>JGI24710J26742_10003941_pt1 | contig 12414 bp, 9 predicted proteins | sample BioPla2DNA2_FD_26742 | JGI IMG/M metagenome (IMG submission 26742) | reverse complement strand
AGGATTGATATTAAATTGATATTAAAAGCTCCCGAAAAACCATATAATATGTATAATAGGTGTAAAAACTTAACGAAAATATATTAAGTTACATCAAAAAACACTACATACATCTTTTCTGGTAGGGAGGATGAATAGTAAGCGATTATAAATGTCGGTTCCAACATCTAAGGTAATATCCCTAGTTTTCTTCGCATCACATTCCTCTGATTTTTTGATAACACTTAGGGTTTGAGGGATGGAGCTGGTATCTTGACTGCTAGCTTCTTTGACCCTAAATTCTATAATCAATCCCGTAGTCAATGGGTCTGCCTCTTCACCAAAATCAAATGGATTTCTGGCAGTATTATTTAAAATAATACTAGCACCAACCGATTGATTGGAAAAATCTATAATAACATCCGCCCGTTCCGCTGGACCAAGAATTAATTCATCGAGTCGAACTGGTTTATGAAGTAAACCGCCATCGGATCCTATCTGAATCATTTGTTGCCCAGAATCCAAAGACATACGATAAAATCTTTCATTGGAAGCGTTTAAAATGCGGAATCTATATTTTCTTTGTTCAACTTCTAGAAATGGCCATGCTTTCCCGTTTACAACTATGGTATCCCCTGCAAATCCAGGAACAACAGAAACCTCAGGATAGGTTGGAGGCGGATTATCTACATTAGCGGGGTAGAATAGGGAACCATCTTCATTAAAAGTCTTATCTTGTATTACCAAGGGGATTTCATAAATTCCCGAAGGTAGATTTAACGCCTTTTCCTGCTCGTTACGGATAAAATACAATCCAGCAAGACCAGCATAAACATTTAAACGGGTAATACCGGTGGCATGATCGTGATACCATAATGCGGTAGGTCTTTGATTGTTTTCATATTTATAAATTTTTTGCTTAAAGCAGGGACCACATTTTTTATAATTGTTGGTATACCAGGCATCCGGATAACCGTCACTATCTGGGTCTACTTCGGCTCCATGCAAATGGACAACGGTACGAACCTCTGGCATTCCCTCATGACAAGCATGAAGGGATTTATCGATAGGAAGAAAATGATTTTCAGGTAATTCGTTCATCCATTGGATATGAGTTTCTTCCCCCTGCTCTACTTCAATGGTAGGACCGGGAACTTGAGCTTCATAGCCCCATACCTTGGTTGCTGGTAGATCCCTGTGGAACTGATGGAAAAACTCCTGCATTCTTACTTCGTAATAGGTGAAATCTTTGTGACGTAACTTTGGCTTTAATACTTTTGGTATAGGGAGAGCATCAACAAAAGGTCGTAATGCCATAATTTCAACTCCTTTCAAATTCGTCATAATATCATATGCGAATCAAGAAGTGAATGTACATTGACTATGGAAAGGGTCTTGTGCTATTATTTGGGAAATTGATTAAAAATAAGTTTGGGTGATTATTATGGATTATAGGATTACAAATTCTGATATAGATAAGAAAAAAGTTAAGTTGTTATTAGTAGAAGATGACCAAGCAATTGCCTTTGGCCTGGAATATTCCTTGGCTAAGGAATATTATGAGGTGACAATCTGTAAAGATGCTGCTTCGGCAAAGAAGAAGATCACCTTTGATGATTTTGACATCGTGCTCCTAGATATATCCCTTCCGGATGGGAATGGATTTGATTTGTGTAGGATGATAAAAATGAAAAAAGATATACCAGTAATCTTCATTACGGCCAGAGATGATGAGGGAAGCGTTGTGATGGGATTGGATATTGGTGCAGATGATTATGTTACCAAACCATTTCGCATGCTAGAGNTNCAATCTCGGATTCGCAGTGTCTTACGAAGAGCAGGAAAAGAGAAAAAAGAAGAGCACATCATACAAATGGGAAATCTTTCCGTGAATATTTCCGAGGGAAAGGTGACAAAAGAGGGAAAAGAAATATTTTTAACTGCCTTGGAGTATAAACTATTTCTTACCCTAATCAATCATGAGGGAACCATAATTACAAGAGAGCAGTTACTGGAGAGTATTTGGGATGTTTCTGGTGAATTTGTAAATGATAATACCTTAACGGTTTATATTAAGCGATTAAGGGATAAAATTGAAGATGATCCTCAGAAACCTTCCATTATAAAAACAGTAAGAGGATTGGGGTATAAAGTATGAAAATGTTTCGAAATAAAGATTTTAGAATCCTGACTCTTGCTTTCCTGAGTCTTTCTTTACTCCTAACAATTGCTGGTTTTATGATTGGTATGGAAACTGGGCTTCTTATATTAGTAACCGTGGTATTGTTTTATATGATGATATTTGGCTATGTGGCTTTACGAAATCGAGCAATAGAAAAGCTATCCGATTATTTAAGAAGGATAGTTGCAGGTCATATTACCATGGACATTCGAGATAACCGGGAAGGGGAACTTAGTATCCTAAAAAACGAAATCTATAAAGTGACCCTGATGCTAACCGAATATAATGATCTTTTAAAACGAGAAAAATTATTGCTTACGGATCAAATGGCTGATATTTCTCATCAGTTAAAGACACCACTGACTTCTATGATGGTTATGGTGGATTTACTCCGAGATGAGAATCTTTCTATGGAAAAAAGAAATGAATTCATCACAATGATGTCTAACCAGCTGAATCGTATCCATTGGCTGATATCTTCCTTACTAAAAATATCAAAATTAGATGCCGGTGTCGTAACAATGAAGGCTGAGAAAATTCCTTCAGACAATTTAATTAAAAAGAGTCTAGATCCATTATTAATTTCTATGGAAATCAAGGAAATAAGCTATTCCCTTGTGTCAGATCACCATCCCATAATATGCGATATCGAATGGACCAGTGAAGCGATCCTTAATATTATAAAAAATTGCATCGAACATACCTCCCCAGGAGGAACTATTACAATACAAGTGAGAGAGAATCCATTATATTCTGAAATTCTTATTATGGACAATGGGTCAGGAATAGTAAAAGAAGACTTGCCATATATTTTTACCCGATTTTATCGAGGGAAAAATGCTTCTCCCGATAGTGTGGGGATAGGGCTGGCCATGGCCTATCGCATTATTACCAGCCAGAATGGAGATATTTTGGTCCATAGCGAAATAGGAAAAGGCACCACTTTTGCTGTACGTTTATATAAAAAATGATTTCTTATGTGACAAAAGTGTAAGATTGAAGTCATTGAACCGTCATTTTCGTTCTATATAATATAATTCGATGGATGATCGATTGATTTAAAGTTAAGTGGGAGTTTTCTTTGAATGGAAAGATCATATCCTACTGGTAAGTGTTAGAAAGGATGGTTTTATGGAAATATTAAGGGTTGAAAACCTAACAAAGATTTATGGAAAAGGCGATACAGCAGTTACAGCATTGGACCATGTTTCCTTTACTGTAGAAAAAGGGGAATTTATTGCGGTCATAGGACCTTCTGGTTCCGGTAAGTCCACCCTGCTTCATATCCTAGGGGGAGTCGATACCCCGACTTCTGGAAAAGTATATATCGATGGAACCGATGTTTATGACTTAGATGAATCTAGTCTAGCCATCTTTCGGCGGAGACAAATAGGCTTGGTTTATCAATTTTATAATTTGGTCCCCGTTTTAAATGTCGAAGAAAACATAACCCTCCCCCTCCTTTTGGATGGTAGAAAAGTAGATAAAAAATATTTGGAGGAAATGCTAGATACCTTAGGGGTAAGTGATCGGGTTGAGCATCTACCGAATCAGCTATCGGGAGGACAGCAACAAAGGGTTTCCATCGGTAGAGCCCTCATTAATCATCCGGCCTTGGTGCTAGCCGATGAACCAACAGGAAACCTTGATAGTAAAAACAGTGAAGAGATTATTAGCTTGTTAAAACTATATAATCAAAAGTATAAACAAACCTTAATTATCATTACTCATGATGAAAAAATTGCTCTCCAGGCAAACCGTATTATCAGCATTCAAGACGGTAAAATTGCAAAGGATGAGGTGATTAGACAATGAACATCATGAATAAGGTTACCTTACGGATATTACAAAAAAACAAAACCCGTACCATAGTTACAATCATTGGCGTGATTTTATCTACCGCAATGTTTACCGCTGTTACCACCTTTATATCTAGCTTACAAAATTATGTTGTAAGTTATATGATGGTCGAAGAAGGGGATTGGCATGGTGTAATACATGATGTTACTGCCAAGGATATAGACCGCCTGGCTGAAATAGAGGAAGTGGAGAATCTGGTATTTACTAGAAACGGGGGATATTCTTATCTAGAACATACACAGAATGAATATAAACCATACCTTCATATTCTGGAACTTGAGGATAAGGCCTTTGAGCATTTGCCCATTCAAATGATAGATGGTAGGTTGCCGGAAAATGAGAATGAGCTTTTAATATCGGAGCATATCATTACCAATGGAGGGGTAGCATATGAAATTGGGGATACCATAACCCTTGAGGTGGGTAATCGGCTTTTACCAGATGGCACTGTTATAAGAGAAAATAAGAATCTAATTCTGGATCAAGAAGAAAAACCAATAGAAACTATAGAAGTAAATCAATCCAGAAACTTTACCATTGTTGGTATCTGTAGGCGGCTTTCCTTTACTTTTGAATATTATTCTGCCCCTGGATATACAATTATAACAAAAATAGATCAATCCAATTTAGGAAGTCAAGAAACCATTGATGTTTATTTGAAAGCAAAGAATCCTAAGAAAATATATGATATTATTGAAAAATTCACAGAAGAAAATAATTATTATGATTATTCTTTTAATTATGAAGTCCTAAGGTATATGGGATATAGTAATGAAAACACCTTCAATTCTGTTTTGTATAGCTTAGCTGCAATTTTGATTGCCTTAATCATGGTAGGCTCCGTTTCCTTAATTTATAATTCTTTTGCCATCTCCGTAAGTGAACGAATAAAATTATTTGGGCTTTTATCCAGTACAGGGGCTACAGCAAAACAGAGAATGAATTCTGTGTATTTTGAATCTTTGGTAATTGCTGCAATCGGTATTCCAATCGGAGTTTTTTCGGGGATTTGTGGAATTGGACTAACCTTATATTTGCTTCGTAAGCAGCTACTGGATATCTTATTTACTGACTATTCCATGGCTCTTTCCTTGCATGTTTCCACTCCTTCCATTATTGTTGCAGTCTTGGTGGCCTTATTAACCATTTTAATTTCGGCCTATATTCCAGCAAAAAGGAGTCGTAAAGTATCTGCAATGGATGCCATTCGTCAAACCCAAGACATTAAATTAAATGCTAAAAAATTAAAGACTTCAAAATTAAGCCGAAAAATATTTGGCTTAGAAGGAGAGTTGGCCTTAAAAAACTTTAAGAGAAATCGAAGAAGATATAGAAGTACAGTTATTTCTCTTTTTATCAGCATTGTATTATTTATCTCAGCTTCCTCCTTTGCTATGTATTTAAAAGATGGGGTGGAAGATGTTTATGAAGATACGAATTATGATTTATCTTATTATATTGGTAACGGATATTCGGAAAGCGAGATAGAGGAAGTATATCAATCACTCCTGGATTTGGACAGCATAGAAAATGGTTCCAAGATAAAAATGATCTATGGATCGACCATATTAGAAAAAGAGAAAATTAATCCAGATCATTTTGCTTTAATGTCTGAAATTGGTGCTGTGATTGATCCCACAGAATTAGAAACCATGGTTAATCTTTATATCATTGATCATGAAACATTTTTAGATTATATTGCTGAAGTAGGATTATCAAAAGAAGAATACTTAGAGGGTGAAGCAGCTGGTATTATCATTGATAATCAATTCTTTTATCATGGAGAGGAAGGAAGATATAATAATCGAAAATTATTTAAAGATGATGAAAATGTAGACCAAGTCCAGTTTAAATATGTAACAGACAAGGGAGTAGAAAAAGAAATTCCCTTAAAGGTAAGAGCCTTTTCAGAAAAAGTACCCATTGGAATATCTGATTATAGCTCAAACAATTGTTTTAAGTATTTAATGGATGAGAAATATTTAGAAGAAATGCTTCCTGAGATTCAGGAAAATGATTATTATTCATATTTTTATTTTGCATCCAAGGATCCCATGGTTGGACAGGAAGATATGAAAGAAATTCTTATGGAAGCTGGCTGGCCTACAAGTAATATTTATAATGTAGCAGAGCTTTTGCAGAATAACAGGAACATCCTCCTAGTTGTTTCCGTATTTACCTATGGCTTTATCGTATTGATTTCTTTAATTACCATTGCCAATGTATTCAATACAATATCTACCAATGTGAATTTACGGCGAAGAGAATTTGCCATGTTAAAATCCGTGGGAATGACACAGCGAGGTTTTGATAAAATGGTGAATTATGAATGTATTTTTTATGGATTGAAATCCTTGCTGTATGGCTTACCTGTTTCCATAGGAGTTACCTATCTGATTTACCTTAGCATCGACCAAGGTGTTGAATCCCAATTTCAGTTACCAATCAANGGGATTTTAATTAGTGTNTTTAGTGTGTTTTTTGTTGTCTTTGTAAGTATGATGTATTCCATGAGTAAGATAAGAAAAGAGAATATCTTAGAAGCCTTAAAAAANGAAAACCTATAAATGAATAAAAAAATATTTACTTTAAAGTGGTAAAGTGTTATAATTCTATCTAAACATTTTTATCATACAAAAGTTTATGGAGGTAAAATCATATGGGACAAAATGTATATAATCCTTTTGAATCTGCTCAGATTCAATTTGATCGAGTTGCTGATAAAATTAATTTGGATTCATCCGTAAGGGAGCTCTTAAGAGAACCTAGCCGGGAATATCATTTCACAATTCCTGTAAAAATGGATGATGGTACTACGAAAGTATTCAAAGGCTATCGAATTCAACACAACGATGCCCGTGGTCCTGCAAAAGGGGGAATCCGTTTCCATCCCCATGAAACCGCAGATACCGTACGTGCATTATCTATGTGGATGACATGGAAATGTGCGGTAGTGGANATTCCTCTTGGTGGTGGAAAGGGTGGNGTGATCTGTGATCCACGTAATCTTTCCCAAGGAGAACAAGAAAGACTTTGTCGNGGTTATATCCGTCAGATTGCTAGGAATATTGGNCCAGTAACCGACGTTCCTGCACCGGATGTTATGACCAATGCTCAACATATGCTTTGGATGATGGATGAGTATGAAGTGATTACCGGTGGAAAATATCCTGGTACTATCACAGGTAAACCAGTTGGAATGGGTGGTTCCTTAGGCCGTAAAGAAGCTACTGGTTACGGAGTGATCTATACCTTAAGGGAAGCTCTAAAATCATTGAACATTGATATTGCAAAGACAAGTGCAAGTATTCAGGGATTTGGCAATGTAGCTGAGTATGCAGCTCGTTTATATACCGTTATGGGAGGAAAAATTATTGCCATTTCTTGTTGGGATAATAATGATAAGAAAGCCTATACCTTCCGTAATAAAGATGGATTTGATATCGAGAAGATGGCAGCGATTAAGGATTCCTTTGGAACCATTGATAAGGAAAAAGCGATTGCCATGGGAGCCGAAGTGCTTGATGGAGGCGAATGGATTAGTCAAGAGGTAGATATTCTACTTCCATGTGCACTTGAAAATCAGATTAATGCTAGTAATTTTGATCAAATCAATTCCAGTGTTAAGGTAATCTGTGAAGGTGCCAATGGACCTACTGCTCCTGATTGTGATAACCTAATTATGGAAAGAGATATTTTCCTTGTTCCAGATTTTCTATGTAATGCTGGAGGGGTTACCTGTAGTTATTTTGAACAGGTGCAAAACAACATGAATTATTATTGGACGAAGGAAGAAGTTTTAGAAAAATTGGATTCAAAGATGACTTCAGCCTTCCAGGCAGTATATCAGCTGGCTCGGGAGAAGAATTTGTATATGCGTGACGCGGCTTATGTTATTGCCATCAATCGTGTGGCAGAGGCAGTTAAGCTTCGTGGTTGGGTATAAAAAGCGGGTAACTTTGTAACTCCAGATTTTAATTAAAAGAAAACCGGCGGTATGATTATGGAACTATGATCATACCGTCGGCTTTTTTATACACGACAGATTAAATGACAGATTAAATGTAAATTATTTATAACAAATTATTTACAGCAAATTATTTATATATAATATAAGTTTACTCATTTACCATGGAATTGGTAATTGCATCTGCTAAGGAATCCAATTCCGCTTCACGATCGGCTCTTAATGAGGAACGAATATCCAAAGGACTTCCGATAATCTCCATGTTTTTCATTCCTTCGATCGCTTCTGTCATATTCTTTAGGGCCGCACTGGACCAGGTGTGATTACCAATGAGAGAAACCTTACGGTTTTTTACACCGAGAATTGACATCTCATGCAGGAGGGAATCCATCAGAAAATACAATTGCATATTGTAAGTAGGAGCAGCTAATACCATATGACTGTATTTCCATATATCGGATATGATGTAGGAAGGATGAGTCTTTGAAACATCATACATCCGCATATCTTTAATTCCCCGTTGTGCTAGTTTAACAGCCAAAGCGTTCATAACATTTTCCGTATTTCCATACATGGAGGCATAAGCTAAAAGAACTCCATTTTTCTCAGGAAGATATTTGCTCCATAAATCATATTTTTCTAAGATGGCAGGAATCTCGTCTCCACGCCAGATCAATCCATGCAAGGAGCAGATCATATGAATCGGAAGATTAGAAACCTTCTTAATAGCTGCCTGAACTTGTGGACCATAGCGACCAACAATATTGGAATAATAGCGTCTGGTTTCATCCCAGAATCTATTATCATATTCCACTTCGTCTGCGAAAATATTTCCCGACATAGCTCCAAAGGAACCAAAGGCATCGGCGGAGAAGAGGATCCCTTGGGAACTTTCATAGGTGAACATAACTTCTGGCCAGTGTACCATAGGGATATAGTAGAAGCGTAGGGTATGCTTTCCTATGGAAATCTCGTCCCCATCTTTTACCTCTAAATAATTCTTTGACATATCTAGAGTATAAAATTGAGCAAAAAATTGAAAAGTTTTTTGATTCCCAATTACCTTCACATTAGGATAACGACGAAGAATTTCTTCAATATTGGCACAATGATCCGGCTCCATATGGTTTATAACCAAATAATCCAAATCTCGTCCATTTAATACATGGGCAATATTTTCGTGGTATAGAGCACTGATCGAAGCGTCCACCGTATCAATTAAAGCAGTTTTTTCATCAAGAATCAGATAAGAATTATAAGAAACGCCATTGGGCAGTGGAAACATATTTTCAAATCGTTCCAAGCGTCTGTCATTTCCTCCCACCCAGTAAATCTGAGGGGATATTTCATAGGTACAATGCATAATAAACCTCCTTGTTGTTTCTATTATTTGTATTATTAGTGAAATTCNTAGTTAAAGGATAATTATAAGACAAAATTTAAGTTATCTATATTTAAATGAATTAATAGTTATTATATCAAATTATTGCAATAATTAAAGAGATAGATTGGATTTTTTATAATAGCTTGGAAAGAGATTGAAAAGAACAGTAAATTGTTTTATGATAGAGCTATATCAATTGATTACGATTACCAGCTTTTTATTTTTTTGTTTATTTGTTCCTTTATTTATATTATATTAAGAAATCAATCACAAGAAAAGGAAGGAATTTGTATGGGGAAAGCAAGAAGCGATACATATGACAAGATTAAGGAGTTAATACCACAATTCCTAGCAGCGGGTAAGATAAAAACCAAGAACGAGTATCGATATTATAAGGTAGAAAAAGATAAAACCATGGAGGGAGACTACCATGCCATTTATCTTCTAACGGCAAAAGAAGAAGAGGCAGAGTATCTGCCCCGCTTAAAAGTTATAGATACTTCACCGCAGGAGGAGGTAAAGGCAGNTTGCCCTCATGTTGCTGTAGAACATGAAACCGGTGAGCATTATTTGTTTTATGGAAAAGATAAAGGGGGAATTTATGCCTTGCATTTAAACCCTCGGAATGGTTTGGCTCACATAGAAGGCTATGGCATATGCGTGGCCAGACGTCCCAAATGGCTAGGGGAAGCGATTAGTCAACCCTATGTAGTATATAATGAAAAAACTCAGTATTATTACCTGTTTGTTACCTACGGGGATCCAAATTCTGATGCCAATATTCGTGTTGGTAGAAGTAAGAAAATCACAGGACCCTATCTTGATCCCATGAATCGATCCTTAAGGGATATCGATGATTTTAAAGCGGCTCATGGTTTTATGATATCTGCTGGTTATCGATATGATGATACAGCGGGAATCAAAGCACCCAGTTCTCCAATGGTTTACCAGAATGAAAATGGACAATGGTTCTTTTTACAAGAAATCACACCCTATCAATCAAGCAAAAATGAGCTCTTGGATAATCAAGAGAGTAGGGTGCTTGATCTAAGAGAGTTGTTTTGGACTTCGGATGGATGGCCAGTCCTTAGCCCTGTAACGTATCAAAAGGTAGACAAGGATGAGATATCACCGAAGGATCTTATGGGTAACTATGAATTTATTAAACTTACACCCATGCTCCCCCAAGGAGTATTCAATTCGGTTACCCTTTCCATCCTTGACCATAGTATGCAGGGAGTGAGTAGTACCAGGAATTCTTGGGCCTGGAAAATACCACAGACAGCCCAGGGAAGATTAGAGCTAGGAGGAAGTATTCGGGGTTATTGGAGACTTCTTGATATGGATGTTATTGAATTTAATTATGAAAATTACATAGAGACTTATCAAATTAGTATGGCCTGGGATCCGGACTTGGATCAGAGATTAATTATTCTAACTGGTAAAGATTCCAATGGCCTTGCATGTTTTGCGAAAAAAGTATACCAAAGTTAGATTTTAAATATATAAAACTGGAGGATAATTATGGCTGAATTTAAAAACTGTAATATTGAATTTCCGAAAAAACCACCGGTTCCGGTAGAAAAACCGATTTTTAAACCAGGGGAGAAACCTCAAGAACCGGACAAATATAGTTTATGGGGTTCTCATGATCCAGCGATTTTTCATGATCCTGTATCTGGTAATTATTATACCTATTGCACAGGGGCAATTGCTAGACGCTCAAAGGACATGATTACCTGGGAAAACATTGGCAAGGTAGTGGAGAACCCACCTAAGGAATCCATGGATTGGGTTGGTGATTCTGGTATCTGGGCACCGGATATTATTAAGGTTGGAGATGAGTATCGCTTGTATTGTTCCAACTCTACTTGGGGTGTAAGACAATCCTGCATTTTCCTGGCTGTAGCTGATAATGCTGAGGGTCCCTTTATTCCCAGGGGTTGCGTCTTAAAAACCAGTGAAGATTTACCTGTGAATGCCATTGATGCCAATCTTATTGTTGATGAAGAAACCGGACAACAATATATGGTATACGGATCCTTCTGGGGAGGCTGCTATATTCTAAAGTTGGATGAAAAGACTGGATTGGCCGCAGAAGAAGGGATTGGAAAATGTGTTGCCAGACGTCCCAAATGGACGGATTGTGCCATAGAAGGCCCCTATATTAAATACAATCCAGATACGGGCTACTACTATCTATTTGTATCCTATGGTTCATTAAAAAGCGATTATAATATCAGAGTTGGAAGAAGCAAATCCGTAACCGGACCTTATTATGACCACAATGGCAGGGATATGACGGATCTGGATGACTTTAAAAATGAAGTTGGATTTATGATTGCTTGTGGCTATCATTTTGACCATGGACAGGGATATATGGGACCTGGTCATAATTCCGTCTTAAGAGATTTTGATAATGAGTGGTATTTGGTTTGTCATATTAGGGAACACGATTTTAAAGTACCTCAGATTTCTACCATGCACATATATAAGATGTTCTGGACACCAGACGGTTGGCCAGTATTAAACCCAGAATGTTATGCTGGAGAAAAAACTCAACCAATCGATCGAAAATGGTTGGTTGGTAACTATGAAAGAATCAAACTGGTTCCTGCCATACCACAAGGGGTATACAACTCTGTAATGATGACTTTGGAAGAGGATGGAAGGTTTATCTGTGGTTCCATCTTAGGTCATTGGGAATATATCGATGGCACAACCATTACCATATCTTATGGAAATGTTGTGGAAACTTGCAAACTTACTCCTGCATGGGACTGGCAAATAGATGAACCCACCATTGCAATTACCGGAAAAGATCAATTCGGGATTGCAGTATGGGGTAAGAAAGTATGATAACAATTTGTTAGCTTTGCATTTTAAATAAAATATGCGAAAAAGGACAATGGATAATCAGAAATGATTTGAAATTGTCCTTTTTAGGTAAAAAAGCAAAAGTTGCTTTATGTTACTGAGGATTTAAATAGTAAAGTATTTGTTTAATGAATGTACAAAATGACGAATCATGTTTAAAATCGA
>JGI24710J26742_10003939_pt1 | contig 12421 bp, 12 predicted proteins | sample BioPla2DNA2_FD_26742 | JGI IMG/M metagenome (IMG submission 26742) | reverse complement strand
AAGGGATGTAAAAGGATAGGCAATATTCTTTTACATCCCACTTTTAATATATGGAACTATGCCTTTTTATAATCATCCCCAAGACGGGAAAAAACCATGTCATATCCATCATTGCCATAGTTTAATGAACGATTTACTCGGCTAATTGTTGCTGTTGATGCACCTGTTTTTTCAGCTATCTCAAGGTAAGTTTTTTGACTACGAAGCATTTTAGCAACTTCAAACCTTTGAGATAAGGAAAGCAGTTCATTCACAGTACAAATATCCTCAAAAAAAGTATAGCATTCTTCAGAATCCTTCAAACTTAATATAGCCTGAAATAAATGATCAACAGCAGGTGTTCTGATGTTTTTACTCATTGTTAGGACCCCATCCTTTCATCCAGTTGTGCAATGAATTATTCACGCGATATAATTTTAACACTCTATAGTATTGAAGTAAAGCCCTTTAGTGAAAATAGTAACAGAAACAATATATTTCGAATAGAAATAGCTAAATATGGAAATGATATATAGAGCCATTTGTTAAATCTAAGTGCTTTTTAGGAAGGTTTGGTTAATATATGAGAAATAGAGGTGGACGAAGACAAAGGCGTAGGAGAAGAATTGCATTTATTAGTCTATTACTTTTGTTGTCAGTTGGGACTTTAACCTATATGCAATTAAAGACAAAGGTAGTAAGGGCAGTAACTATTGAAGCAGGGGAGTCTGACATTGATATTCAAGATTTCATTCTTAATAAAAAGGAATCTGCAATCTTTGTTACCGACATTGCTTCCTTGGATGTAAGTAAGGTTGGTTCCTATCCGATTAGTATTAAAATCGAGGATAGGATATATACGTCATTATTAAAAGTTATTGATACTACTCCTCCTATGGCTGAGAGTGTTAATTATACAGCAATGAAGAATGAGATTATTGCACCTGAAGCTTTCATATCTAATATAGTTGATAGCTCTAATGTTTCTATCAAATTTAAAGAGATACCAGACACATCAATTATAGGCGATCAAGAGGTCGTATTAATTCTAGAGGATGCCAGCAATAATGTGACAGAAATTACTACAAAGCTTACCATAGTTGATATATTGAATTCTATCACTTTAGAAGCGGGCTTTATACCTCACCTTACAACTAAAGACTTTGTTAAAGATGAAGGACAAGATGTTTCATTTGTTACGGATTTAAGCACTATTGATATGAGTAAACCAGCATCACATATTATTCAGTTAAATATCAATGGAACCATTAAGAATGCTGGAATTCAAATACTTGATACTATACCCCCAATAGCTACTGTAGTAGATCAGGAGGTTTGGATTGGGGATACTATAGAAGCAGATGCATTTGTTACTGATATAGTAGATAAGACTTTAGTTCATGCATCATTCCTTGAGACTCCTGATTTTGCAAGGCTTGGTGAACACCAGGTAAAGATTATCTTAGAGGATGAGGGCCACAACATTACAGAACTTGATGCTGTCCTAACAATTTCAAAGGATGAGGAGGCACCAAGGATTTCAGGTGTAAAAGATAGAACCATATTCATTGGAGAAACCTTGTCATATCGTAATGGTATAAGTGTTACGGATAATAAGGATGATGAAGTAGAGTTACAGATTGATAGTAGCTCAGTCAATCTTAAAAAAGAAGGGATATACAAGGTTATATATACTGCTGAGGACTCTTCAGGTAATAAGGCTGAAAAGGTGGCTAATATAACAGTTGAAGCATTATTAGTTTCTAGTGAAACCCTGAATAAATTATCAGACGGAGTTCTGGACAATATTATTAATGATAATATGACACTTAAGGAGAAGGCCAAGAAAATATATACCTGGACCAAAGCTAATGTGGGTTATACCGGAAACTCCGATAAGTCAGACTGGATGGCAGAAGCATACCGCGGGTTTAAAAATGGTGTTGGAGACTGCTTTACATACTTTGCGGTATCTAANGCCCTGCTTGATAGAGCCCAAATTCCTAATATTGATTTAACTAGATTAGGAGGCACCACAAGGCATTATTGGAGTCTGATTAATTGCGGCGAAGGATGGTATCACTTTGATTCATGTCCTAATAAGGATAAGAAAGATAGCTTTTATTTAACTGAATCAGAGGTGGAGAGGTTAACAGAATTGAGAGGTAAGAATTATTATGTATATGATAAAACCTTAATAGATGTAACGCCAGTAGAATAAATGAGTTTAATCATGAAAATATTGGGAGGAAGTGAATTAATAAGTGTGAAGGAAAAACACTTTCTCACTTGAAGGTAAATTATGAAGAAATTAGGTATTATTGGAGGTTTGGGTCCAATTGCAACAGAATATTTTTATAATCTAGTTATACACATGACCGATGCTAAAACAGATCAAGAGCATATAGAAATGATTATTTATAGTAAACCATCGATTCCAGATCGCACTGAGTATATACTTGGCAGGAGCAAGGAAAATCCTATTATTCCTATGATAGAGGTGGGTAAATTTCTAGCTAAGGGTGGAGCAGATTATCTTGTGATTCCTTGTATTACAGGGCACAATTTTTATGATATTATTTCAGAAAAAATAGGTGTACCTATTATTCATATGATTAGGGAAATAGCCAATTGCCTAGTCGAAAAAGGAGTTAGGTCAGTAGGAATTATGGCTACAGAGGGTACAATATATAGTAATCTTTTTCAGACAGAGCTGGATAACTATGGGATTAGCTCTATCCTTCCATCAAAGGCTAATCAGGCTAATGTTAATTGGCTAATATATAAGAATATTAAGGCCAATCAAGCTCCTGAGTTGGATAGATTCTGTCAGGTTAGTGAGGAGCTGTGGAGTTTGGGTGCAGAGCTTATAATCCTTGGATGTACCGAGCTTTCTTTAATAAAAAGGGATTATCCATTGGGACAAGGTTATATCGATGGAATGGAAGTCTTGGCTAAAAAATGCGTAGAGCTTTGTGGTGGAAAGCTTAAGGATGAATACAAAGATTTATGTTCAAAAAGGATTGAACAATATTTAAAAATGTCTGGATCATAGACAGTGTTGAATCATAAATCACATAAATATAGGGAGCAGGTTGAAGTAGAATGCAAAGAAATGTCTTAGAATATTTGGAACAAGCTATTCTTAAGGTTCCTAAAAAAACAGCATATATAGGGGATAATGAAGACAAAACATTTGAAGAGGTATACCAAGAGTCAAGAGCGATTGCTACCTTTCTTCATGAGAAGAATAATTATAATGAACCTATAGTTGTGTTCATGGGTAAGAAACCAAGAACAATAGTCACCTTTTATGGTGTTATTTATAGTGGTAATTATTATGTTCCAGTAGATGAAGAGATGCCAAAGCATAGAATTGAACTTATTTTTCAAAGCCTTAGTCCAAGAGCAGTAATATGCGATGAAGAAACATCCTCATTACTAGATTCCTACGGCTATAAAGGAAATGTCTATCTCTACCATGAGATGATAAAGACTAAGGCCTGTGATGAAATAATTAATTCCATAAGGGACAAGCAGCTTGATACTGATCCTATATATATAGTATTTACCTCTGGATCAACAGGTGTACCTAAGGGTGTTGTTGCTTGCCATCGCTCAGTAATTGATTATATTGATAACCTTTCAGAAGTGCTAAGGTTTGACGAGGATACTGTGTTTGGTAATCAGACCCCCTTGTATGTGGATGCCTGCCTTAAGGAGCTATATCCAACCCTTAAATTCGGCGCAACCACTTATCTAATTCCTAAGAGCCTATTCATGTTCCCTCTACAATTAGTGGAATATCTTAATGAGCATAAGATTAATACAATATGTTGGGTAGTATCTGCCCTTACCATGATATCAGCCCTTGGAGCATTTGAAAAAGAGGTTCCAAGATACCTTCACACAATAGCTTTTGGTAGTGAGGTATTCCCCATAAAGCAGTTTAATCTATGGAGAAAGCATAGACCGGAAGCAAGATTTGTGAATCTATATGGACCTACAGAGGCAACTGGTATGTCTTGCTATTATGAGGTGAATAGAGAATTCCAGCTAGATGATGTAATTCCAATCGGAAGGCCCTTTAAGAATACTGAGATTATCTTATTAGATGATAATAAAGAGTTAGCAAAAAAGGGAGAAGTGGGGGAAATATGCATAAGAGGGACATCCCTAACCCTTGGATATTATAAGAACTTTGATAAGACCAATGAGGTATTCATACAAAATCCACTAAATGACAAATATCCAGAGCTGATATATTGTACAGGCGATCTGGGTAAATATAATGAAGAGGATGAACTGGTCTTTGTATCCCGTAAGGATAATCAGATTAAGCATATGGGACATCGTATTGAGCTAGGAGAGATTGAAATAGTTGCTAATATGATGAAGAATATCCAAACAGCATGTTGTTTATTTGATAATGTGAAAAAGAAAATAATCCTCTTTTATGTTGGAGATGTTTCTTCAGCTGAGGTGGCTAATTATTTGAAGGGAAAGCTACCAAGGTACATGATACCCAATGTTATAAGAGCCTTAGATAAGATGCCACTAACAGCCAATGGAAAGATTGATAGGGTGGGATTAAAAGATTACAAATAAAGAAAAGGCTAGTGAGAAATATTGTGTTAATAGCTCAAAGCTTGTAGTCAATAAGAAAGGTAAGGTGTAAAAATATGGATATTATTATAGCGATATTAAAAGAGCTACACCCTGAAGTTAACTATGAAACATGTAATACTTTAATTGATGATAAAATTCTTGATTCCTTTGATATTGTAAATTTAATATCTGACTTGAGTGAGGAATTTGATATTACAATACCAGTAGAAGAGATTAATGGGGATAATTTTAACTCAGCCAAATCACTATTTGAGATGGTAGAACGGCTGATGGATGAGAACTAGAGTCTTATTACCAGACAGGTGGCTTAATTTATAAGACTTAGAGAAAGGTATGGTTATGTATAGATGCTTTTTACATCATATGAGTTTATATTATTCCTGATTGTATTATTTCTACTTTATTATGCAATCCCTAAAAAGTTTCAATGGCAATTACTTTTAATAGCTAGTTATTTATTCTACGCATATGCAGGTGTCCACTATATTGTTTATATCCTAGGAACAACCTTAACAACCTATATTGCCAGCATCAATATTAACAAATTGCAGGTTCAGCAAGCTGAGTATGTGAAGAGTAATAGGGAGACCTTAAGCAGAGAGGAGCGGAAAGCATNTAAAGAGTCCATGAAGAAAAAGCAAAGAACATGGATGATATTATGTCTTGTATTTAACTTTGGAGTTCTTGCAGTANTNAAATATACTGATTTTGCAATATCCAATGTTAATTCCTTATTTGCAACCTTAGGGGTAGATAAAGAGCTACCCTTTTTTCGCTTTGCTCTTCCCCTAGGTATATCCTTTTACACATTTCAGACCATGGGATACATAATTGATGTTTATCGCGAAAAATATTCTATCGAGAAAAACCTATTTCGCTTGGCCCTTTTTGTATCATTCTTCCCTCAGTTAATTCAGGGACCAATAAGTAGATTTGACGACCTTAAGAAAACCCTNTTTTTGGAGCATTCTATCGATAGAATTAAGATAGCATATGGACTAGAAAGAATTCTGTGGGGATATTTTAAAAAGCTTGTTATAGCAGATAGATTATTAGTTGGGGTAACCACAATTGTAGGTAATCCTCAGGAGTATCAGGGAGTATATGTGCTTGTCGGAATGTTTTTTTATGCAATAGACTTGTACTGTGATTTTACAGGTGGTATTGATATAGTTATTGGTCTAGCCCAAGTTCTTGGAATAGATATAGGGGAGAACTTTATTCGTCCATATTTCTCTAAATCTATAACAGAGTATTGGAGAAGATGGCACATATCTTTAGGTACATGGTTTAAGGATTATATATTCTATCCTTTATCAATAAGTAAATCCATGCTTAGATTTTCAAAGAAATCTCGTAAATGGTTAGGTAATGGGATTGGTAAAAGGATGCCAGTATATGTTTCTTCAATTGTCGTATGGTTTATAACAGGTGTATGGCATGGTGCAGCCTGGAACTTTGTTGTATGGGGATTAATGAACGGTATTATTATATTAATATCACAGGAGTGTACCCCTTTGTATGACAGGTTTCATAATCGTTATAATGTTGGGCATAAGCTATGGTTTCGTATATTTCAGATTGCCAGAACATTCTGGTTGATGAGCTTTATACGTATATTAGACTGCTATAGGGATGTCGGTACAACATTCCGTATGTATGGCACTATATTTACAAAGAATAATTACAAGGAACTATTTAATGGTGGATTATTAAATCTAGGACTTTCCATAGAGGATTATGTAGTGCTTATAGTATGTGTTGCTATTATATTCATAGTAAGCATGATACAAAGATCAGGAAGTGTTAGAGACAAATTGGCTGCTAGGCCTATAGCCCTTCGTTATGCTATATATTTTGCACTGTTTCTAGGAATATTAATATTTGGTGCCTATGGTGTGGGCTATGATTCTAGCCAATTTATATATAGTCAGTTCTAATAAGCGCTCAGATTGAAGAAAGGTTAGATTATGAATAAAAAGCTTTTATTTAATATAATTGCAATAGCCTTGGCAGTAGTAGTGCTGGCTCTTATACAAAAGCTAATGATGCCAAAATATATGTCGGAAATTCCTGAAGGAAACTTGGTGAGAGAGTACTATGATGAGGAAATGAATCACGATGTCATATTTATCGGTGACTGTGAGGTCTTCTCTAATGTTTCACCTATTACCCTATGGGAGAATTATGGAATAACAAGTTATATAAGAGGTAGTGCTCAGCAACTAATCTGGCAATCCTATTATCTCCTAGAGGAAACCTTGACTTATGAAAAGCCAGAGGTTGTAGTATTTAATGTTCTTGCCATGAAGTATAATGAGCCACAGAAGGAAGCATATAATAGGCTGACTCTTGATGGCATGAGGCTATCTAAATCCAAGCTAGGGGCTATTAAGGCATCAATGCTTAATGATGAAGATTTCATTACTTATATCTTACCATTACTAAGATATCACGGTAGATGGAGGGAGCTTGCAGGTGAGGACTTTAAATATCTACTTAATAGGGATACATTGTCCCATAATGGTTACCTTATGAGAATTGATACCAAGCCTGTTAATGTAATACCCTCAGGAAAGAAGCTTCCTGACTACCAATTTGGTGAGAATAGCTACAGCTACTTGGATAAGATAACAAAGATATGTAAGGATAATGATATTGAACTGATACTAATCAAATCTCCTAGTGTATATCCCTATTGGTATGAGGAATGGGATGAACAGATGGTTCAATACGCTAAGGATAATGGGATAACATATATTAATTTTCTTAATCTTGTTGATGAAATAGGGGTAGATTATAGGAGGGATACATTTGATGGAGGCTTGCACCTAAACTTATCAGGAGCTGAGAAGTTCAGTAGATATTTCGGTAAGATACTTAGTGAAAGCTATGGAGTGACTGATCAGAGAGATAATCCTCAGGTAGTTAAAATATGGGATGAAAAGAGCAAGTTTTATTATGATATGAAAGCTGATCAGGAAAGAGAGATGGAGGAGTATGGGTATCTAAAGAGCTATGGAGCCCAGGCTCAAACAATGGAAGGAGAATAGTGTGGAGAAAAAACATCTTCACACAGAAGAACTGCGAAGCAAGCACAATGGTGCTCGCTCCTTGTTCTTCCGGGTTTTTGAGATGCCCCGTAGGGGCATCATGTAGGAATAGTGTGAACAATGTTCACACCTGAGAAAGGAATGGTTATGTAGATGAAGAAGTTAGGTATACTTTTGTTTTTGATAATGGTTTTATTAACTGCTTGCAAGGGAGATGAACAAACCCCAGGCAATTCCAAGGATGCAAATGACAATACAAGCCAGAACGCTTCTGAAGGAGAGGGCTTTAAGTTTAAGTATAATGGTGTTACCATTCCTATGAATGTGGACGCTGAACCAGTTATTGATAATCTTGGTGAATCCATGGATTACTTTGAGGCCGCAAGCTGTGCCTTCCAAGGCCTAGACAAGATATTCTATTACAGTGGATTTGAACTTTCTACTTACCCACAAGGGGAGAAGGATTTTATATCAGCAGTTAATATATTGGATGACACTGTAGCAACCGAAGAAGGTATTTATCTTGGTTCATCAAAGGATGATGTGATTAGCGCCTATGGTGAGGATTATTCTCAGGAGAATGATTTCTATACCTATACAAAGGATGATAGCAAGTTAACATTCGTTATTGAGGATGATGTAGTTACAGGGATTACCTATGAAGCTGTAGTAGAAGGACTTAACGACTAGGTTGTTACTCTGTATATAAGCATTACTGAAGCAAGGGTTCATGTTGTACCGTTTGTAAAAAACAGTCATTTGAAGAATAGGATTTATAATTGAATATCATAGTTGGCATTACATTGGCATAAATCAATGGTTTCCAGACCTGCGGTAAGTATTTACTGATTGATGGGAACCTTATTTTTGTCTTAGAGAATGATTTGGAGCATTAGATATAAGTTAGGATTGAGACAAGAGAAGTGATATTAAACTGGTGAAGATATTTGCTCCATTAAATAGAAAGATGTGGTATAATTTAGGCCAAGAGTTATGATTTCATTCGATTAGATAGAGATTGTAAGCAAATGATATTTTTATTCCTTATATTAGTCGGCATTGGAGGAGTGTTAAATGAACTTTGTAAACCCACCAGCAGAATCGCCTCAATATGTTATTCATAAAACATTTTATAGTCAAGTATTAAATCACGAAATAGGCTATAATATCTATCTTCCGCCTGAGTACAAAGACGATGGGGAAAAATATCCTGTTGCATATCATATTCATGGATGGACAGGCAACGAATCTTCCGAGATATGGCCACTGGAAAGGGTCTATAAAAACAGACGGGCCATTACTGTATTTGTCAACGCGATTTCATCGAAAGACAATTATTTCGATGCCTTATTGCAGATTGAAACCATCATTATTAAGGAAGTGATTCCCCATATAGATGGACATTATAGAACAGACATAGCTGGGGAGAACAGAATGCTGTCAGGGTTTTCAATGGGCGGCAACATGGCGTTTTACTATGCGGTTAAGTACCCCGAGCTGTTTGGTTCCGTAACTTCTTACGCAGGAACCTATCACCATCTATATCACAGAGAATACCGTACTGTAGGAGTGGCACCGGAAAAAGCCATCGANTTATACGAAGATATGATGAGAGAAGAGTGGTATTTGGAGGAAAACAATATTTTATGCTTAGTACGGCAAAATGCGGAAAAAATACGAGACAAACTAAAAATTGATATACATATCGGCACAGCTGACATACTTTTTTGTGATAATGAAATTTTACATTTATATTTAGATTCCTTGAGTATCCTACATGAGTATAAGAAATACGAGGGGATTGGTCATGATTTGGAAAGAATATTATAGCATTTATTAATATCTCTACCTACGAATACTTTTATAAAACTTATGACGATATAAATGTTAAAAAAGCCAGTCTTTGAAAAATTAAAATCTGTGAACGGATTATGAATTACCCAATGGATTTGAATGGAATCTGAACTGTTTCAGATTTCTCTGGAATTGGATCTTCAATAGACAGTAATCTTTATATTGTCTTCTAAATATAGAGCAATTTATTCTGGATAGCATTGATTCATATCATTATTTTGAAGGTGAGCAGGGATTTTTCCAAGAAAAAATGCTTCCATTTATGAAAGATGGTGGAGTGATTTTAATCGGTATTCCTGGCTTGAAGGATGAATACTCAGGCCGCTCCGAAGAACTTCTATCCGATTGGCTTGGTAATCAAGCCTATATGTTTAAAAGTCCAAAACTCTGGAAAAAGCTTATTGGCAGCCATGACAGAATTGAATCAGTGGTAACATGGGAAATGGCTTGCTTTGTTGGTATATATGTAAAGTTAAAAAGGTAATGGAAGGCTAGTGTTCTTGACAAGGATGTAAGGCTTGTGTTTTTATGGACACAGGATAAAGTGGACGTCTCCTCCTGATATTAATAGCTTTTCTAGTAATTCAGAAATGAGACGTCCACTATCTATTTCATGCAATGCTTTTATTTGTGATTATAGTCCAATCTCATGAGAAGGTGATGCAAAAGGACCTGGTATAATTTGAACACCACGATGATTTCCAAAGTAGTCAGTGTCAAAGCGTATTGGTGTTCCATCTGGATTCTCAAAGTATTGTTCTGGTTCGAATGCTTTACCGAGTACTTCAGTGTTGATCATCCTAATGTTGAAATCCTTGATGTTATCAAATATATTTGTGCTCAGAAAATANTGACCGTCTTTTTCCACCAGTTCAACTTTAAGTTCCTGATCATTTTTTTCATCTAACAGGTAGTTCACTTCTTTTTTCCATGGTTTAGCACCGTTTAGATATACATTTCCTTCACTCCAGATTGGCAGATGTCCAAAATGGACAGGTTCTAGAGCTCCCATGTTTGGATACTTAGAAAAATCAAACTGAGATATCCATTCATCATAGCTTGGGTACTCATCGAAAACGTGGGTGCCGACAAGTCTATTTTCCCCTTTGGTATTATCAGGGTTTTGATCATCATAGGTTACATAGTCTTCAGATGGCCACTTCTGGATGAATATATTGTTGTAGAAGCGGTCATCACCATGAAGAATGGTCATAAAGCCCATAACTTCCGTACGGTGTGGTATGTGATATGGTGTATAGCGCCAAGTAGTTCCCTCGCCGACGTAGGTAAATGCACCACAGATAAGGTTATGAACCATGGCCACGCCTTGTGTCGCACAGAAAAGGCTGACGTCTGAGAGCAGGATGTTGTTATCTATAAGAGTAGGACCATGGCTGACTTCTACAAATAAATCCTGAGAATTCATACTTCCCGGAAGATTTTTGGCATAGGGCGGCCTCTGGTTATCATGAAGCAAGTTCTGTGTAATACGTGTGCCCTGAGCTTCCCAGTCACACCAGATTCCCATAGTACAATGATGTATATGNTTACGGCGAAAGACCACATCAATGGCCGCATGCATTTTAATTCCAGCAACTTCAGCTCCCCCAAGCTCCATCATATTATTAATATGGTGGATATGGTTGTCTTCAATGATACTAAACACACCGCCCATACGGCCAATAATGCCACCCTGTTCACAATGGTGGATGTTACAGCGGCGAACTATATGACTACCGATTTTTTCTTTCAGCCAACCGTGATACACCCCACGGCAAGCAGCATCTCGTTCCATCTGGGTGGGACTCTTTACGTGCTTATTTGTGAAATAATGCTCATTGTCAGGATCAAGATATTTGCCCAGAGAAATGCCGGCGCACTTGCTGTTTGAAATCTCGCAGTCTTCTATGATCCAGCCTTTGCTCCAGTGAGGACCAATCATACCATCCTGAAAAGCTGCAGGGGGTGCCCAGGTGGTGGCAGCTTTATCGATTTTGAAACCTCTAACCGTAATATAACCGACCCCTGTTTTAGATGGCATAAAGCATCTACGACGTACATTAATCTCTACATTTTCCTCATTTGGATTCAGGCCTTGGAAATTGGCATAAACAATTGTTTCATCAGTATCTGTATCCTGTTCGGTATACCACTTATATATAGATTCTTCCGGTACCCAACTGCACTCATAAACTTCGCCTTTGATACACTCGTCTAAAGTTGTAGTTTCATACATGGCTCTGTCATTTAAATAAACACAGCCGGTATGTTTATTGGGTGTAGCGAAATACCAGTCTCCAAATACTAAAGTTGTATAGGGATTGTAATCACCGAAAAAACTATTTGCGATTCGGCACACCCAGACATTTCCTTTGTAATGTTGCCAAGTTTTTACCTGTTCTGCACCTGTAATCACAGCGCCAAGAGGTGTAGTACTGATATAAGTGATACGGGAATCATCCCTACCGGAATGAACCGGATCTACATATTCCCGGTAAATTCCCGGTGCTACTAAGACTTCATCACCGGGAACCGCAACCTTTGCGGCTTCATTGATACGTCGGAATGGCCTCTCCTTGGAACCGTCGCCGTCTTTCACAGCTTTTGCATCTACATAGTATTTCATGATAATACCTCCTCCTATAATATGTTTTTAGAAGCACTTTTTGATACTAAAAATCCTCTTGGATTAATATCTATTTTAACATTAATCCAAGAGGATTTCTTTATTAGTTTAAACAAAATTTATTACAGACTCGAGCTCTCATGACACCTATATCATACATTGCTTTGCGAATAGCTATTTTTTCAATATATTTAAAAAGAATAACACTTAGCGTCAAATAGGCAAGTCCTACGCACATTTCATGTCCCAGAAGAGCCAATAAACGATTCGAATTGATCTC
>JGI24710J26742_10003934_pt1 | contig 12429 bp, 10 predicted proteins | sample BioPla2DNA2_FD_26742 | JGI IMG/M metagenome (IMG submission 26742) | reverse complement strand
TTTTTTGGTTTACTCTTATTAATTACGCCATAAACATGCCATTAACATCCTCCTCTCTTTTAATTTGATAAGATAATATAAATATTCTTAATCATTATGATTTTTATATTCACATATCACATTAAAAAAGAAAGGGAAAAGCATTTGCAATCATTACAACTTAATTTTGAAAATTAATCCATTTTTTGATCTGAATTATTCAATTCACTTTGCTCATCAGCAAGCAATTCCTCTACTTCTTTTCCTACATTTTCAGAAAGCTCTTTCCATTCATTATCTTCTAAATTCTCTAATGGTATCTTATTGGTAGGCTCAACTTCCTCCGATTTTGTGGGATTTTCTTGTTCAGATAGGCTATTGTCCCCTGACACTCTCTTTTTAAGCTTATCTATAATCTCTTCCTTAGCAACCTCACCTGAGTAATAGGCTCTCAATATTTTAGCCTTTTCAACATAGCTTCCCACCCCAAACCACAAAATAAGGTCAGAGCATTCCTGAATACACTCTTCTTCCATACCTGCCTTATAATAGAGTTTAGCAAGCTCATAAGCCCATTTCTCCATATATGTATGGTCTTTTAATTTTCTTAAAGACTCTATCAGGACCTCATAGGGTTCTTTTTTTAATTTATCTATTTTATACCTAAATATATATATACTTAAATCTTTGGGGGCAACCTCTTTATATTCCTCTAAATATCGCTCTGCATCTAAGATGTTTTTCTTACCTATCGATACTAAGACCATTTGGTATAAGACCCTTCTTGTCTTAGACTTTTTATACACACGCTCTAGAAGCTCCATGGCCTCTTCATATTTTTTATTATGAGAATATATCTCGGCAAAAAGACTGAGGTCTGCAATATTTCTAACTTTTTTTAATGGAATTGTTTCCACTACCTTCATAGCTGAATCAAATTTGCCTGCCTGAACTCTTCTTCTAACCTCTTCCGTCTTAACGATAATACTATAGCGTCCCATCACTGTCCCTCCTTACCAAGGATTAGGCATTGCTATTATCTTCTTTAATTATATACTAACATTTACCCTTTAATTTAACAAGATACAAGCCTCCCAAGTAAAAAACCTATCAAGACTCTTTATAGTAATTAAGTGTATCCTCCATCTCTTTTGTTGGTTTTATTTTATCCTTATTTAACNACCTGTGTCTTGCCTCTATTTCCTTAATTCTCTTTATGAGATCCCTATTATATCTAGCATAGGCATCATCAAAGATAGGCTGACCNGCTAATTGCTCCCTAATTGTTTTTGAAAAGGGTACATAGGTTGCCATTATCTCTCTTACAATCTTATTCAGCTTAATGGCTCCTTTAGATTCATAATCAATCCATGTCTTATAGTCTATAACAAATATCTCTCTACTGTTGTTTCTACCCTTTTGAATCTGTAACTTGATTTTCCCCTTCATTTCCTCTGACAATTCTCTATTCTTTCGATAAAACTGAAGGTAATCTGAATATTCCGAGGTTAGGGATTTATTCTTTATATCATTCCANGCGATACCCTCTATGGTTCTACACATTTCCCAGCGAAATCTTCCACAGACAGTTACTATATTAGAAAACAGGTTTCCTTCACAAAAAATCGGAAATAAAAATCGGCCCGGATTGCTTCTTTTTTTCATTGATATTTCTTGCCACATAACTCCTTTGCTGCCGACAATAGGAGTTAATATAATATCTGGATAGACCTTCTTTACAATATATTCCCTCTTAATNTTTTTTTCTTCGTTTACATACATGACCTCTCGCTGAAATATGGAATAATCTATCTCTATTAGCTTTTCTAATTCCTCCATAACCATTCTTGGACTTATATAGGTCTTGTCAGGCCCACTTATAAACAAGTCCTTATGTAATACTGGAACAAAAGTAGTNATCTGTCCGCTAGTGATTCTGTTATTATAGCGAAACATGTTCTGAATTTCAAATTCTAATTTGCTTTCCCTATCATCATCTAGTCCTTGAATTTGCTTGTCTGTAAGTTCTCCTCTTTTCTTTAAGGAATTTAGTGCTTCATGATACTCTTGATCAAATTCGTTTTTAGAAGGTTCCCTATGTCCCTCATAAATTAAAGTCAACCATTCCTTAATATTATAAACATTTATACCATCTGNCTTTTTCNCTTCCTTTAAAAAGTAAAGATACAGAATTTGTTCATTAGTTAGAAGTCTTTCGTCTGCATATCCATACTTAAGATACATGTCAACTACCCTAGGAACTTTTTTATCCTTATAAGCCTTTAAAAAAACTGTCTTATATAGGTCATAGTGTTCCATGATAAGTCGCTTTCTAACATTTCTGGCATTGTTGTCAGTAGAAAGTCGATCCTTTAGATTTACAAANTCTAACATTATATCTTGCATGTTTTGTGCTGTTTCTTTATCGATTTCTGCATAGTCTAGAATTTTCTGATATGAACCAGCTAGGTCTTTTATAACTCTATCTGTATCCTCTATAGAATATTTCAAATATGCCTGTGCACTCATATCCTTATCCTTGGTCCCTGTCATAACAAGGTGATATGCTTCAACCATCCGTTTTCGGTCTATATGAACTTCTCTTCCAATTCTTTCATCACAAAATTCCTTGATACCGCTAATTATATCAAGGATNTTATCCATAACATCAACCATCTCGCTACTATTACCATCATTATTAACTATTTCGATTGCGTATTCAGCAATCAATCCAAAAAGACTAGAATCATTTTCACCAACAAGACACGTAGTCAAAAAAACAAGCCTTTCGGCATAANCCTTTAATATATTGTTTAGCTGACTAATGATTTCTATTTGTTCCTCCATATGGTATTTAGTAATTATCTCACTATAGGAATAATATGCCTTGATAAGATCTACAGGTATGGCAGCACATTCCTTATAATAACTTATTATTTCTAAATCAAGCTCATTATTAATATCAAACTCATCAAGCTCATCTACCCAGTCAGGTCTCCTAGCCGCATACCCTAGCCTTGTAGCAGATTCATAATAAAGTTTATATTGATCCGATAAAAAATAATATGTGGACCGAACCTGCTTTAATAATTCTTGATATATCTGGCCAAGCTCATTAATAGCAATATTCAAAGACATAATAAAAAGTCCATTATAATCTTTATTAATGGATAATACATTATCTAATCTATCCTTTTGATCTAAACTAAATACATAGATAGCAAGGTCCTCTATAGCCGTATAAGTACTTTGGTGTTTTCCTTGTTTGATATCGGCCACTGCTAAAAAAGAACCTGGTCCCATTATGTACTTTGCACCCTCATGGTGGACCAAAACCCTTCCTTTAATAATAAGGGCAATGCTTAAAATAGGTTCTCCTTCTTTATAGACTCTGCTTCCCTTTGGATATTGATTCACCGTATTCAAATTTATCTTCTGTCCCAACCGAATCTCTCCACTTTTGATTATTTGTCATGCTCATCTGTAATTATATACTATAATCCCATTAATCGAAAGATTATTTTCCCTATAATCAAACTTAATAGTCCGAAATGCTCATTTATTCGATAAAAATAAGATAGCAACCACTCTATATGGTAACTATCTTATATATAATTTAATCCGTGCATTCTGCTTCGAATGATTACCACAAGCGTTACCTTTACAGTTAACTCAGCCCAGGTGACCTTACGGCACACAGAAGCTTTCGCTTAGTGCTGCTCCATTCCTGACCTGACACGGTTCACGAATTTCTGTTGCGCAAGACCCAGACGTCAACATCACTTATAAAGGGCAGCCCCGCAGTAAATCACCCTAGGCAGAATATCACCCCTGCTGTAGCGGATTGCAGGTACAGGGCACCGCTATCTCCCCGGCTGCACGGAAATTTTATGACAATATAAAATTAATAGCTCTCTCAAAAAAGCTGTATGGAAAGTATAAAGCTTTTATAGCCAACTGTCAACCCTTAAGCTTTTCCAATTTATTGCGAATTCTGAGCTCCTTAAAAAACTTCTGCAGAATTTCGCTGCATTCTTCTTTTAATACCCCAGTGGTTATATCTACCTGGTGATTGAACTCTTCCATCTGCAATAAGTTTAGAATTGATCCACTACATCCAGCCTTTGGATTCATGGTTCCAATAACAGCTCTCTTTATCCTGGCTTGAACAATGGCACCTGAACACATCTGACAGGGCTCTAACGTAATATATATGGTACAATCTTCTAGACGCCAATCTCCCATACTCTTACTTGCTTTATTAATTGCTGTCAACTCAGCATGGGCAAGGGTTGTTTTATTAGTTTTTCTCCTATTGTAGCCTCTTCCAATTATTTTATCTTGATAAACAATTACACAGCCAATCGGTACTTCTCCTAATTGGTAAGCCCGTTTTGCCTGCTTCAATGCCTCTTTCATATACTTTTCATCTGTCATTTNAAAAATCCTTTTCTATAGACTATTAGATTTTAATCTGATATATTTATTATATACATCAAAGGCAAATTAGTCCACGTAAAATATTGCAAATAAGACACACCAACATACTNATAAAACAAGGAGTTAATATGCAAATACATGGCTTTAATAAATCAACACTTTTAGATTATCCAAAACATCTTGCTGCAACAATTTTTGTGGGTGGCTGCAATATGCGATGTCCCTTTTGTCATAATGCTTCTCTTGTATTACAGCCCCATACCCAGCCTATTATACCTAGCCAGGAAGTATTAGCTTATCTAAATAAAAGAAAAAACATCTTAGAAGGTGTCTGTATTACAGGAGGTGAACCTACCCTGTATAATGACCTTCCCATTTTTATAGGGCAGATTAAGGAACTGGGCTTTAAGGTAAAGCTTGATACTAATGGCACAAATCCTGNTTTAATTNGGACCTTAATTGATAAAGAGCTTATCGATTATGTGGCTATGGATATTAAAAACTCCAAAGAAAAGTACAAATTAACAGGCGGAAATAAGGATATTCCCTTAGAAAAAATCGAAGAGACCGTATCCTTACTTCTTTCAGATACTATAGATTATGAATTTAGAACAACAATCGTGTCAGAGTTACATTCAGAACATGATATGAAAGCCATAGCTAACTGGATTAAGGATGCTAAAGCATATTATCTACAAGCCTATAAAGACTCTGGNGATATAATATCTACAGGATATACTAGTCCTTCTAAGCAAACTATGGATTTATATAAAGAACTTCTGTCTCATTATGTAAAACACGTTGATATACGTGGCATAGATTAGCTTATATTTATATATTAACCCTTAGGTACCAATATCCGAAATCACCCTGCCTAAGGTCTCGTTTCCTAATAGATTTAAAACGCTCAAAACCAAACANCCTAGCCATAAATTGTTCTCTATTATGATAAATACCAGGAACTCCAAGTATATANTGACTTCCAAAGCGGTCTACTACTTCTGCAAAAATCAGATGATGGTAGCAATAATATCCATGGAGGAGAAAACTATTGTTACTTAGAATCCATGTTTCTGAAGGAAGAGATCCTATATCCTTTGGTTCTATTTTTACACATCTTCTAATCTCATTATCTTCAAATGGATATATTCTTGNAAAGCTTGTGAATATTTTTGTTATCATGGAGCTTTCATCTTGAGGCTGATTTTGACTCGTCCCCATGTCACGGCCCACTCTTCTTTCTCTGCTTTGCTCTGTCATATTTTTTTCTGTCTTGCTTTTGCTCTGTCTTGCTTTGCTCTGTCTTGCTTTGCTCTGCCTTGCTTTGCTCTGCTGCCGTGATTTCTTTAGCCCTTTTATTATCTGCAGAATTTATTATGGATTTTTGTTTTTCATATTTTTCTACCAGGTCCCATGGATTTACTGCAGACATTTTACTATCTGGAATAGGCTCCCTATACTTCCACCCTCTAGGCAGCATATATACCGGAGAATTTATATCCCCATCCTTATTCTCTATAGGTTTTTCATCTAACTCCTCTTTGTTAACATGCTTATCATCCATTGTCTTCTCATCTATAGACTTTTCACCTTCATTTCTTTTATCCACAGGTGTTTTGTCTGTTGCCATAATATTTTTACTTGCCATATCTTCCATTAATTTATCTTGCTTTTCTGATATTTGTGCTGATTTATTAATATTTTCATTCTCATGTACAGTCATAAATTCCTGCTGATTATCAATATGGGATGATAGGTCAATAGGGGGAGCTTCAAGCTTTGATTTTGGTCTTAAGGCTTCTAAAAACTCCTTATGATCAACTGGTTTGTCATCCCACTGTGTTGCATAAAAAACTTCTGAATTTAAAAAAAGCAGAATTCCACCCATTTCAGAAAAATCTTTTCCCGAATCCATAACATTTTCTTTATTAGAAATGAGCCTACTGTCCATTACCTGATTTTTTACAGAACAATCTCCTAGGTATACTAGGTCCAATTCATCTTGGGGTCTATGAATCAGGTATGTGGGAAATATACCATCTAGAAGACCTTTTAGCTGCATACGAATAGTAAATTTACATTGACCATTACTTATCTCTACTCGGACATAGCCCACATTCATTTTCTTTTCTCCATTTTCATATTCATACATATATGATACGAATCTTTTATAATCAGCCAAATGATCACGCTCCTTCTTTATCCATAACGATTTGCGGTGTTTCAGGATTCTATTCAATATATTCTATTAATGCGGTCATTATGCCAATCCTGACCCCTCTTTGCAGGATTGACTTCTAGATAATATAAAAAGCACATCCTTACCTGTATATAAGGATGTGCCCTCTTATTTATTGTTGTCTAAAACCACTATTCAATTTGACTATGAAGTTCCTGAAGCGACCGAACTCCTGCTGCCATATTTAGTTTAATTTCCTTAATACCTGCTATTGTCGCCTTTGCTGCTGCCATGGTGGTAACATAGCTAATCCTTCCTTTTATAGCTGCCTTTCTGATATAACTATCATCAACACCCTTTTTATCAATGGCTGTATTAACAATAATATCTATTTGCCCATTGGTAATAGCATCCAAGATATTAGGCCTTCCCTTTCCAAGCTTATGAATTTTTTCTGCNGGAATATTATTTTGAATNATTTTTTCATAGCTACCACCTGTTGCAAGTATCTTAAAGCCATTTTCTGCAAATCCCTTAGCTACCTCAACCATTTCAGCCTTGTCTCTGTCATTAACACTAATCAGTACTGTACCAGTTAATGGCAGTCTAAGATCTGTTGCTTCCTGAGCCTTATAAAATGCTTCTCCAAAGCTTTGTGCTAGTCCCAGAACTTCACCCGTTGACCGCATCTCAGGTCCCAGTACAGGGTCAACCTCAGGAAACATGTTGAATGGAAATACTGCCTCTTTAATGCCATAGTGAGCAAATCTACTCTCTCTTAAGTCATTCACTGGTGATGGCTCTCCTGTATACTGGCTAACCATAATCTGTGTGGCCAGCCTTACCATCTGAATATTACATACCTTGGAAACTAATGGAACAGTTCTTGATGCCCTNGGATTAGCCTCTAACACATAGACTACACCATCCTCTATGGCATATTGCATATTCATAAGGCCATAGACATTCATTTCTTTTGCAATCCTAACTGTATAATCCTTAATAATTTCTATGTTTTCTTTACTTATATTTAGGGAGGGAATTATGCAGGCTGAATCACCTGAATGAATTCCTGCTAGCTCAATATGCTCCATGACAGCTGGAACAAAAGCTGCTTCTCCATCACTTATGGCGTCGGCTTCACATTCCAGGGCATTATGAAGAAAACGGTCTATTAAGATAGGACGATCTGGTGTGACCCCCACTGCTGCCTCCATATAATACTTAAGNCTNTCATCATCATGAACAATCTCCATTCCTCTACCACCAAGAACATAGGAAGGACGTACCATAACGGGATATCCAATATTTTTTGCTATTTCAAGTGCTTCATNAACCTTGGTAGCCATTCCAGCCTCAGGCATTGGTATAGAAAGTCTATCCATCATCTCACGGAACCTATCCCTATCCTCTGCCAAATCTATTGTCTCTGGGCTAGTCCCAAGTATATTTACTCCATTATCCTTTAATTCCTGTGCTAAATTAAGAGGGGTCTGGCCTCCAAATTGTGCTATAAGTCCAAGCGGTTTCTCCTTTTCATATATACTAAGCACATCTTCAACTGTAAGCGGCTCAAAATAAAGCTTATCTGATGTATCGTAATCCGTTGAAACTGTCTCAGGATTACAATTTACTATGATAGTCTCAATTCCAAGTTCCCTTAAGGCAAAGGCTGCATGTACACAGCAATAATCGAATTCTATACCCTGTCCAATCCGATTAGGGCCGCCTCCAAGAATTATGACCTTCTTATTAGTCGATACTGGCTCTATATCCTGGTCTATATGGTAGGATGAATAAAAGTATTTTTCATTTTCAGTACCACTAACATGTATGCCTGCCCATGTCGCCTTGATACCTGCCTCATATCTGGCCTTCCTTATATCTGTCTCACTAACCATAAGTAGCCCGCTCAAATACTTATCTGAAAAACCATTTTCCTTAGCCTTTCTAAGAACTTCAGTAGGAGGAACTTTTCCCTTATATGCCTTTAATGCATCCTCCTCCTCAATTAATTCCTTCATCTGCTCAATAAAATAAGTTTTTATTCTTGTTAGCTTAAAGATTTCTTCAACACTGGCCCCTTTTCTAAGGGCCTCATAGATTATAAACTGGCGCTCACTAGAAGGTATGTGAAGCAAATCAAGAAGCTCATCCTTGGACTTGTCTGTAAATATCCTTGCATCTCCTAAGCCGTAACGGCCAATCTCAAGACTACGGATGGCCTTTTGATATGCCTCCTTATAGGTCTTGCCAACACTCATAACCTCTCCAACTGCCTTCATCTGAGTTCCTAGCTTGTCTTGGGCTCCCTTGAACTTTTCAAATGCCCAGCGGGCCCATTTTATAACCAAGTGATCTCCGTCAGGGACATACTTATCCAATGTTCCATATTTACCACAGGGAATTTCATTTAGGTTAATACCTGTTGCCAACATGGCTGATATTAAGGCTATAGGAAAACCTGTTGCCTTTGAAGCCAAGGCAGATGAACGAGATGTTCTTGGATTTATTTCAATTACACATATTCTTCCNCTAATTGGGTCGTGAGCAAACTGTACATTTGTACCCCCTATTACCTTAACTGCATCTACGATTTTGTAGGCCTGTCTTTGAAGCTCCATCTGAAGTTCTTTAGATATAGTTAACATAGGAGCACAACAAATTGAATCCCCAGTATGCACACCCAAGGGGTCTATATTCTCTATAAAGCATANTGTAATCATCTTTCCTGTAGAGTCCCTTACAATCTCAAGCTCAAGCTCGTCCCAGCCAAGTATGGATTCTTCCACTAGAACCTGACCTACCAGACTTGCCTGTAAGCCTCTGGTCACTACAGTCTTTAACTCCTCTAGGTTATATACCAAGCCTCCGCCAGCACCCCCCATGGTATAGGCCGGGCGAATAACCACAGGATATGAAAGTCTTTCTGCAATTGCTAGNGCTTCTTCCACTGTATAGGCAACCTCACTTCTAGCCATTTCTATACCTAAGGATTCCATTGTCTTTTTAAATTCAACACGGTCCTCTCCCCGTTCAATGGCATCAACCTGTACACCAATTACCTTGACATCATATTTTTTTAATACTCCTGCCTTTTCTAGCTCCAAACATAAGTTCAAACCGGATTGTCCCCCTAAATTCGGAAGAAGGGCGTCTGGTCTTTCCTTTTCAATAATATGGGTGAGTCTTTCTACATTTAATGGTTCTATATAAGTTACATCTGCTGTACTTGTATCAGTCATAATCGTTGCTGGATTAGAGTTAACTAAAATCACTTGGTATCCTAGACTTTTTAGGGCCTTGCATGCCTGTGTACCTGAATAGTCAAATTCACATGCCTGGCCAATTATAATTGGTCCTGATCCAATAATCATTACCTTCTTAATATCAGTCCGTTTGCTCATATAATCCTCCTCTGGGTTTGCTTATGCCATGGGCTACGCAATAAAAATAGGCAAAAAAATATCGTTTTTTTATGCCTAATAATTTATTTTTATATATATTATATGAACACTTATAATTATGCAACACTTTTTTTCCTAAAGGATGATTTTTTTCTAGATATATTTTGAAAGATAATTTGCCATCTCTACAAATTGGCCTAAGGTCATGGTCTCGCCTCTTATATCCTTTGATAATTCAAGAAATTCCAAAGCCTCTACTATTTCTTCCTTACTAAAAGATAGTCCTTCAAAGTTATATATACCATTAACTAAGGTCTTCCTTCTTTGATTAAATGAGGCACGGATAAGTGAGAATAATAAAGCCTCATCCTTAACCTGATAAGGAGACTCTGTATGGGGTGTTAGATTTATTACTGCAGAACCCACCTTAGGCCTTGGCATAAAGCAGTTAGGAGGTACATTTGCAGCTATATAAGGCTTTGCATAATATTGCACAGCCAAGGATAGGGCCCCGTATTCCTTTGTCCCAGGCCTAGCCTGTATACGGTCAGCAACCTCCCTTTGTATCATAATTGTAACACCAGCAAGGGGAATATGTTTTTCAAACAAGTCCATAATAATTGGTGTTGTAATATAGTATGGCAGATTTGCAACCACCTTAATAGGCCTATTATTATAGTTCTTAACTAGACCCTCTATATCAAACTTAAGGATGTCTTCATTAAGTATGGTTATGTTATCATAGGCTGATAAGGTATCCTCCAATATAGGAATCAACCTCTTATCTATTTCTACTGCAACAACCTCCCTGGCACTTTCACATAAATACTGAGTAAGACTTCCAATACCAGGACCTATCTCAAGAACAAAATCATCCTTGCTAATATCTGCTGTCCTAACTATCTTTTCTAGCACATGNGTATCNATCAGAAAATTCTGTCCATACTTTTTTTGAAATACAAAACTATATTTATTTATGATTTCAATAGTATTTCTAGGTTTTGCTAGCATGCTTTAATTTATCCTTTCATTTTAAGGTTTTTAATAGTTAATTGNGAAACTCTACTTTATGATCTAGTGCAAGTTTAGCAATTACCTATAAAGATTTAAAGTATAGGTTTTTTGCGTTCTCATTTGTAATTTTTACCACTGTGTCATAATCCATATCTTTAATAGTAGCTATTTCCTTAAGTATATAGGGCAGATATAATGAGCTGTTTCTCTTTCCACGATAAGGAACTGGTGACAAATAGGGACAGTCGGTTTCTACCACCAGCTGGTCTATAGGGGCATAACTTACTACCTCCTTAAGCTTTCTACCATTAGTGAAGGTGACTACTCCTCCTATTCCTAGATAAAATCCCATGTTTAGATACCGTCTTGCCTGTTCTACCCCATAACCAAAACAGTGCATTACTCCTCCTATGTCTTCAACCTTGGCATCCTTTATCATATTAAAGGTGTCATTGGCAGCATCCCTACTGTGGATAACCAGAGGCTTAGCAAGATCCTTTGCCATATCCATCTGCTTTTCAAACCAAAGCTTCTGTGTCTTAGGGTCTGTTGTGTCCCAGTAATAATCAAGGCCTATTTCACCTATTGCTACAACCTTTTTGTGTTTTGCCATTTCCTTTAACCATAAAAGTTTGTCCTCATCCATTGACTTGGTTTCTTGTGGATGTATTCCAACTGAAGCATAGATATATTCATATGACTCTGCTAGATCTATTGATTGTTTTACAGTCTCTATTGCCGAGCTTATATTTACCACATATTCAATATTGTTTTTCGAAAGACTATTAAGTAGGTCCTCCCTATCATCATCAAATGCCCGATCTTCATAGTGGGCATGGGTTTCAAATATCATTTTCTTAACCTCATCTTTAATAATTTATTTCCTTAATATACTAAACCATCCCGTTTATTATACAATAGCATTAATCTTAATACAATGTAATTTAACTTATCATCATACTCATCACGCTCTACATAAAATGAAATTCCTATCCTTAGTAGACCGTTTTTTATGTAAGAGGACGCAATTCCTGTCACATAATAAAGTGCCGCAAGAAATAATATGCAGCACTTACATTTACCTATAATTATTTTTTGGGCCTATCCCTTCTCTTCTTACATTATGCTCCTGATTTTGATTCTCAGGCTTGAAAGAATTAGTAATACTGTTAAATTTGTCCTGAGATTTCTTTTGCCTTTGCTTTTCTTTTTTATCTTTATCCATTTAATCACCTCATGATTAGTATGGTGTTTTTTTATAAATATATGTGTTAACATGCTACATGCATGATATTAACAATTTCCTTCATAAACATATTTTAGCTGTTTTCTGGCTACATCAGCCAATCTATATACTGTCTCAATAGGTGTTGCCTCCCTATCCCAAAACCTCCATCTTGGGAAAAAGCG
>JGI24710J26742_10003932_pt1 | contig 12435 bp, 10 predicted proteins | sample BioPla2DNA2_FD_26742 | JGI IMG/M metagenome (IMG submission 26742) | reverse complement strand
CTGTGTGATCTGTATTTGATGCAGTTTGGCTCACAATGAATGTGACGGTTATGAATGAGGAGGGATCTGTGACCATGTTCCCAGCAGATAGTTTGGACGCTATAAGAAAAGAAATTGATAGGGTGGATGAAGCTATAGCACGGCTTTTGGAGGAAAGGATGGACTATGTCCGGGAAGTTGTTGGATATAAGAAGAGCACTGGCATGGCCATACTTGATTCGTGCCGGGAGCAGAAGATCCTGGATCACATTCTGGCAAATGTGCAGAATCCTGAATACATTGAGTCCATTAAATCAGTTTATACTGAGATCTTGAAAACTTCCCGGGAATTTCAGGGAAGGTTTATAGCCTGTGATTCAAGATCGCGTTCAGACAGATACGGACTCGTTGGCGAAAAACTATCCCATAGCCTCTCACCAGGGATTCATTCCTTTTTGTTCAAAGAGTTGAAAATTAATGCGCAATATGACCTGCTGGAGGTTAAACCCGAGGAACTTACAAATCTTTTAGACAACTTAAAGTCCCGTGGCTATCTTGGAGTAAATGTGACCATTCCCTATAAAAAAGAGATTTTAGCTCATCTGGATTCCCTGTCGGATGAGGCTGTTCATATTGGAGCCGTAAACACCATCTGTATTGNAGACGGTTACAGGGGTTATAACACCGATTATGATGGGTTTGGCATGGCTCTTGAAGAATATGGTGTCAATACAGAAGGAGCAAGATGTGCCGTTTTGGGCAGCGGTGGCGCCGCCCGGGCTGTTGTGGCGTATCTTGAAGATCATGGAGCCTCAGGCATAACCATAGTATCACGTGATCCCGACAGCGCCATCCTAAAATTCCCCGGGCTCTCAGGCATGGACATTGCCTCATTTCATGCCATGGACTATGATCTTTTAATAAATACCACACCTGTTGGCATGTACCCCGACATTAACCAAAGCCCGCTTCAAAAAGAGCAGCTTAAAGGGGTGGGATTTGTGATGGATCTCATCTATAATCCCGTAAGAACCGTGCTACTCCAGTATTCGGAAGAGCTGGGCATACCACATGCCAATGGCCTATATATGCTGGTGGCGCAAGCCTTCCGCTCCGAAGAAATCTGGCAGGGGAGAACCCTTGATAGATCCCTCATAACTAAAGCGATGGACGAGATGAGGGGGANTCTATGAAAAAGAACATTGTTCTGATCGGTATGATGGGCTGCGGTAAAACTACCGTTGCTGAACGTTTGAGTCAGGAACTGAACAGGCCTTTTATGGACACCGATGCTTTGATAGAAGAAGCTTATGGTCCCATCCCAAAACTCTTTGAAAGGGGAGAGGACTGCTTCCGGGATGCTGAAAGCAGGATTGTGTCCCAAATAGCAAACCACGAGGGTGCGATTATTTCCACCGGCGGTGGAGTGGTATTGAGGGAAGAAAATATTAAAGCCCTGAAGAAGAGTGGAGTCCTCATCTTTATAGACAGGCCCATTCACTATATTGTGGACAGCATTGACTGCGACGGCCGTCCCCTTTTAAGGAATGGGCCTGAAGCCCTCTATGAATTGATGGAAAAGCGCTATCCACTTTACAAGGCCTTCTGTGATTATCATGTGGTCTCTGATAATAATTTATCCCATACGATTCAGACCATTATGGAAATATTGAAGAATGATGGTGTTATAAGTCTCTGAAAAACATATAAATGACACTGGGTAGTACAATTTTCGGAGATACCGTTTTGAAAGCAAGAGATCTATTCTACCTCCTGGCCGTCATTCTCATTCTGAATCTGGCTTTCGGAAACTTATTCAACATGTCGCATGAGTCCCCATCGGATAATATAGCGGCTCCTCCTGCATCANTGGAGATTTCTGAGGATTTTCCCATCCATATAGATCCATTCTATCAGGATAACGTCTACGGAGAGCAGACTCTTGCCGTATCGGCTCCCAATATTAATGCACGTTCAGCTTGTGTGATAGATTTTGATACCGGAACCATTCTCTATGAAAAAAACGCCTATATAAAGAGGCCCATGGCCAGTACCACTAAAATAATGACTGCTATTTTGGCAATTGAAAACTGTTCTTTGGATGCTCGTGTGCCCATAAGCGGCAAGGCTGCCGGAATGGGCGGCTCTGTNATGGGACTCAGGGTAGGCTCAAACGTTCGTATGGAGGATCTTCTATACGGGCTGCTACTATGCTCGGGAAACGATGCAGCTGTAGCCATAGCGGAGTATTGCGCCGGAAGCACTCATGAGTTTGCAATAATGATGAACGAGAAAGCAAAAGAAATTGGTGCTTATGAAACCAGTTTTTCAAATCCACATGGTCTGGATGCAGAAGGGCACTATACCACAGCCTATGACCTGACCAAAATAGCCCGTTACGCCTTGCAGAATCCCGTTTTCAACAGGATTGTCAAGACTAGGGAGCACTATTACGATGGGAGAGTGCTGAGAAATACCAATGAAATGCTTGATATGTATGAGGGCGCCGACGGTGTTAAAACAGGATATACAGGCCTTGCGGGAAGATGTCTTGTAACCTCGGCTACCAGAAACAATCTTCGCCTNATATCTGCGGTATTGTTCTGCGACTCGAAAAGCCAAAGATCGCAGAGCAGCATGAGAATTCTGGATTATGCATTTTCAAACTACAGTTATGTCCAGCTTCTTAATAAGGGAAGCATAATGGGACAGGTTCCTGTAATGCGTGCCCGTTCAACGCAGACCATTTCGGCAGGTGTATCCGATGATGTGAAGGCCATCATGAAGAATGAGGAGAAAGATATGCTCTCGACAAGGATATCACTTCCTCGTGAACTGCAGGCGCCAATTCGAAAGGGAACCATTCTGGGAACGGTATCTGTTTACAAGGGAGATGAGATAATAGGGGAGAGTTCGATAATCGCCATGGAAAATGCTGAGAGGAAGGTATTTNCCGATTATCTAAGCCAGGTTATTGATCATTGGGTACATATCCTTAATTGATGGCTTATTCTTTGTCTTGCGTTCATGTACTTCAAACTGTGTGTATCGCAACCATGCCGCAAAGTTGTATATGAATCGCATAGCCTGCCTTCATGCAAAAAGCAGGTGGGTTAATTTCAAGATGTTAAGTGAGAGTTCATGCTGCTTTTAGCCTTTGAATCAGATTATACAGACAGTCAATAATAACTAACACAAAACCTATTTGCAATATTTAAAAATTGAACTTGCAAATAGGGCATGCTTTAGATAGAATATAACAAAGCTTAAAATACACTCAGGAGGAAGAATAATGGAAGCTGGTATGGGCATGCCGTCAAGTGGACTGTCTGAAAGAAGAGCAGAGCTCTTGAAGGAATATGAAGGATATAAGAACCAGGGTCTTAAACTGGATATGTCCAGAGGAAAACCCGGCAGTGACCAGCTTGATCTTTCCATGGCTCTTTTCAATAATCTTGAAAACCTTGTTTCTGAAGATGGAATTGATTGTCGCAATTATGGAGCACTGGACGGAATATGTGAAGCAAAAAGGTTCTTCGCCACTCTTTTCAATCTCTCCGAAGATCAGATTTTCATAGGCGGTAATTCCAGCCTGAATTTGATGTATGANCTCATCAGCAAGGCCTTTATTCATGGTCTGAACGGCTTTAAAAAGCCATGGGGTAAGCTTGAAAAAGTAAAGTTTTTATGCCCCAGTCCGGGGTATGACCGTCATTTTGCAATTACAGAGTTTTTTGGCGTTGAAATGATAACCATTCCCATGACTGAAGAGGGTCCCGATATGGACATGGTGGAAGAACTGGTCTCTAAGGATCCTGATATCAAAGGAATCTGGTGCATACCCATGTACAGCAATCCCACCGGGATAACCTATTCGGACAATGTGGTAAGACGCCTTGCGGCAATGGAGACCGCTGCAGATGACTTCATAATCATGTGGGATAATGCCTATGCCTTTCATCATCTTTATGACACTCCCGACACGCTGCTGGACCTAATAGGGGAATGCAGGCGAGCGGGACATCCCAACAGAACCTATATGTTTTCATCCACCTCAAAGATAACATTTCCTGGGGCGGGGATAGCCCTTATGGCATCCAGTCCGGAAAATATTGCCTGCCTTAAGAAACAGGTCTCTATCCAAACAATTGGATACAACAAGATAAATCAATTGCTCCATGTTCGTTTTCTGAAGGATTCGGAGCACCTGAAGGCTCATATGAAAAAGCACGCCGAGATTCTCAGGCCAAAGTTTGAAGCCGTTATTGATATATTGGACAGAAATCTTGGGGGGAAAAATATTGCCCATTGGCATAAGCCACGGGGAGGATACTTCATCAGTCTTAATGTGATGAAGGGATGTGCCCGTCGGGTCGTGGAACTGGCAAAAGCTGCGGGGGTAACATTAACTCCGGCGGGTGCCACCTTCCCATACCGAAATGATCCTGATGATACCAATATAAGGATTGCACCAACCTATCCGCCGCTCCATGAACTTAAGAAGGCAATAGAAATACTATGTGTATGCGTTGAGCTGGCAGCTCTGGAACGGCTGAGATAAGACCTTCTCAACGTTACTGATCCCATTTAAAATTGTACAGAGTGAATAAACTTTTATATTCACTCTTTTTTTACTGGATTTTTCCCTTGTTTAGTTATATAATTACTACTACACCGATTAGATGAACATGATATATTAATGTATTGACGTAGTGATGTCATGTTGGCACACTTATATTTTGCTTGCCCGGAGGTACATGCCTTGTCCAGAAACTCTTACGAAAGCCCATTCAGTTCGAGATATGCCAGTCAAGAGATGCTGGAACTTTTTTCTCCCGATACAAAATTCAAAACCTGGCGCACCCTTTGGATAGCTCTTGCAGAAGCCCAGAAGGAGTTGGGGCTTAACATAACCCAGGAACAGATAGATGAACTGAAAGCCAATCGTGATAATATTGATTACGATTTGGCAGAGAAGATTGAAAAAGAAACACGTCATGATGTCATGTCCCATATCCGCGCCTATGGCGCCCACTGTGAAAAGGCAAAGGGCATTATACATCTTGGTGCCACATCCTGCTATGTATGCGACAATACCGACATCATCATTTTCCATAAAGCCCTGAAACTTATCAGGGAAAAAGTCCTTTCGGTTATTCTGAAACTCAGCCGGTTTGCATCAGCCTATAAGGATATGCCTACCTTGGGCTATACTCATTTTCAGCCTGCCCAACTGGTAACTGTCGGTAAAAGGGCATGCCTCTGGATACAGGATTTACTCTTGGATGTTGAGGAATTGGACTTTGTTATTACAAACCTCAAGTTATTGGGGAACAAGGGCACAACGGGAACCCAGGCAAGCTTTTTAGCCCTTTTTGATGGTGATCATGACAGGGTCAAAAAGCTGGAACGTCTTGTCGCCGAAAAAATCGGTTACCATGAAGTTATACCTGTTTCTGGCCAAACCTATTCCAGAAAGCAGGATTCTAGAATACTCAATGCCTTGAGCGCAGTTGCCCAAAGCGCTTATAAATTCAGTAATGATATGCGTCTTCTGGCAAATCTGAAGGAGTTGGAAGAACCTTTTGAAAAGAATCAGATAGGCTCTTCAGCCATGGCATATAAGAGAAACCCAATGCGTAGCGAGAGGATTTCATCACTGGCCAGGTATGTGATCGTCAGTTCATTAAATCCTGCTATAACCGCATCTACACAATGGCTGGAGCGAACTCTGGATGATTCCGCNAACCGACGGATCAGTATTCCTGAGGCTTTTCTGGCAGTGGATTCAATATTAAATATCTACCAGAACATCGCCGATGGCATTGTAGTTTATCCCAAGGTCATTGAAAAGCATGTTATGGAAGAACTCCCCTTTATGGCCACAGAAAACATCCTCATGGCAGCGGTTAAAAGAGGGGGAGACCGGCAGGAACTTCATGAGAGGATCAGACAGCATTCCATGGCTGCGGCCAGCAGAGTAAAGAATGATGGGCTGCCCAATGATCTGATAGATAGAATTTCTGAAGACCCGGCCTTTGGTTTGTCCCTGGAGGATGTCAAAGGGATTTTGAAACCCAGCAATTTTGTTGGGCGTAGTCCTCAGCAGGTGGATGAGTTTCTGGAAGAAATTGTCCATCCCTTGCTCAAGGAAAACCAGGTCAGGGATGTTCATGTGGATCTTAAAACATAAAATCATAAAATAGTTAAATAGTCCTATTGAATCTGATATTGATTAATGTTATATTGTCATTACGTCATTATGTTATGTGGTGGAGGGTTTTGGTATGGTAGACATAAACAAGTATAGTAATGTGCCATTGTATTGCCAACTGAAGAATCTCATCCTGGACAAGATAGAGAAGGGTGAATTCAAGGCAGATTCCAAAATCCCTTCAGAACAGGACTTTTGTGAAAGATATGATATCAGCAGGCCAACGGTTCGTCAGGCCATCAATGAACTGACAGCNAGCGGGCATCTATATAAACTCAAGGGAAAGGGTACATTTGTTTCTACCCGAAAGACCCATATTCATATTAAGGATTACTCTGGTTTCACCGATTCCATTCTGGACAGTAAGGATCCGGCTGAAAAGAATATTGTATCCATGGAGATTACCAGCAGNGACAAGGATAAGAAGCTGTCTGAACTGTTTGGTTTAAAGCCTGATATGCCTGCCGATTTTGCTGCTATTACTTATATCAACAATCATGGGGGCGAAGTAATCTCACTGAATACCTCATATATTCCTCTGTATCATTTTCCAGATATCTGCGAGGATATCAAATTAAAGAAGCCCTCCCATGACATATTGAGGGGGAAATACCCCTTGATTCCCAATACTTCTAAAAGCGTGCTTGAAGTGATCTATACTGATCAAAGGGACGCGGCCTATTTGAAGGTTCAGCCCGGTCAGCCCCTCATCCGGGTGAACAATATACTTTTTGCAAAAAACGGTCAGCCCGTGGAGTATATCGTTACTAAATACAGGGCCGACAAATGCCTGCTGTCATTTGAGAACCATAAATAACAATTCTCATATCTTTGGCATGTCATTGAGATCGAGTGAAGCGCGGCTAAACAGCCGCTCTTTTATTTTTACTCATATATCCATAAAGAAGATAAATTAAAAATAAAATTGNTCATATCTCACCCACACGGCCAATATACTATTACTGACCCATGGGCCATGCTTTTGGTGCATGTGCCTCAGGCTTTAACAGAGGGGGATTGGCCGTGGAAGCTTTGTACAGCATATACAGTGATATTGCTGAAAGGACAAATGGCGATATATACATAGGAGTGGTAGGTCCTGTCAGGACCGGAAAATCAACATTTATAAAGCGTTTTATGGATTCCCTGGTCTTGCCCAATATCAAAAACTCCTATGATCGGGAAAGAGCAGTAGATGAAACACCCCAGAGCGCATCAGGGCGGATGATCATGACTACAGAGCCAAAATTCGTCCCCAACGAGGCTGTTACCGTGACCATGGACGACAATGTGAGTATGCGGGTCAGGCTTGTGGATTGTGTCGGCTACATGGTTAAGAGCGCTGTAGGCCATATGGAGGGCGAAATGCCAAGAATGGTGAAGACGCCCTGGTATGATTATGACATACCATTTGAAGAGGCGGCTGCCATTGGTACAAGGAAGGTTATCAACGACCACTCCACCATTGGTGTGTTGATTACTGCTGACGGCTCCTTCACCCATATTCCCAGAGAAGAATATGAAGAAGCTGAAGAACAGGTAGTCAATGAACTCAAGGCATCCGGTAAGCCCTTTGTGATCCTGCTCAATTCAACTACCCCCGAAAGCACAGACACCAAGACAATGGCCGATGAATTGAGCAATAAATACCATAAACCTGTTATTCCTGTTGACTGTCTCAATCTGGGGATACAGTCCATTAACAGGATTATTAATGGTATTCTTCTAGACTTCCCGGTACGTGAAATCTGCTTCAACCTTCCAGGCTGGATTCTTTCTTTGGATAACAATCACTGGCTCAAGAAGGACTTGATCACTGCCATAAGGGATTCCTTCCAGGACAGGTCAACGGTGCAAAATGTATATGATGCCGCGGATAAATTCAGCGTATATGAATTTTTGAGCAAGACATCCATTCAGGANGTCAAGATGGGTACGGGTGAGGTCAGCCTTGAAATGAAACCGTCGGACGGACTTTTCTTCAAGGTTGTCAAGGAGGAAACCGGTCTTGAGATTGATGGAGACCAGCGCCTGTTCTCAGTTCTGAAAGAATTATCTGCTATAAGGTCGGAGTACACCAAGGTTGCAAATGCTCTTGCTGAGGTCAGAGACAAGGGCTATGGAGTGGTTACGCCCAGCATTGATGAATTGACACTGGAGCCCCCGGAAATAATAAGACAGGGAAGCCGTTTCGGAATTAAGCTCAGAGGAAGCGCTCCTTCCATCCATATGATCAGGGCAGATATTGAAACAGAGATAGCTCCCCTGGTTGGTTCCGAAAAACAATCCGAGGAGTTGGTCAATTATCTTCTGAAGGAATTTGAGGGAGCTCCGGAGAAACTCTGGGAATCCAATATATTCGGAAAGTCACTCCATGAGCTGATTTCTGAAGGACTTCAGAACAAGCTTTTCAGGATGCCTGAGGATGCCCAGCTTAAGCTTCAGGAGACCTTGCAGAAGATCATAAATGACGGCAGCGGCGGTTTGATCTGTATAATCCTCTAGCCTGCCTGATACTCAAGATATAAAAAGCCTTTCGCATTTCTGATCCTGGGCGCGTCACAGTTTTGCTGTGACCGCTTCTTTATTATCTTATTTTATTGGTAATATTAACATTGATAAAAAGTGGTATAATAAAAGGTGTAAATTTTGATCCGATTATACCATTGTCTTGAGGATACATGGATTCCAGAGTATAGAAAGGAGAACCCATATATGGCTGAAGAGAAAAGAAAACGCGGAAGACCGAGAAAGAATCCAGAGCCCGTAGTTGAAGCTGCCGAAAAACCCGTTAGAAGAAGAGGAAGACCTCCAAAGAATAGGGTTCAGGAAACAGCGATTACTCCGGANAAGCTGGTTTATAAAACAGAGAACGCCTGGGATAATAAATCCATGAGCGAACGACAGATAGAAAAATTCTGCAAAGGCTATAAAGCCTTTTTGNACAAGGCCAAGACCGAAAGGGAATTTGTGCGGGAAGCCGAGGAACTGGCCATAGCCAATGGCTTTATCGATCTTGACAAAAGTTTAAGCGAAAATGCATCCTTAAACCCCGGCGATAAGGTCTATCGCATTGTAAAAAAGAAGCTGATCATGCTGGCTGTTATAGGCAAGAAACCTTGTGAAGAAGGAACAAAAATGGTCGGCGCCCACATTGACGCTCCGAGGGTGGATATCAAGCAGAACCCTCTCTATGAATCGACCGATATGGTGTTCTTTAAGACCCATTATTATGGTGGAATCAAGAAATACCAGTGGCTTACAATCCCCCTGGCTCTTCATGGTACAATCATGAAAGCAGATGGTTCTGTTATAGACATCAGCATCGGCGAAGATCCGGGCGATCCTGTGTTCACCATGACCGACCTGTTGCCCCATCTCGCTAAGGATCAGATGGATAAGAAATTGAGCGAGGCCTTCAAGGGCGAAGCCATGAACGTACTGGTAGGATCCCGTCCGGATNCTGACAAGGACGCCAAGGACAGGTTCAAGCTTAATATCCTGAAGATTCTCAACGAGAAATATGGCATTACCGAAGAGGATTTCATATCTTCTGAGCTGGAAATGGTTCCTGCCTTCAAGGCTCAGGATCTGGGATTCGACCGGAGCATGATTGGCGCCTACGGCCATGATGACAGGGTATGCGCTTATCCGGCTCTGATGGCCATTCTTGATACAAAGAAGCCCGAATACACAGCAGTATGCGTCCTTACCGACAAGGAGGAAATCGGCAGTGTTGGAAACACAGGCGCTCAGTCGAGAGCTTTGGAGAACTTCCTGGCCGATCTCTGCGCACTCACAACCCAGGGCGACTACAGCGACCGTCTGCTACGCTCCTGTCTTGACAAGTCGAAGATGCTGTCGGCAGACGTGAATGCAGCCCTGGATCCTAATTTTGAGGGTACCCACGATAAGCTGAACGCTGCCTATCTTGGAAAAGGACTTGCTATTTTAAAATTCAGCGGATCAAGGGGTAAATCAGGTGCCAGTGATGCTCATGCCGAGTTTGTAGGAGAGATACGCAGGCTGTTTAATGAGAACCAGATACCCTGGCATACCACCGAGCTGGGAGCAGTTGATAAGGGCGGCGGTGGTACCATCGCCATGATGATTGCCAACCTGGGTGTGGATGTGCTCGACGTGGGCGTACCGGTATTATCCATGCATTCACCCTTCGAGGTGGTCAGTAAGGCGGATGTATATGCGGCATACAAAGGCTATTATGTCTTTATAAAATAAGGTTATGGAATGCAGGCCAGGCTGCGGCGCATGCTGCGTCGTCATCTCCATATCATCTCCAATCCCCGGGATGCCTGAGGGGAAGAGGGCAGGGGAAAGGTGTGTTAACCTTACAGAGGACAACCGATGCAGGTTGTTTGGAAAACCCGAACGACCTGCTGTTTGCATTGNCCTTGAACCTAATCCCGAAATGTGCGGAGACGATGACGCCCATGCCTGGAGTTATCTGAGCATGCTGGAAGAAGCCACAAAGCCCGAATAAGTATATTCTGAATTGCCGAGTACTCTATCTCCGTGCCTGCAATGACAANCTATCAATATGTCATTACGAGGAACTTTATTTCTGTCATTGCGAGAAGGCGAAGCCGACGAAGCAATCTCGTAGATCGCCGCGCTTAGCTATCGCTACGCTCGCGATGACATATNAATCTCATTATTTTTTCTTCTTTTGTGATGAGCCGGAATAGCGTGATAGGGGATTGCTTTCAACAGCCCTGCGAAGCTGCTCGTCATCCAAATGGGTGTAGATTTCAGTGGTAGCTATGCTTTCATGTCCCAGAATTGACTGCAGGGCGCGGATATCCACATTTCCATGCTTGTACATGAGGGTGGCTGCCGTGTGTCTTAGCTTGTGGGTCGAATACTTTCGAGTGTCAAGACCGGCTGCAGCTATGTATTTCTTAACAAGGTACTGAACAGTTTTCGGACTTATTCTTTGCTTTCTTTCGCTGAGAAAGAGCGCATCTTTATCCTTAACACCTTCAACAGGCCTGATGCGCCTATAGGCGTCTATGGCTTCCAAACAGGCCTGGTTCAGNTATATGGTACGTTCTTTTTTTCCTTTTCCCATGACTGTAAGGGTGTCACCGCGTATGTCTGACAGGTTTATTCCCACAAGTTCAGACAATCTGAGGCCGCAGTTTAAGAAGAGAACCAGTATAGCATAATCCCTTACCTTATTCTTACCTTCAACNCTTTCCAATAATTGGATACTTTCGTCCACATTGAGATATCTGGGCAAGCGATGAACCACCTTTGGAGAATCAAGCTCTGCGGCAGGATTATATTCAATCAGTTTTGCCTTAGAAAATAGATATTTATAGAATGATCTGAGGGAAGCGACCTTTCTGGCACGAGTTACGGCCGTGTTTTCACGGATCCGGCTGGTAAATGACATAAAGCTGTACAGATCGGCCAAATCGATTTTCTTGATATCATCTAAAGTTATATCACAAACATCAATGGAATTAAAATCTGTATCCTTGAATCCAGGGCGAGTAGTCAGTTTGATATAGCGAAAGAAGGTACGAAGATCATAATAGTATTCCTGAATAGTTTTCTCAGATTTGCCTTTGATGGTGAGCATATAGTTGAGAAACTCAATAGCAATTTCGGGCATATCATCATATGAAACAACCGACATAAAAACATCCTTTCAGCGTGAGATTGGTAATAACTACATAAGTAATCATTTGTCACTGATATTTTATTACCACATACCCTTCCACATTAAACAAAATTTTTATTTTGTATAATGTGGACTTTAGTTTTCAGTAATACTTNTTTTTTTATCAGGCCTTGCCCCTGCTCTTCGGACACAGTAAAATCTTCCGGAATCCATAAACAACTCTTCATATCAATACATCCATTATCTTTGAACAGTATACCTTCATCAATAAGCATTTCACGCTGGATCTGTTCCCCGCCAAAGGCATAATCCGGCGCAAGGCTTCCGTTTTTATTTACAACTCTGTGACAAGGAAGATCCAAAAATCCAGGAGCATTACGCATAGCCCAACCCACTGCGCGGGCTGCAAGCGGATTTCCGCAAAGCGAAGCTATCTGTCCATAGGCAGCTACCTTCCCCCTGGGTATGAGTGACACTGTATGATAAACCTTTTCTCTGAATGAATTCATGCTTGTTTCACCTTTTCTCGGAGATTGCTTCGTCGGCCTGGTGTCATTGCGAGCACAGCTAAAGTGTGCAGCAATCTAGGACATCA
>JGI24710J26742_10003931_pt1 | contig 12437 bp, 16 predicted proteins | sample BioPla2DNA2_FD_26742 | JGI IMG/M metagenome (IMG submission 26742) | reverse complement strand
AATTAATTTTGCAAGAAAATCTGCATTTGCTTTGTTTAATATCTTATCCTCTACTCTTTGGTTTAATTCCTCTATGAATTCTGCTTTCTTTTTGTTCAACATATTCATAAAACCTCCTATTAATTTTATTTATTATTTTTTTCTAAACAATTCTACTGTTTTAACTGCATTTTCTGTGAGATAATACCTACCTACTCTTGTTTCATCGTGCACCAAATACCCATTTTCTTTTAAGCTCTTAAAAATAAGATTTACTGTACCCCTGTTTAACTCTAACTCTTTACTTATTTCTGTTTGTGTTATTCTTACAAGGTTGTCCTTGTCTTTTCTGTCATACAGATAAGATAACAGCTTAAAATTGTTGTTTGTTAAACTTTCTATATTTCCCATAAACACACCTCCTGACATAAGACATTTAATGTCTATAAAGTCATACTAATTTGAATTTTGTAACCCTGAAAATTGCTTTTCTTAATTATAATAATTTCAACTGTAGTTAATTCCAAATATATGTCCAATACTTGTATTAACTGTCTGAAAAAACAAACAACAGATGTCTAAATTTTATAAGTCTATATTTTTAACCTAAAAAATAAAACATAAAAAAAAAGAACCCCTTATCATTTCTGACAGGTTGCTCTTTTTTTACTCGTTTGTCTTAACTTAATGACATTGGCATTGCTACTCACTAATCTTTTTTATATTTTTACTTTTTAACTTAACTATTTAACCACTTTACAAGTTCTCTTGAATCATTACATACAAATAATGGCTCTTTGAAATTGTTTACTCTACCCCAAACTACATATTTGGAATTGTACTTTTCTCTATTGTATTTAGAGTCTATATTTATTGTGTAAATTACACTTCCACCTTGAATATCTGATATTCTTATATCATCATACAATGGACCTACCATTGGACAATTATTTTTGAACCACACATACATTGTATCTAAATTAATTTTAGTTGAATTTTGTAACTTCGTTACAATTGGTGCCATCTTATCAAGTTTTCTCTTTAAGGAACTAACATCACAAAACCAATCATACCAACCAGCAGCACACATTGTGTTAAAGTCATTTTTATTGAACTCACCATCTGCGTACTTCTTCTGCCAAACTCTTAATGGTATATCTCTCATTATAAACACCTCTATTCTTAAAGATTTAGTATTTTTTTTATAGTCACACAACTAACATCTATCAATACTAACTCTGGACAAGCATAACCCCAATAATCCATACCCCTTATTGCTTGATAACCTTGTTTCCTCAACCAATTATATGCTTGTGTTGTTAAACACTCTATCCTTATATCTGGCTCTGGAATTATATCTACACCTTGTAACTTCCTTCTGAAATTCTCTGTTACCAAAGAAGAACTATGTATCTTTCTACCATCAAAATACATTGAATCAAACTCACCTAATTCCAAGACTTTCATTTTACTTATAGGTATCTCACATACATAGCAATATTTCGACTTTACACCATACTTCATATAACCTTTATCATAATCTGTAGTAAAATATACACCTTTCCCTGAAGCCATTGAATAGGTGCGTTTAGGTTTAGTTTGCTTAAACACCTCTATATAACTATTAGTGAAATGATAAATTTTCATTTTTTCACCTTCTTTTATAAATTTTCTTCAAAAACTCCAGAAACTACTGGTATTACTGATTTTAACACATACTTCAAAAACCAGTCTTATTCACTATCTAAATATCCTTATATTTCAACACTTTCTCAATTTTACTACACATAAAAATTTTAGCTGATTGTGAAATAAAATATTTTTATCACCACTTTATCAACTAAAACTTATTAAATACCAATTAACTCAAAATTTATTGATTCATCTCTCTGACCAATTTCTGAATTTCTTGTGTATCAACTACATTCTCTTTTTGAGGCCAATTTACAGACCATTCAGGATTTAACGTTGCTACAAATTTATCTAAATCATCAAGTGTTATATTTAATTTTATACCTGCATTATTCAGATTTCTCTTATACAAATAGAAAACTTCTTCTATTGTTTTTCTTGTAAATTTCTTATATTTACAACAAATATATGTTCTTAATTCGGCATCAGGATACCCTTGCTCTTTATAACAAGTTAATAAGTCAAAACCTGAATATAAGTTGCTACCCTCTATATCCTCATCTGAAGTTAAACCCATTACCTTTGTTGCAGCTATATCTGCTCTCAACTCTGACATTACAATTATTAAAGCTCTTACATGAGAAAACCTTAATTTTCTTGTAAATAAGAAGTCTTTCTTCATATTATCTAATAAATGGTCTTTATAGAAAACATGAGCCATCTCTGCTGCCAATAATCTTTTCATAACTAAATTAGGAATAAATTCAATCTCAAGAAGTCCTGTGCAAATATGTAGATACTCTCGCTTGAATTGAACACAATCTACAAAGCCTGTTCTATTCTTAATCTTGTTTATATCTTCGCCACTCATTTCCTTTATCTTAATTTCCTTATTTAGATTAAAGGCTTTGGCACACTCATTTGCAGAGTTATATAACTCACGTAATCTATTCTCTTTTCTTCTTTTAAGAACTTCTCGATTATTACCTAACATACCTGTCACTCCTTTCTTTCACAAATTTATACCACTTTTCATCTGTCTCAAAACCAACATATTTTCGTTCACCACCGTCACACCTGTTTAAGTATAATAAACTTAATATGTTATTTCCACTGCCCACAAACGGGAATAAACAGTTACTATTTTTCTTCGTATGTACATTTAGTAAATTATAATATAACATAAAAGGCTTCTCTGTCTTGTGTTTGGTTCGCTTTACTATCGGATAATGCCATATTGAACTTCTGAAATTATTTTTTGAACTATTAAAAGTATATCGTAAATTATTATAAAGTTCAAGTAATTCAGAATAAGTTAATGGTAAATTCATAATACCCTGTAATTCTTTATAATTTTCTTCTGTTGGTATTTGCCATTGTTTTTTTCTATAAAAAGTATGCTCTGAACTTCTATGACCTAATAATAAATTTATCTTATTTACACTTAATTTAGACTCTTTCTGAGCATTGAAAAAATATTCTTTAATCTCTCTCAAAGAATCATATTCAGAATATTCATCTTCTAACTCATCTTGTTTTGTGTAATATAATACATATTCACACATTTTCTGATAATTTCTATTCATATCACTCTGAATAAAACCATTTAGATACCCAAATTGCTTATTTACAACACCTTCTTCATCTTGTCTGAAATACTTATTCCATATACAAAATTGTTTTAGTGTCATTATAGGTGCAATTTCCTTAATGATATTTATATAATCTGCAATAATCAGTATATCATTATGCCACAAGAATAAAGTACCATTACTACTCATTAATGTAATGGATAAAGATAAAACTTTTCTTATAAAATTTAAGTATTCTTCTCTACTATTAAATTTATCCCATTTATCCTTACCCAGATTGTATGGTGGGTCTATCTCTATAAAATCGAAATACCCTGAATACCCCTGTGCTACTAACTCTTGCATACCCCTTATACAATCTTGGTTTTTTATATAGCTTACCACCATACAAAACCCCTTTATCTATTATCTATTATATTATACTTATAATAGTAATCCATTAAGAACTGACCACAACTTGCACCTACATCTAAACCTGGTGGTATATAATACTCATGGTCAATACCATTTTTCTCAAAGTAATTCCTAAATATCTTTAATTTTTCCCTTGAACTTGCGTGAAACTCTAATGTTGATTTTTCATTATAAAACAAGAATTTAACAGGAATACCCCTGTTCTTTAACATTTCTGTCAGTAAAATAGCATCTTGCTCTGTATCATTTACATTATCTATCAACGTATAATGTATCTCTACTGAATTTTTAGTCATTTTCTTATAGAACTCTAATGCCACTATTGAAGGTAGAATATCTAATGAATGAGGCATCCATTCTTTTCTGATTAAATCTATTGTATAATGTAAAGACAAATGAACTTTTACAGGTAACTTATGCTTATTTATTTCATCTGTTAATCTAAAAAAATTCAAATGTGCTGCTCTTGGTAAAGAGGTTGCTATCGCAAATCTTATCAAAGGCACTTTTACATCTTGATAAATACTGCGTAAATCTATCATATTAGATACTATATTATCATAATTCAAAATAGGCTCACCACAACCCATATAAGATATTAGCAATACCTTTGGATTTGCACCTAATTTTAAGTCATTATATACAAAATTAACTGCTTCTACTAATTCAGGTGATTTCAAATTTCTATTAACAAGTTTATCTGTTGCATCTGTGATATGACAAAATTTACATCTCATTTTACAAGAAGTCTGACTTGGCACACATATAATATCTTTACCATCGTCTTTATTTATGTACGATAACTCTATTACTAAATTATCTTCTGTTAGAAAGATAAACTTAATGGTTTTATCTGCCTTTGAAAATATCTTTTCTAATAACCTCATTTACCCAAGAACCCCCTTTATTCTCGGATTTATAATTTCATTTATAAACCCATTATTTATTTCAGTTGCTAACCACAACCTATTATTTTGAATACAGCTTACTATCTCACTACCACTACCAGCAAAAGGTATATAAATTAAATCATTTTCATTTGAGAATAGTTTGATTATACTATCACATAAAAGTAATGGTTTTTGTGTCTTATGCTCTGTTTTTCCTTTGAATTGTGTGGTAGTGCTGGTATATCACTCCAAACATCCGTCAAACCTACACCATCTGCACAATAAACATCATTATATACCAATTAAGTACCCCCTAATATCACTACTTCTTACTTAATTTCTTACTACTTTTCACTATCCCTTTCATTTCACCTGAATCAAACATTATTACAAAAGCATCTGCATCTTCTCTTGCTATAATACCCTCACCAAATGTTTCATGAATTACTCTATCACCTTGTTTTAAGGTATCTAAATTCTTCAAATTATACCCTGATAAATCTAACTTACTACTTGGTTTTAAGCGTTCCTCTGATTTCTTTATGTAGTCTTGGCTCATCCACAATAAATTTCTATCCATTACACCTTCTGTATTGAACAAATCTCTCTCTATATTAAAGATAAACCTTGAAGGTAATCTCATACTTCTATCATAATTTTCGCCCTCTGCATCTGTTAAGAATAACATTTCCTCTGCTCTTGTCATTGCTACATACGCTATTCTTCTTTCTTCTTCAAGGTCTGCTGCTGTTGCTGTTCTACTGCTTGGCATTAAACCCTCATTCATACCTACAAGGAATACTACTGGATACTCTAACCCNTTTGCTGCATGGACTGTCATCAACTTGACTTTATCCTTACTTTCCTCTTTATCTGTCTCAGAATATAAAGCCAATGTACCCAAATAGTCTGCTAAATCTACCTTTTCACCCTCTTGATACTCAAAGTGTTTTGCTGAATTTTTCAACTCTATCAAGTTTTCATAGCGTTCAATTTCATCTGCTTTCGTATATGTTTCTTCATATTCAAAAGCTACTATAATCATATCTATCAACTGTGCGATAGATTTTACAGTAGATTGTGCTCTCAAATGCTCTATTAAATTTACAAGAAACTCTGCTTGAGTAGATTTGAACATCTTATCTTTATAATTCTCTTTTAAGGCTTGATATAATGAAATTCCCCTTGTATCTGATACTGAAGTCAAGAACTCCATTTTCTTATTGCCTATCTTCAAAGGATTATTTTTTATAATTCTTCTGAAAGAAATATTATCATCAAATGCTATAACATTAAGAACTGCCAATACATCTTTGACTTCTTTTCTTTGATAGAATGACAAACCACTCAACATTTCATAAGGTATTCTATATGATACTAACTTTTCCTCTAATACCCTTGAAGAAGCATTGTTTCTAAATAATATAGCAAAATCAGAAAATGTTCTATTCAAAGATAAAATTCTCTTTGCTACCCATTCAGCCTCTTGATAAATATTCTTTGCATGGTAGTGCAATACTCTTGCACCACAATTATTAGGGGTTACTAACTCTTTATCAATTCTCTCTACATTGTGCTTTATTAAAGAATTACTTACACTCAATATCTCAGGTGTAGAACGATAATTTGTATTTAACTGTATAGTTTTTACAGGACAAGGCTCACCTTGAATACTTTCAAGTATCGGCTGAAAATCAATAATACAGCGAATATCTGAACCCTTAAATGAATAAATCGTCTGGTCACTATCACCAACCACAAATAAATTCTTATTCTTTTGAGATAATATAGCTACTAACTCAAATTCTCTCATAGATACATCTTGGAATTCATCTACTTGAATATAATCAAAATGCTCTTGCCACTTCTCTCTGACATCTTTATTTGTCTTAAATAAATAGATAACAAAATTTAATAAGTCATCATAATCTAAACAAAAGTCTTTCTTTTGCTCTCTCAAATAACCCATAATTATTTTATTTTCTATTGTTGGCATCATTTCTATTAAATCATTTATTTCAGCAGAAGTATAATTTACTAACAATTTTTCATATTCTGGTACAATACTTCTACTACCTTGCTTACAACCTTTACCTATAAGGTCTGATAAGGCTTTTTTATAAGGATAATCTTTATTTGTTATACCTAATTCATCATATATAGGCTTTAATAAATCAGCTTGGTCTTCTGTATCTAAAATCTTAAATTTTAATGGATAACCTAATTTATCTATATCTTCTCTCAGCACTCTATTACAAAAACCATGAAATGTCATTATAAAAGGTGCAGCTACAGAAGTACCTAACATTTTCGTTATTCTTGTTTTCATTTCATTTGCTGCTTTATTTGTAAAAGTTACAGACAATATCCTTGTAGTTGGTATGTCTAACTCATTGTGTATATAGGCATAGCGTGAAGTTAAAGCTCTTGTCTTACCTGAACCTGCACCAGCTATAACCCTCACAAAACCCTCTGTTGTCTTTACTGCTTCTAATTGCTCTTTATTTAAACTTGATAATATATCCATTCGTATTTCACCCCTTAACTAATTTTCCTTCTACATTCTATTTTCCTTTTACTTGTTTCTCTCATGTCCCTACATTTATGTCCATTTCTTTTTAAAACAATGAATAGGTGGACTAATATGCCCACCTACCCATATCAAATATTACTTATCCAATATCTCTGTCCATCTACTTCCACATAAGAAAATCTGAATGTTTTACCCCTTAAAGATTTCCCACAATATTTCTTTATACAGGGGGAAGTATACTCTTTGTCAAGTTTTCCAAGACCTCTTACAGTTTCCCAACCTGACTCATCGCCTTCTTTATAATTAGGCATATTAAGTATCTTTCTTCTTATAGCCATAAACTACCTCATTTCTATTTGCCCTTTAGCTTGTCTATTTCTGATTTAACATTATCTACAATGCAATCATATAAACATTCTACTAAACGCGTTCCATAGTCCTTTGGAGGAATCTTACCCATAGCATTTACTACTGCTAATCGTAAAGTTGACTCTAAAATTTCATTTGTGAATTTATCTACTTCTTTACTAATTCTGCTTATTTCAGACTCTCTTAGCTTTGGCCCCAATTCCTTTCTCATTGTATATTCTACATTTTTCCTAATCTTGGCTTCCAAAATAGGTGTTAGTTCTTTTTCAACTTCTCTCTGCAGCTCCCTTTTCATCTCTACTCTTAGACTTGCTCTTTCTTCTTCTCTAATTTCGTCTATCATTTCAGCTTTAAGGGATTCTAACTGTTCCTCAGATACACCTACTTGACCTGTTACTGTTAAACCCATTTCCTCCAACTTGTACTTTAAGGCTTTCTCTGTTCTATGTGAGAACTTGCTTTTTACACCTTCCCAACCTTCTGTTGCAAAAGTTGTTCTTATTCCTTCTTCTTCCTCTGGTGTATATCTCTGCTTTATAGCAAACTGTTTTGCCCTTAAAATACATTCTGATTTAGTAGCCCAATCTATTTCCTCTACTATCTCAATACCCTTTTCCTTAAAACCTTCTTTGAACATTTCATGTCTTGTTGTAGTCCATTTTTCAGAATGGAAACGTACCTCTTTCAAATTCATAGCTGTTTCTACATAAGGTGTAATATCAATATTATCTACATCAAGTAAATCATATTCTTTCAAAGGTTTCTTTGTTGTATAGCCTAATGTGTATGCGTAATATTGAATATCGGCTGTTGTCATCCAAGGCATATACTTATTATTTGTCAAAGGCAACCCTTTTTCACAAAGTAATCTGATAATCTTTTTATCAATCTTTGTAATACCAAAAGAGTTCTTAGGATGAATTTTTACATTCTTCAATACCTTCATTCTATCAGCATATTCTTGCATATCCCTAATTATGTAATTAGGTATTGCCTCTTGAAGAATTTCTACTACCCTTACACCTACTTTTGGATAATAATTTAATAGAATTGCATCCTCAGCAGGATAGAAAGGTCTGCTTTCCTTAAAAACACCTATAAGTTGCATTCTTACATAAATAATATCTTGAATACCCTCATAATTATATTTCTTTAAGAACTCATCAAAAGACATTACAGGTATATCCTTTATGATATTATTGTCAATGTTTGTATAATCAAAATGAAGTCCATTGAACCCAAATAGCTGTGAATACTCTTTCATGTTGATTTTTTTTGATACTGGTTTAGCTACCTCAATATTATCTTGAACCTTAACAGGTTTGATTTCTTCAATCTTACCTATTTCATTACTGATATATCTATAAATATCTTCTTTCACACGACCATATTGTTCAGCTATTTCTTCAACTTGCTTACCCTCTTTCAATAATTGAGTAATTTCTTCTTTTAAATTATTCCAAAACTTCAACATATCAGAATATTCTTCTACTTCCTCAGGTAGAAAACCAATTAAAAAGTTCATATTACTTGAATTTTTAAACTGCTTTTCTACTTCTGATAGAAAATCTTCCCTGCGTATCCTTAACGCTGTAATAATTTGAGTATCATTCAATTCTGCTCTTGCACATTGAACAATTTTTTCAATTAGAGAAACTGTGTCCTTCAAATATATAAAACGACCATCATACTCTATTTTAACCCCTGATAGTTCAACTGCCACTCTACCTAAAGGATTAACTTGTTTTTTCTTCCTCATTTTTTGTTTCTTTTTCTCTGCCTTTGTTACTTTTCCCATAGATAATACCCCCACACTGGTTTGATTTCTTTCATACATTATGTCCTCTTTTTATACTGTTCTCTTGATATAGTTATATTATAATCTATATATTACTGTTTGTCAATATGTTATATATCTTTTTATTCCAAAAAATATAGAATAAAATAAAAAAGAAATCACAAGATATAACAAGTGATTTCTTTTATCATCTATATATGGATATTACTTCTTCTTTTTCTTCTTGCTTTCTGTTTCACCCTGATAATTTTTACTTTGAGTGATGCAGAACTCATATCTATCTCTTACGTCATCCATAGAAGAATCATCACTAATTTTATTGAAATATTTTACAAGGTCTACTTTTGATACAGAAGAATAACAATAAGTTAATTCTGATAAAAGCAACTTATTTGTAAAATCGTCAAGGAATGTAATAGCATCCTTTTTAGTTTTACTATGCACATTCTTCATTAGATTAATAATCTTGATAGCATAGAAATTAAGCAAATCAAAAGACTTCTTATCTTCTGCTACTTCTTCATAACTACCAAAATTTTCGATGATTTCCTGCATATCCTTTTGAGTTTGTAGGATACGTAGTAGAATTTGACTATCTCTTGGTAATGCTTTAGCCATCTATCTCATCCCCCTCGTCTGTATCTTCTTCATCATCAGAGTCCTCAAAGTCCTCGTCTTCATCCTCACTACCCCATTTAAGACTATCTACAACATTAGTGTAAACACTTTCAGGGTTAGCTTCAAGACCCTCAGACTGAACAAACTCGATTAGAGACTCCTCTTCCTTAGAAAGCAAATCTAACCATAAAATATTAAACTTATTATGGTAATATGTTCCAAGGTAATTCTTAATACTTCTTAGAAGTGAAATAGAACCAATTAGGTCTTCATCCCCATCTTCTTTCAGCTTCAATACAATATCAACTGAACTTGACTTCTTCATTGTATTTTCCATAAATGCACCAGTTGCACCTACACGAAAATCTTGAAGAAAGTCTTGTTTCGCAAGATGCACTACAAGTTCAATAGCATCTTGCTTTGTTTCCACAATCTTTAGCATCCTATAACTACCTCTTTTCTTTTATTTTATATAATAGGAGTAATAAGTACCCCCAAACTATATCAATCAATTATAAGATTTTACTATGAACGTCAAACCCCCCTATTTCAATATGTAACCTACCTTGATTAAAGCAATCTCTTTAACTTCTTCATTGCTTTATCAAGNCCTTTGCTCTGAAATACACCTTCTGTTAGATGGCTCATTATAACTTCTCTAATTTCCATTAAGCTATCTTCTTGTGAAGAATTTAATCTGCTGTTATCAAGCATGATATCAATTCTATCAATGGTTCTTTCAAGTTCTGACACTTTCATATTCAATAAAACCTTCCTTTAATAAAATAATAATTGTTGTGTCATATTGGCTATTATTTGTATTATACAATAGTTATTTCAGTATGTCAATACTTTCCGCAAAATATTTAAAAAATAAGCACCCTTAAAAAAGGTGCTTATTTTTATTATTCAATATTGATATGAATATGTGCTTCTTTTTCAGGCTCAACCTTTGGAATGTTTAAGGTTAATACACCATCAACATATTTAGCCTTAATCTTATCAGCATATACATTATCCAAACAGAAACTTCTACTTAATTTTGCAGATTTACGCTCTCTAAGTATATAATTATCTTTATCTTCATTGACAGTTTCTTCTTTATTTACTGCAATAGTTAATACATTATCTTTGACATTTACCTTTATATCCTCTTTACAAAGTCCAGGCAAATCTGCTTTTACTATATACTCTATTTCTGTTTCTTGAACATCTACCTTCATAGATGATAATGTAATATGTCTTGGTGTAGGTCCAAATATGTCATTAAACATATTATCCACAACACAAAATGCGTCATCAAATATGCCTAATGATTTCTTATTTTTACTTAAATCAAACATTTTATCTACCTCCTATAATATTCTATTTTAAGTATACAAAAACACTTTTTTATTGTCAACAAGTTCATAAAAATTTTTATTTTTACCCCTGTTTAGTCGTAGCACAAACCATATAAGTTACAAGTTACAAAAGTTTCTTTACTACTTCTAAACCTATATCTTCTTTCCAATTCTTCACATAGCAAATTAAGAGTTTTGTGGCTATTACTCTTTAATTCTACACCTTTCTTTTGCAAAGATTCATAAGCCTCTTTTACAAGGTTCTCAAACCTCTCTGTATCATACAAGAAGTCACTATAAACCACTTGTCTTAACACAGTACCGTCATCTGTATTAAACTGATTTATCACATAACTAAACATTGATGTCATCCTCCCTTAAACGTCAACAATCTTATCATTTACAATAACTATAACTGGTTTATTTGACTCGTTCATTTTCGTTATCATATCTTTTGAACCTGTACTTACCCCATCCCATAGAACTATTGCTGCATCTGCTACTTGTTGCATTTTTGCATTACGATTTAATCCTGCTAAAGCATTATAAGAGCCATACTTATTTCTTTTAACTATACAAGGTGTCACATTTAGATTTTTCCAATCAGCAGGATATCTTTCTTTGGATAAACCTCTTTCCTCTGCATAGTTTTCGCCCATTGTATCAACACCTGCTGCTGTCCCAGATATAATTATAATCTCTTTACCTACAAATATCGGATTAGTAGAAAAGATATTATCTAAATGTTTTTTCACATAGTTATAATCAGTTATACTTCTGGAACCTGCTACTATTACCCTTATTTCTTCTTTATTCATTAAGCTATTCACCCTCTATCAAATTTCCCTTATTCTCATTACAAATAGTACACATTGTTTGATAATTCTCTAATCTATTTAAACCACCTTTACTTTTTGGCACTATATGGTCTTTTGTAAATAATACTTCTTCACCTTTATCATTCACACCATAAAGATTGAAATGGTAATTTTCATGTGGTACAGACTTCTCTTTAACAAAATAACTACCCTCTAAACCACAACAAACACATTTAGTACCCTTGATATAAAATGTTTGTAATCTCTGTGAAGTAACCTTTATCTTATCACCATCAAAATCTGCTTTTTCTTTTAATCTAATATCCCATTGACCTTCTTTTATAAAATCTGGCAATTCTGATAAGTGCAACCATCATACTTTTTAGGACTTACTAATACCCCATTTTCTATCAATAGACCTGCTGGAACACCACCATTACTATCAGTTTGG
>JGI24710J26742_10003926_pt1 | contig 12459 bp, 13 predicted proteins | sample BioPla2DNA2_FD_26742 | JGI IMG/M metagenome (IMG submission 26742) | reverse complement strand
CCTCTTTAGTTTGACATGGGTAATCTAAAATCCTATAATTACATATAGGAGGATGAATATGCAAAAGAAAAAACGACGCTTAAAGATTTCAAGAATAATTATTCCATTAGTATTAATAATATTAATTGGGTTTGGTATACATTTTGTTCTCACACCCAAAAATGTTAGAGAATTAAAAAAATTAAATTATAATAACGATACAATTGAAATAATTATCGATAAAAAGTTAGATGCGTATTTAATTGAAAATAATATTTATTCTAAAACATTAGACAAAGCCTTATTAAAGGGTGAATATAAAGAAGAATATTTAGAAGAATATATAAATTTACCTTACAAAGATTATGATGAATATATAAATCAAGTTAATAAACTTAACGATTTAAAATACGCAAGAGTTGATGTAAAAGCAATTATAGAGAAACTTGATGAAAAAGAAATAGATGTTATTATAGATAATGAAATTGTATTAGATAATATTGTATCTTATTTTGATAATAAATATTTCATAATAAATAATTTAACTAGATATGCTAATTATAAAAAAGCTAATGAATCTTATGATGTAGACACAGTTATTTCATATGTAAATATGTATTTGGATTATCCTTTTTATGGACATGATGTAGATATTGCAAAGATTGATGACTTACTTGTTATTGCAAATAAATATTACAAATTAGGTAGTGACTTTATTCCTAAAGAATTAGTTACTATAAATGCTAAATATAGAAATTCTTACAATCATCAAGTAAGACCTATTGTTAAAGAAAGCTATGAAAAGATGGCTGAAGACATGTTTAAAATTGGACTTCGCCCAACTGTTACTTCATCTTACCGAAGTTATGCTACGCAAAAGATATTATACGATGCGGATAAAGCATCTAATGGCGTTGCCATGGCAGATAAATATACAGCAAGACCAGGATATTCTGAACATCAAACGGGACTCGCAATCGATGTTAAAGATGGATCTGGACAATATGCTTTCTTCAAAAATTCTGATGAATACAAATGGATGAAAGATAATGCACATAAATATGGATTCATATTAAGATATCCAGAAGGCAAAGAACATATTACTGGTTTTTCATTTGAAGCTTGGCATTATAGATATGTTGGAGTGGATGTTGCAACATTCATATATGAAAATGATTTAACTTTTGATGAATATCATATGATGTATATCGCAAACAAAAAGGACTAATAAGTCCTTTTTATTTTACAACATCATATATTAAAGGTTCCTTTTCACCTTGATGCTCTTCTATTATAAATATATCATCAAGCAACTTAAGTGATGTATCTTCACCTCTTACATAAATGGTAGCTATAGTATCACCAATATGAATATAATCACCAATTTTTTTATTTAATACAATTCCTACTCCATAATCAATATTATCTTCGATACTTTCTCTTCCTGCCCCTAATTTCATTACATATTGTCCAAGTTTAAGTGTTTTAATATTATTTAGATATCCTTCTTTAGTAGATTTATAATTAATTGTTTTTGAAGATATATCAATATTTTTTATATTACCATTCTGATAAGATACCATCTGTTCAAACTTTTTATACGCAAGACCATTATCTAAATTAGTAATAACTTCCGCTTTAGCACTTTCTAAATCAATGTTTTTTCCAAGGGATATCATATAACTAGCTAAAGTAATACATAGATTCCTAAAATCAGGATCACCTGCTCCCTTTAATGTTTGGATTGCTTCTTGAACTTCTAAACCATTACCAACACTACTTCCAATTGGATAATTCATATTAGTAATCACTGCAATTGTTTCTTTATTAAAATGTTTTCCTATTTTAACCATCAATTTTGCTAACTCGATTGCAGATTCTTTGGTTTTTAATAAAGCACCATCCCCTACTTTAACATCAAGTACTATTTTATCAGCATTAGTTGCTATTTTTTTACTCATTATACTAGATGCTATTAATGGTATAGACGATACTGTTCCAGTAACATCACGAAGTGCATATAATTTTTTATCTGCTGGAACCATGTCCATATCAGTTGTTGTAATTGCAAGTCCAATAGCATTAAGTTCTTTTATGAAATCTTCCCTTTTCAAAGAAACATTGAATTTTTCGATAGACTCAAGTTTATCAATGGTACCTCCTGTATGGCCAAGTCCTCTACCACTCATCTTAGGTACAACTAATCCAGAGCTTGCTACAAGCGGCGCTATAACCAAAGTTGTTTTATCTCCAACACCACCTGTTGAATGTTTATCTACCTTAATACCATTTACATTATCTAAATTGTATATTTCACCACTATTAAGCATTATCTCAGTTAAATTAAAAGTTTCCTCTTCACTCATACCATTTAAGCATATAGCCATAAGTAAAGCACTGATTTGATAATCCTTTGTAATACCTTGCATATAAGAATCAATTATATAATTCAACTCTTCTTTTGTTAATTCAAGATTTTCTCTCTTCTTGTTTATTAAATCTACTATATTCATATTATCACCAATACCATTATACAATAAAAAATAACAAAGTAACAACTTTGTTATTTCAATATTTTATCTATTAATTCGACNNTTCTCTTAGGATCATTATCAGTAACCTTGCGAAGTAAATTTTTATCAAGTAATAATTCTTCATAAAGATCAGCTAATTCCTTAGGAATTTTTATAGAATATAAAACNTCNTTATCTTTCATCACTGAAGCTTTAATATCTTTTCCAAGTAAATAATCTGCAGAAACTTCAAGTACATTTAATAGGTCTTGGAATGTATCTAAATTAGGTGTTCTAGTTCCATTTTCGTAACAGCAAATAGATACCTTTGTAACATTTACTAATTCACCTAATTGTTCTTGAGTTAATCCTTTTGCTTTTCTCAGTTCTTTTAATCTTTTTCCTATTAGCATAAATACTACCTCCTAATACTTATTAAGTATATTCAAAATAAGTGAAAATTATGTCTAAATTAACTAAATAGAAACGTTTTGTTGCATAANGTTTACTTTTTATATATAATATTTTAAGAAGGTGNTAAATCTTGGAAAAATTAAAGTCTATTAGGACAAAATGGGGGTTCACTTATAAAGAGATGGCAACCTTTTTGGGAATTAGCAAAACATTCTATTGGCAAATAGAAAACAAGAAAAGAACACTCACTTATAAAATGGCTGTTAAAATCGCATCTGTTTTTAATGAAAAACCCGATTCATTATTTTATGAAGAATTTATAAACAAGGAATAAGTCCTTGTTTTTTTAATCACCTAATTTAATATTTATATTAAANTATCACAATCTAGACAAATATAACATTTACTTTGTATTAACATTATATCATATATATATTAAAATGCACAACAATATTTTTTAAAATTACAATGTTTTAGGTGCATTATCAAAAACCATATCAAGATCAGTTGGTACCATTGAAATGAATGTAAACAAATCATTTATGTTTTCAGTTTCAAATATCCCTTTTGCTCCAGGATCACCTTTTTCAACCTTATTTACCCCCGGTAGTCTATTGATCATATCAATATTGCATAGTTTAGGAACAAAATATTCAACTCTAAGTTTATTGCCAATTCTAGTTATTTCAATTGTTAATGCATGTCCCCTTTCCCTTACCATCATAATCAATTTCTCATCGTTAATGAAACTATGTCAGTCCACCCACAATCTAAACTATTTGGTAAATTCTCAAATACAGATTGCGCTAGAGCATTGGGACTACCATGCAAAGTTATATCATAACCATAATCATTAGTTTTTGAAGTTAAAGAATTGATTGATTGATAATTTTTCTCGTTATTAATTATATAGGAATGAAATAGATGTAGTATTTCATTTATGGTTTCTGCTAATTTAATTGATCTATCCGGCAAAGCAAGAGTATATCCAACACATTCTGATTTTACACTATCTACAAAATCCGGCTTCATGTCACTAATATATTTTTCATAATAATTATAACACGTATTATATTAAACATAAATATTTAAAAAGCAGATCTTAATCTGCTTCTGCTTTTTTGTTTGATAGAAAGGTTATTTTTTCAGCCACCATTTCTATAACACTAGTAGGTTTATCATCCTTTTCTACATTACGTGTTTGGACACGACCTTTCACGCCTAATAGATCCCCTTTTTTACAATATTCAGTAGTGTTTTGAGCTACACCAGCCCAAAGGGTACATCTTATAAAATCAGTTTCATATTCACCATTAGCATTCTTATAACTTCGTGGAACAGCTACTGTAATATTAGTTACTTTTTTACCATTATCTGTTTCGTGAAGTTCTGGATCACGTACTAATCTTCCAACGATAACAAATTGATTTAACATCTTTTATCCTCCTTTCTCATCCATCTTACTCATAAATATATAGTTATACAAATAACTAAAAAGGAACTATTGACACAATAGTTCCTTTACTTCTTAATATTTAGAATTAATTGAAAGGGTTTTGAAATTTTATGCACAGAATTTTCTATCTTTTAATAGATTATTTAATTCTACTGCATACTCCATTGGAAGTTCATCACGAAAGGCTTCTACAAATCCCATTATAATTAATTCTGTTGCTTTATCTACATCTAGTCCCCTACTCATTAAATAAAACAATTTCTCTTCGCTAATCTTTGAGACCGTAGCTTCATGTTCTAAGGTAGAGGTGTCATTTAAAACTATATTTTTAGGAATAGTATCACTTTTTGATAGTTCATCTAGCACAAAAGTATCACATTTTATTGTACTAATACTATTAGATGCATCAGGTGCTATTTTAACTGTTCCTCTATAGGTAGCATTACCACCATTCCTTGAAATAGATTTAGATACTATATTACTCTTAGTATGAGGTGCTAAATGAATCATTTTAGCCCCAGTATCTTGAATTTGATTTTCATCTCCTACAGCTATTGTAATACAAGATCCTCTAGCGTAAGCCCCATTTAAGATACAAGCAGGATACTTCATAGTCACTTTAGATCCAATGTTACCATCGATCCATTCCATCAAACCGCCTTCTTCTACAATCGCTCTTTTAGTTACAAGATTATATATATTAGGTGCCCAATTCTGAATAGTAACATATCTACACTTAGCATTCTTAAGTACATATATTTCAACCACAGCAGCATGAAGTGAGTTATCAGCATAAACAGGTGCTGTACAACCCTCAATATACTCTAACTCTGCACCTTCATCTACTATAATTATTGTTCTTTCAAATTGACCCATTTGGTTATTATTAATCCAAAAATAGCTTTGTAATGGTCTATCTAATTTTACCCCTGGTGGTATATAAATAAAAGCACCACCACTCCATACCGAACCATTTAAAGCAGTAAATTTGTTTTCATCATAATCAACTATCTTATTAAAATATTTCTTAAATAAATCTGGATGTTTTTTTAATGCAGTATCGGTATCAGTAAATATAACATTCTTATCTTTCAAATAATTAAGCATGTTATGGTATATTGTCTCACTTTCAAATTGAACTCCAATCCCACCTAAATGCTTTTCCTCTGCATCTTTAAGACCAATTTCTTCAAAATTCTTTCTAACATTGTCATCAATTTCATCCCAATTACTATGAACTTTATTATCTATTCTTCTATAATAAGTTATATTATCAAAATCGATATCTATTTGAGGACCAAATGAAGGAAGAGGTTGTTTCTTAAAACTTTCATATGATTTTAATCTATAATTTCTCATCCACTCTGGTTCGCCTTTTAATTGAGATATTTCTCTAACTATATCAACTGTTAAGCCCTTAGGCATTTCTTTAATTTGTGTCATCTTATTCACCAATTTAATTATACTATTTAAATGAAAAAAGACCAAGTTATTCTTGGTCTTTAAGTATTTTGTTTTTAATTTCTTTATCACTTAATCCTAAACTTTTTAAAATAGTAATGTTTTCACTTATAGAATCAATTATATCATCTATTTTATCTTTTACTACTTCATCAGTTTTATCACTTACGAAAGTTCCCTTACCTACAACTGATACAATAACACCTTTTCTTTCAAGCTCCGCATATGCTCTTTGAATAGTATTAGGATTTATCCCAAGATCAAAAGCTACTTGTCTAACTGATGGTAATTGCTCATTAGCTTTTAAAAGACCTAAAACAATATACTTCTCTACCTGATTAACAATTTGTTCATAGATGGGCATTCTGGTTTGAAAATCAATACTAAACATACTCATTATACTTCCTCATTTTCAATATTTGATATATCTGCTTTCTCTATCTCTTTTCTAAATAAATCAAACAATTCATCATAAGAATCATCTTTTGGTAAAAAGACATGGTAACTTTTCGATCCATAATAGACTGTAAAGCTTACTACATCTTCTTTATCATATTTTGATAGATCTACTTCTTTTGTAACTTTTTCGTTGATGTACCTGTATATAACTTCATCCCCACCATCTAATCTACTGAAATTATAATAAAGCTCCCTGTTGATATCATTTTCTTTATTCAAATCAAGCCATATATGCAATCTATTAACATTAATATTTTTAGAATATATATTTTTAATGTAATCTTTGTTCTGAATTCCCATTATATAATTCGCTAATTTAGGGTTTATGTAACTATTTACAGTATAAGTTTGAATACCTTTTTTATAAGTAGATAAATAATTTATTGTAGTATCTTCTACATAGTCTAAATCTACATATGTGTGATTAATAATATCTGATAGACTCTTATCCTTATACCCTTCTTTAATAAGTTCTATAATCTTCTTTGAGGTTTCTTTTTCCTTTAAGTAACTATCGCCTACTTTAACGCCATATATATTATCATATGGTATATATTTAAACTCATCTGTATATTTATTATCCTTATCTAATAAATTAATCAATTTATCATATTCAGATTTTACAAGCCTTACATTAAAATAATATTTAGAACCATTTTTAAGTGATACGCGAGTTGCTATCATAGTACTTTGCTCATCAGATATTACTTTTTTATTAACATTATCAAAAATTAAATCAATGACCTCTTGATCTTTTATTTTGTAGTCTAAAATGTTGAAGTTATAAGATTTAAGACCATAAGCTTCAAGACCAAATGAATTATTAGGTTGTATACCTATATTTACTACATCTTCNTTTAATACTTTTTTAGTAGATTCACGACTAGCAACAAAGTCAACACTANAGAATGTCAAAATCGACACTAATATAAGACCTAGGAAATAGATAGTAGACTTCATGAAATTNCCACTATTTCGTCTTGTAACTAGATCATACACTACATATAAGGTCATAGTGATTGCTAAAAAGAAAGCAAAGACAGTTGATACATATTCTCCTGAGTCTGCTGCAATAATAACACCACCTAAGGATAACGGAAATAAGGTTAAACATTTTACAAATTGATGGACATGTTCATTTTTAAATGTCGACTCAGCAACTTCCATCTTTCGGTTAATGTAGGCATATAATCCAAGTATAAAATATACTACAGATAACACTATCATTTTAATAATTGATTTAAAGTTATATACACTTTGAAGTTCATAGTTATATAGTGCCTCGCCATTATACATGCTAAATACTGCTCTTGGAAGTACATTAATATATTTATACGGAAGCGTTTGCTCATTATATAATCTAAATGATTTTCCTACCACAAAATTATTTCTTATTTCATATTCCGGACACTCATTATCATACTTATCACAAGTTGGATAATAGTAATTATAATCAATAGTACTATCATTTACTCTAGAGTAGTAAAAATCACTTAAATATCCAGGTATAAAAAGTAATATAAGAGTTAAAGCAACATGCACTAACCTACTACCTGTTAAAGATATAGCTAGTGATGAAATTATAAATACATAAATATATGTTATAAAAAAGGTAATAAAGTAATGAAAATACATAGTACTAGGAATAATTAAATTGTCAAAGAAAAGTGAAGACACCACTAATACTATAGTTGATATAAGAAGTGTTGCGAAAAACACTAAAACTCCACCAACTATGTTAGTTATAAATACAGTAGATTTCTTCATAGGAAGTGCATTTATAAAATCAACACTCTCTCTTTTGAAAACAAAATTAAATAAAGTTGTTGCCATTACAAATGGTATCAAATACATTCCAATTATAGTAGGTATTGATATATTAGAAAGATTAGGCAAAACTTTTAAGCCACTACCATTTTTACTTATTATTAACATTGTTAAATATGTAAAAATTGGAACAATAAATAAAATTAAATATATTACACCCCTTGATTTCTTTAAATTTTCTTTTAAATAATTAAAATTAACGAAGGATACTTTCGAATTCATACCCTAGCACCTCCATTTCATATATAAATACTTCTTCAAGAGTTAGAGGAATAAAATCTAAGATTCTAGGATCTAATTTTTCTAAATCTTTTTTAGTTTTCTCCTTNTCCCCTCTAATAATTATTTCAGCAACTGAGCCTTTCTTTTTAAAACTAAGTATCTCAAGATTACTAAAATCTTCCTTATCAAATTCCCTATCTAATGATATTTGTATCTTAAACATTTTTGTTTTCAAACTATCTATATCACTTTCAAAAAGAATACCACCCTTATACAATAGTCCTAGATGATCACAAGTATCTTCAAGTTCCCTTAAGTTGTGTGATGTTAATATAATTGTAGTATTGTTTTTTGCAACACTTTCACAAATTATCTTTTTAACTAAGTTTCTAATAACTGGATCAAGGCCATCAAACGTTTCATCGAAAAATAAATATTCAGCTTTAGTTGATATAGCAAGAATTAAAGCTCCTTGCCTTTTCATACCTTTTGAAAAAGTACTTACCTTACGATTGATATCTAATTTAAATAGACTACATAATTCTTTGAAATACTCCATATCAAAATTTTTATAAATTCCTTGATAGAACCCTGCCATGTCGTATAACGAATATCCAGGATAAAAGAATAAATCATCTGGCACAAAGGCCATCTTCTCTTTGATTATTGGGTTGTCAAACGACTCTACACCATCGACTAAAATAGTACCCTCTTCTTGTTTATATATACCCATTATTAGTCTTAACAAGGTCGATTTACCAGCCCCGTTCGCGCCAACTAAACCGTAGATACTACTTTTTTCTATCTTACAATTAAGATTTTTAAGAACAGGTTCTCTATCGAAACGTTTAGTGACATTTGTAATTTCAATCATTTTAACCTCCTATAAAATAATATGAATGTACCACTTGTCTTAGTACACTTCAATTATACTACATCTCCATTTTTTGTCAACTATAAAAAAAGAAGCTATCTAATACTAGCTTCTAACATCCATAACTGTTTTTCTATATATATTAGGAATTCCCCTATTATTTCATTAGTAACTCCATCTCCAATAGAAGATGCATAACTTGCAATATCCGTTCCCATACGATGAATATGCTTAAAATCGTTGATTGTGTTTCTTATTACCTCATTTGTATTATAATTTTTACTTTCCATAACTTTAATTGTAGCATTGTTACTATAACCACTTAAGGTTGTTATTGGATAACCATCTAGTTGCTTAATGCGCTTTGCAATAACATCAAACATATCAGTTCCCTTGTCATAATAACCTTGTAGTTTTGAGTGAAGTGTGAAAAATTGTGGACCTACAATATTCCAGTGGTAATTATACATATTGATTGTGAAAACTAGAATATTACTCAAATATTGATTTAAATAATTAACTATTTGTTGTTGGTAGTTAACACTCATATTTATATCGTTGTTATTCATGTAATACCTCCGGTATATAATATGTTATATGAGTCTAAATAATTAAAAAAGAATTATATTACATAATTCTTAAGAATTTTCTTAATACCATTTGCAGGTAATAGAGCACATTTCTTCCTATTTGGTTGTTTATATATTTCGTTATATACAATCGCCTCACCAAGGACGGCGTCATCATATTTCCTCTCTTCTATCATGTTTTCATACTGTTCAATTATATATAAAGCATCTTTTATATTTTTTCCTATTAATTCCTTTAACATAATAGATGTAGCTGAAGTTGATATTGCGCATGCTTCACCATCAAATCTAACATCTTTAATTGTATTATTATCAATATTTATCATAATATCTATATTATCAATACAAGATTCATTATTCATATTTACTTTCTCATAATTAGGATCATCTATTAGTCCTTTGTTAAAAGGATTAGAGTAATTTTCTAATATAATACTTCTTTTTAAATTATTATCCATTCTATCACCTACAAAGATTCTTCTAAAATATTTTCATTATCTAATACTTTTATTAAATAATCGATTTCCTCTTTAGTGTTATAAAGGTAAAAACTAATACGACAAGTATTATTTATACCTAAACTTTCTTTAAGTAATTTAGCACAATGATTACCAGCTCTAACACATATTTTATGTTTATTTAAATATATAGCTGTATCCTGGCTAAAAATATTTCTTACGTTAAAAGCAATAATTGAACCCTCTGTATTTGGATTATACACATCTATATTATTTAAATTACTAAGTTTTGATACTGCATACCTTTTTAATTCGGCACAATGCTTGCTAATGGAATCAATTCCTATTTTATTTATATAATCAATTGCTGAACCAAAACCAATAACTCCTGCTATATTTGGCGTTCCAGCTTCTAGTCTCCATGGTAATCCTTTTAAATTATATTCATTTAAACTAGTAAAAATAGTGTTCATACCACCACCTACATTTGTAGGTATTACTTTATCTAGCAATTCATATTTACCATATAAAACACCTACTCCTGTAGGGCCTAACATTTTATGAGCTGAAAAAGCAAGGAAGTCTATATCTAAATCTTTCACATCACATTTTATATGCGGAATACTTTGAGCACCATCAACTACTACATATATATTATTAGCATGAGCATATTTACTTATCTCTTTAATAGGTCTAATATCTCCCATTACATTAGTAACATGCGCTAAAGCTATAACTTTAGTTCTATTTGTAATAGATTTTTTAACATTATCTAAAGTAACTTCCATATCGTTAGTAAGTTCAATATATTTTATGACAATACCTATTTCCTTTTCAAGCACAAACCAAGGAAGGGCAAGTGATGCGTGTTCAGCTTTAGTAATTAATACTTCATCGCCCTTTTTTAAATTATGTTTGAAAAAACCATTTACAACCATATTAATAGATTCAGTAGCTCCACTTGTGAAAATAATTTCTGATGCATCCTCTGCATTAATAAATGCTCTTACTTTTTCCCTAACATTCTCATAAACATTATCAACTTTTAAACTTATGTCATAATCCCCTCTGTGAGCATTACCACTGTAATTCTCATAATAATCTACAGTAGATGCTATAACTTCTTTTGGTTTTAACGTAGTTGCCCCGTTATCAAAATAATACACATTATTTTTAAGCATTGGAAAATCGTCTCTATTCATTATTTCACCTCCTAAGTGAGCATACAATACCCTCAAGTTCTTCTAACACATCATCTTCTATTATTAAATGATTAAGTAAAAAGCCCTTGATAAGCAATTCATAACCAATCTCTCTAGATATTCCCCTTGTTTCTAAATAGAATAATTCATCTTCACTAAACTTTCCTATTGAAGCTCCATGTCTAGCTTCGATAACATCATCTTCTATAAATAAATTAGGTTCAATACTACTTTTACCATTACCCATTATCATTATTTTATTATCTTGGTTTAATATACTATCATTCATACCCTTTTTAACAGTTCCATTAATGATAAAATCTATTACTGAATCACCAAAGGTAATGCCATGATTAAAAACATTACTAATGGTTTTTTTGTTATTGTGATAGATATTTATATTATATTTTTGATTACCAAAAGATGCGACGCTTAAATTAAATGTTGCATCTGAATTATATCCATTTAAATCTATGTTAACATTTTCAGAATACTCACCACTATAATAAAATTTATTAATAATAACTTTACTATTTTCATTTAATATATATTTATAATTACTATCTAAACTATCTTCTTTTTTTATTTCTAATATATTTAATGCTACATTATCTAATACATTAATAACAACATCTTTATATATGTTATTAATAAATATTAATTTAATATCACTTTTACAATCAATAGTTAAAATATCATTATTAACATATGTTGAAATAATATCCCCTGCATCATTTAAAATTAAATTATTACTTACTACTTCTATTTTATTCATTAGAAGATTCTTCCTTTATATTGTTTTGCTCATTTTTAGCATTAATAATGTTGAACCCGTGGCTTTCAAGTTCTAGAGCTAATTTACGATCCCCTGTTTTAGCAATTTTGCCACATGTCATAATATGGACAAAATCAGGATTAATGTGATCTAACAATCTCTGATGATGAGTAATAATCAAAAGTCCCGTTTTTGGATTTTCCTTTTTATATTTATTAATATTATCTGA
>JGI24710J26742_10003920_pt1 | contig 12470 bp, 6 predicted proteins | sample BioPla2DNA2_FD_26742 | JGI IMG/M metagenome (IMG submission 26742) | reverse complement strand
ATTTTTCACACAAATCTTCTTTGGCTTTGAGATTGTCCGCTTTTTTTGAATCTAAACCTTCAAAATGTTTTCTTTTGTTTTGAAAAAACACATCACAAGCCAGTCTAAATCGAGTCCAAATTTCTTCCGATTTGACTTTGGGCACAGGGCCTATTCTTTTCCATTCTTCTTGTAATTCAATGAGTTGATTGGAAGTTTCATTCCATTCTTCAGAGTTTTGAAGGGCTTCTGCTTTTTCACAAAGTGCTTGTTTTTCTTCGTAATTTTTTTGACGCACAAGATCTTCTTTCTTTTGCTCTTCTTTGTGTTTGTTATAAAACAAATCGGCGAGACTTTGGAAGCGATCCCATTGGCCTTGATTTTTATCTTTGGGAACATGTCCAATAGCTTTCCATTCGCTTTGAGCCATTAAGAATGACTTGAATCGTTCACGCCAAGCGATAGACTCGTCATTAAAAAGTTGTTCAATATTGTCTAAAATATCTTCTTTGAGTTTTAAGTTCTTCTCTTTTTCAACTTTTTGCTCTTCGAGCAAAGGAGCACAATGCTCTAAAACTTCTTGAGTGAAATTTTGAAATTTTTCTTTGAGTTCTGAAACTCGATCGGGAGAGACTAAACCTATATTACGCCATTGAGAGTGTAAAGAACGGAGTTTTATTAAAGTTTCTTTTGTACACTCTTCTTCTTTGCTAAGTTTTTCAATCTCTTCGATTAGGGCTTCTTTGTCTCGTTCGTTATGCCAAGCTTCCCATTCTTTCATTTCCTGAAATCTAGAGGTAGCTTCCTTGTATTCTTGCCAAATCTCTTTGTATGCAAATTTGTCTTCTCCAACAATGGAGACCCATTGACTATAAGAATCTCGTAAAAGCTTAGATATATGGTTAAAATCTTGAGCTTCGTCTATTTTCTTTATATTCTCAATGATTTCTTTTAATTTGACTATGTTTTCATTAAAATGTGATTTTTTTTCAAGCTCATAGTCATTTATTTTACCTTTTATCTGTATCAATGCGTTTTGGTATGCAGTTAAATCTTCTTCATGGGGGGCTTGGGGTAAAGATTCCCAGTTTTCAATCAAAGCGTTTAATACATTCGATGTGTTGGCATTGACTTGATTTTTAGTTAATAGTTCTAATTGATCTATTAAGTCTTGGTGTAAAGAAAAAGAAATGTCTAAATTTATCTCTTCGGAGTCATTAGGTGCTTCTTTTAAAAGAGTTTTATTGTAGCGTGCGGCAGTCAATTCAAATCGTTTGAGTAACAAAGTAGAAACGCTGGTTTTTTGTGAGTTCCAAATGTCTATAATCTCTTCTATTCGAAACTGGTGGTCGCTGATTTTTTCATGACTCAATAAATGGTCCAGTTCATCTAAAAGAGAGGTGAGTTCTGCTTCTTTTTGCTTTAACTCCTGGGCTTTTTTTTCTTCTTCTTCTAGTCGTTCAGTTTCTATAGCACAGCGATTTTTAAAATCGAGATAGAGTGCGTCTAAATCATTTTGGGCTAGTCCCATGCCTAGTTTATTCGCTTCTTCCATTAAATTATTAAACTCGGTGAGCACAGAGAAACAATTTTTGTTTTCATTCAGTCGTTTTGCTTGTTGTATTAAAACTTCTCGTTGTTTAATGAGTAAAATCTTTTTTTCATTTTCTGACTCGTCTTCAGTGTTTAATGACTTTAGCTTTTCTATGGCTTTTTGCCTCACCGAATTGTGTATTGATTTTTCAGAAATGTCCGAAAGGATCGATTTACTTTCAATGAAATTGACTGCCGTGATGGCGATGCTTTCTTTAGGATCTTTGAGTGCAACCGGCGATAAAAAACTTGGTTTTGAACATTTATTGACAAGAGCTAAACGCAACTCAGAAGAAGGCATTCTTTTTAGAAGTTCTTCTGCGACTTTTGTGTTAGCAATTAAATCGATATACTCGAATTCTTGTGGTGAGGCTACACCACGAAAATCTCTTAGGTATTTGGAAATTTCTTCTATTAAGGTGTTTTCAGCTGCTTTTTGAATCACAGGTTCACNGTCAGTGGTATTGATTTTTAGAAGAGTTTCAATTTTGGTGAGTTTTCGAATGGCCGAAATACGAACATCCATGTCAATGTCGTGGAGTGCAAGTTCTTCAAAGATGTCTTGGTCTTCTTTGCTTAGTTTTTCTATGGCACTAAGGCGTATTTCAGGGTCAGAGTTTTTCCATTTAGGTTTAAAAAAATTTAATATACTCATGAGGATCTCCATATAAGAAGGCATTTCTATGAAAAGAAATTGTAGTTTTTGGTTTTTATACAAAACAAATAAGGAAGTTAAAAGACTAATAACTTTTTAAAATTTTGCCAAGTTATGAAAACCAACTCTTATAATCTAAATAAAACAACTCGTAAAATTCTGATTATCTTCTTTTTTATTTCAAATTAATGTACTTTTTTCATAGATTATGACAAAAAAACAAAAAAAAGGTGAAGATTTTTCTTTTTTAAAGCAAAGTCACGATTCCAAAGACTTTGAAGTTTTTTGTGAAATAGTGATTCCAAAAGTACCTCAAGCATACACCTACGGTCTAAAAGATTCAAAAAATGTGAAAGAGGGGAGTGTAGTGTGGCTGCAGTTTGGTCAAAGGAAGCCAGAGTTAGGAGTGGTATTACGGATTATTAAAGAAAGACCCTCTTTTAAAGTAAAGCTTGCTGTTCCAGATTCAAGTGCTTATTCTTTTTCACCCCGTTTTATGGCTTTACTTTTGTGGATTTCTCATTATTATTTGTGCCCTATTGGAGCCTCTTTAGCCGCCTTTATCCCAGCAGCTTTTACAAATTATTTGGATTTATTATCCAAAGAAAAAGACAAGTTAAAAGAAAATTCTCATGGCAAAATAGAAGAAGAGGTCCTCTTAGAGATCCATAAAAAATTGCCCCCTCCACTGACATTAGCTCAAAAAAAGGTGTGTCATCAATTAAAAGAAAGCTTGAATAAACAGGGTTTTAGAGGTGTTTTATTGCATGGGATTACTGGTTCTGGAAAGACAAGGGTTTATCAAGAATTGGTGAAAGAAAGCATTAAAGTGGATAAACGGGTATTGATTTTGGTCCCAGAAATAGCTTTGACACCGCAAACGGTGGATCGTTTCTCTGCTTTTTTAGAGGAGCCTATTTATGTGTATCATTCAGCTTTATCTGTAAAACAAAAAAGAGAAACTTGGTTGCAACTGCTTCAAAAAAAAGCACGGGTGCTTATAGGTACAAGGAGTGCTATTTTGGCTCCTTTTGATTTTGATGTGGTTATTTTAGACGAAGAACACGATGCTTCTTATAAACAACACGATCCTGCTCCTCGTTATCATTGTAAAGAAGTAGCCTTTCATTTGGCTTACAAGCACGGGGCTATGGTTGTTCTTGGGAGTGCAACCCCTTCATTAGAATCCTATTATTATGCCATGCAAAATAAGTTGCTCTATTTGAGTTTGAGTGAACGGGCAACAGAGGTTAGTCTTCCAGAAGTTCAGCTGATCGATATGCAAAAAGAAGGTGTTTTACAGCAAAAAGGTGTTTTGCTGTCCTCTAAGCTAAGAGAGGCTATCACAGATTGTTTAGCTGCTGGCAATCAAGCTATTATTTTAATGAATAGAAGAGGTTATGCCAAAACCCGACTTTGCTCTTCTTGTGGTGCCACACTTTTTTGTAAAAACTGCAATATCCCTCTGGTGTATCATAAACAGTTTCAATCCTTGCTTTGCCACTACTGTGCTTCTTTGTATCCTGTCCATAGCCCTTGTTTTACTTGTGGCTCAGAAACATACGAGTTTCAAGGCGGAGCTATCGAAAAGCTAGAAGAAGAAATAATAAATTGGATTCCTAGTGCTAAACTCATCCGAATGGATAGGGACACCACACAAAATGTAGGTTCCATAGAAAAAATTTTAAAGGCTTTTAGAAGTGAAGAGTATAATGTTTTATTGGGCACTCAAATGGTGACTAAAGGGCATGACTTTCCTGGTGTTCAATTGGTTGGAATTGTAGGGGCAGACACAGGGGCAGGTATTCCTGATTTTAGAATGAGTGAGCGCTTATTTCAGCTTTTAAGTCAGACAGCAGGTAGGGCTGGAAGGAGTCGAGAAGGGGCTTTGGTGTTGGTGCAAACCATGAATCCTTCCGATCCTATTATGCGTTTTGCTTTGCAGCACGATTATATCGATTTTGCTAATTTGGAGTTGAAAATGAGAGAAATGGCTCATTATCCTCCTTTTGTGAAGCTCTTGACTGTAGAATTGGGAGCAAAAAGTTTTGAAGTATTGATGGATGCTGTTCATAAACTCGAGGCCTTGTTAAAAAAACACACTCAAATAGAAGTTTTAGGCCCTGTAGAAGCCTTTGTGCCTAGAGTGAACAAAATTTATTGGCAACGCTTTATATTAAAAGCGGCTTCAGTTTCTCTTTTTAGAAAAGCTTTAAAAATAGCAATAGAAAATCCTAAAAGTTTAAAAATAGCTTCATCGGTGATAATCAAATTAGAGATAAATTAAGCTTTAGTTATTTTGATTTTATTTGACTTCATTCAATAAAATGTTTTTTAATTCTATTGTTGCTTTTTGTAAGTCATCATTAATGATGGTGTATTCATATTTACCGTGTTTTTGGGCAAAATCAATTTCTTTTAGAGCGTTTCTTAAACGCAATGAAATGGTGTCATCGTTATCAGTTGCTCTATCTTTAAGGCGTTTTTTTAACACTTCCATAGAAGGGGGAAGTATGAGGATTCCAACGGCTTCCGGATATTCTTTATCAAAGTTGATTTTTCCAAATACATCTAAGTCAAACAGTATTTTTTTACCTTCCGCCAATTTTTTTTGAACAAAATCTTTAGGAGTGCCGTAGTAATTTCCATGCACCTCATTCCATTCCACTAGCTCATTGTTTTTTATCATTTCTATAAAATCTTTTTTACTTTTAAAAAAGTAGTGGACTCCCTCTATTTCTCCTTCTCTTGGCATTCTGGTGGTGGCCGAAATTGAATAGCAAATGTTAGGGATTTGAGGAATTACTAAATCTTTTAAGGTTGTTTTTCCTGCTCCGCTGGCTGCACTCAATACAAAAAGTTTTTTATTCATGTTTTATCCTCAATATAAAGTGGCCTTTGTTTGACTTCATCGTAAATTCGACCGATATATTCTCCTAGAATTCCAATAGAAATGAGCTGAACACCTCCAAAAAATATAATGGTAGTCATTAATGAAGCCCATCCTGGAACAGTAGTTTCGGGGTGGGTGAATTTTTCATAAATACTCCAAACCAAAACTACAAAAGAAACCATGGTGGTAAAAAGCCCTATCAAAAAGCTGATTTTTAGTGGAGTAGTACTAAAACTTGTGATTCCATCGATAGCCAGACGAAACATTTTCCTGAATGGATATTTTGAAACTCCTGCTTTCCGTTCTGCACGCTCGTATAAAACACCTGTTTTTTTGAACCCTATCCAACACACAAGGCCTCTTAAAAAACGACTCCGTTCTGGAAGTTTATTCAACTGATCCACAACCACTCTATCCATCAGTCTAAAATCACCGGTGTCTGGCGGAATTTCGATGTTGGTTAAAAAATGTATAATACGATAAAATAAAAAAGCAGAAGTTTTTTTGAATAAGGATTCTCCTCGCCTTTTCTTTCGTTGTGCATAAACTACTTGGTAGCCCTCTTTCCATTTTTGAAGCATTTCATGGATTAGACTAGGTGGATCTTGAAGGTCTCCATCTATAATCACTATGGCCTTGCCTATAGCATGTTGCATTCCAGCGCTAAAAGCCGCTTGATGTCCAAAATTTCGACTGAAATTGATGAGTTTATTTTGTGGAGTATGCTCTAAAAGAGCTTCTAAAATAGATCGAGTATTATCGGTAGAGCCATCATTTACAAAAATGAGTTCGTGTTCTATGTCTGCGAGTTCTTTTTCTAAAGTTGAAAAGGTACTTGCTATGATTTCTTCTTCATTATAAATTGGAACAATGACAGATAAAAGCATAAATACTCCAGAAACTTAGTATAAAGTTGGATAAATTAAGTTAAAATGATCACAATCGATTGAACTTAGTGATTTAGAGATAATACTAAGTTTTTTGATGTTATTCATGGGAACCTCGATATAAAGAAGCTCATAAGGGTTTATTTCAGCACTTTTATACAAGACTTGCTCGTCTCCTAATACTTCAACCGAAATGCCGTCACCACAAAGACTTTCGTCATCTAAACCAGCATAAAAAGAAAGTTTTTGATAGGGCTTGTCTAGTAAAAAACTTGTTGCAGAAGCAGCGTGCATTCCAAAACCTTCCTCGTATTCTTTTTTATTCACAGTCAGTTTGTTGTTTTCTACAGAAGTGTTTTTTTGAAGACTGCCCCAATCTTGTCTGTGAGATAAGATAGGTAAATCGATGAGTTTGGTGGCATTTTTAGGGTTAAAGACAATTTTTGAACTTTGATAAAGGGGCTTGTTTTGAATGGAATCTTGGACTATAAAGTCCATTTGATTGTAGCCAGGTTTTAAAAGTTGTGTTTCAAAAATTTGATGAGCTGAGTCTGTCAAGTAAGGCTCTTCTATAACTAAGTTTTGGTTTATATAAATACGAGTGAGCCAAGTGCTATGTTTAGAGGCTGGAGTCGTATAAGAAACTGAGAGTGAGGAATCTAAATCGATGCTTTGAACCTGCAACAATGCGTCATTTAAGGCTTGCTTTTCTCCTTTGATTTTGTAGATCTCCAGCCAATAATTGTTGGTGATTAAAACACGATGAATAGGACTCAAGTCCATTTTTTCTTCAAATAAGTCGCAAGTGGTAGGGATTCTATTTTCAACCGCTTTTTGATGGTAAGTTTTACTATCCCAACAATCTAATCCCCTTACATAATAAATTTCTTCATCATAGTGATTGAACCATTGATGGAGAGCTTTTTCGCCTCTTTGTGTGAAAAGATCGTAGTGAACTGCAGAATAGCCATAACCAATAAAATGCCAAGGCCTTGCATACACAAAAAGTCTGTTTTTGGAGGGCAATGTTTTTAACCAGTCTAAAAGGTGCTTTTCTTCTGTGGTTAAATGGTTTCTATTGTACATGATATTAGCGTTGAAGCTCTTTTTGTGCGAAAAAGTATAAGAAAAAGTGATGCTGCTAATGATTATAATTAAAATGGCGGTTGTTTTTGGGCTTTGAAGGTGCTTTTTAGTTATCCAAGAACTGAGTATTAAACGAATAGAAGTCACAAGACCAAAAGCTGCTACAAAAGCCATCGAAGGAAACATAACTAAACTATATCGTTGGTTAATTTCTATAGAAAAATCTCCTGAAACATTTTCTAAAATGGCATAGCTTTGGAGATGGTATAAAATTAAAAACAAAAGACTATAAAATGAGAATGCAGGTTTCTTGTTTTTAAGTTCTAAAACGGCAGAAATTAAAAGTACAAAAAATCCAAGAACAAACAAATAATTAAAATAAGTGAAAAAAGGATTGGATAAAAAACCATTCTCTAATAATGGAGAAGTCATCACCTGCCAGTTTTTATGTATGTGTTCAAAAAAATGCCCGTGAGCCTTGAAGTTTCCGCCTTGAAAATCAAAACCTTGGTAATAACTAATAGTAAATAAAACAGGGCTAATAAAAACCGATAGAGTCAAGAAGAATGCAGGAGCTTTAAGGCTTTTTTTATCTAAAATTTTGGGTATGGCAAACACAATAAAAGCAAAAAGACAAAACATAGTTTCTTGTCTAGTTTGGGCAAAAAAGGCAAGCACTAAAGCCAAAAAAATCCAATGCAATACAGTGTTTTTTTGATAAGCCCATTTAAAAACTAAAAGAGCTAAAGCTGATAAAAATATATAAAGAGGCTCTACAGAAACCGAGCGAAATTGAAATAAAACAGTGGGTTGAGAAATTAAAAAAGAGGTAGAAATAAAAGAAAGGAGTGGATCTTTAGTCCATACAAAAAGGGCTATAAAAAAAAGAATTGCGGTGGCAAATAGCAGTAAAAGCTGTGCATTAAAAATCCATTTCAAATCACTTCCAAAAAGAAACATTCCAATGGTGTACAAAAAAGATTGACCTTTTGTTTTAAAACTATTAGAGCTTGCATGACAGTGAAGTGTTTGATCCTTGAACTCTCCTTGAATGCAAGTGCCCGACGAGTGATTGTGATAAAAATTTTGAGCCATAGATAAAAAGACGCTTTCATCGCTTTGAACACGGTGTCTAGCTTCGATTTGTGTGGCTGCAAAAAAAGTGCTGGTAATGGCAAAAAAAGTGATCCCTAATATAAGTTTTTTTGAAGGGAAGTTTTTTTTAATCCAAGCCTTAAAGTCTGAGGATAAAAAATAAAAAATAAAGATTCCAATAGAAAATTGAATCACAAACAACCACAAGGGCAGGTTTAAATCCGCCAAACGAATCGCTTCTTTTTGTCCTATATTGGGGAGTAGATAAATTATAAAAGGAATCACAAGTGCTAGAAGCGTTCCAAAAATCCCAAATGGATGCAATAAGTTTTTGAATAATGTATGTGCTTTTTGAATCATAAAACAGAATGGATAAGGTTGTTTTTAGTAAATATTAGCATTTGAAATAATACTAGAGCATAAATCGTTCTTAGAAAAGAGCTTTATGAGGCTCTTTAGCACTGAATATAGGTTATTTAGATAAAAGTGCTTGTGAAATTTGAAAAGAAAAATTAAATTTGGCACGCCAAGTCTATTTATTTTAAATGAGGTTGTTTTAGTGCAAAATGAGTTAATATTAAAAGCCGCAAATAATGCAAGAATTCTTTCTGCTGCCATGGTTCAAAAAGCAAAATCAGGGCATCCTGGTGGGGCTATGGGTGCTGCAGATGCTGTGACGCTTTTATTTGCAGAGTTTTTACGCTTTGATCCAGANAATCCTCATTGGATGGGGCGAGACCGCTTTTTTATGGACCCAGGACATATGTCTGCTTTACTTTATTCGGAGCTTGCTTTTGTACGGCAGATGAATTTGAAAGAGTTAGAGAATTTTAGGCAGTTAGGGAGTGAGACTCCGGGGCATCCAGAGCTAGCAGTTCACCAAGGTATCGAAAACTCATCTGGTCCTCTAGGTTTGGGACATGGAATGGCTTTGGGTTCTGCAATTGCAGAGCGATTTATGGTCGAGCGTTTTGGAGATATTGTAGAACACAAAACAGTGGTATTAATTTCTGATGGTAGTGTGCAAGAAGAGATCGCTTATGGGGTGGGGCGTGTAGCAGGTCATTTGCAAGTCTCTAATTTGATTTTATTTTACGACGCTAATGAGGTACAACTTTCTTGTAAAACCAAAGATGTCATGGCTTTTGATGTGGCAAAACAATACCAGGCATGGGGTTTTGAAGTATATGATGTGGATGGTTCCGATATAGATGCTCTTCGTAAGGTTTTTCAAAAAGCTTATGCAGAAACAGAAAAACCCGTCTTGATTATAGGTCGTACTGTTATGGCTAAAGGGGCTATAGCAGAAGACGGTTCCTCTTTTGAAGGGAAGGTGAGCACCCATGGACAGCCTTTAAACGCTGCTGGAGCCTCCACTGATGCCACTATCAAAAATTTAGGGGGTGATCCCAATAATGCTTTTCAAATTTTTCCAGAAGTAGAAGAGGCTTTTGATCTTAGGCTCCAAGAGCTTCGTGAAAATGTTAAAAAATGGAAAATCAAAAAAGAAAAGTGGGATTTAGAAAACCCTGAACTATCTAAAACCTTAAATGATTGGAATAAAGGTCAAGGTGTTCAGCTTAATTTGTCTGAACTTCCTATTCAAGAAGGGGTGGCCACACGAGTTTCTTCGGGCTCTGTCTTGGCTTATTTGGCCACTCATTATAAGAATATAATATGTAGCTCAGCCGATTTGTCTAACAGTGATAATACCCAAGCATTTTTAGATAAAACTGGTATCTTTAAACCCAAAGATTTTAGTGGAGCCTTTGTGCAAGTTGGTGTTGCAGAGCTTACCATGGGAGCCATTGCTTGCGGTATTGCTTTGAATCCAGGCTTGTATCCTATTTGTGCTACCTTTTTTGTTTTCAGTGACTTTATGAAGCCTGTGATTCGTATGGCGGCTTTAATGGGACTTCCTGTTAAATATGTGTTCACTCACGATAGTTTTAGAGTCGGAGAAGATGGGCCCACTCACCAACCTATAGAGCACGAAACTCAAATTCGTCTTTTAGAGTGTTTGACCAAAGAGAACGGAAAAGCCGAAATGCTGGTGCTTCGACCTGCCGATGCTTTTGAAACACTGGTGGCTTGGGAAATGGCTTTTGAAAATACAGATAGCCCCACAGCTCTTATTTTAACAAGACAAAATGTAGATTCTTTACCAAGCCTCAATGGATCTGCCTATGAACGAGCGAGTGCCGCTAAAAATGGAGCTTATATTGTCAGTGATAACTCCGTTTCTCATCAAAAACCAGATTTAATCTTAATCGCCAATGGATCAGATGTGATGCTCAATCACCAAGCAGCTGAAATTCTTCGCAAGGAAGGCCTTTTGGTACGGGTGATTTCTATGATTAGCCCTGCATTATTTTTAAAGCAAAATAAAGCATACCAAAACGAGGTCTTGGAGCCTTGGCGACCTACTCTGGCTCTTTCTAGTGGTTTGCCTCTTTTATTTAAACCTGTTGTGGGTGGTTTTGGTAAAACTATAGGGCTAAAGCGTTTTGGAGCTTCTGCTCCTGCNGCTATTTTAGAAGCAGAGTTTGGATATACACCAGAAGTTGTTGCTNCAAAGGCAAGGGATTATCTTCAAGAATATAAAATTTCTGTCCAAGAATTTTTAGAAGCCAATACTTAGCAAAGCTTTTCAAAATATTTTATTTAAATTTTTCATATTCATGTGATTTTAGTCTCTGATTCATACGAATTAATAATGTTTGTTGATAAGTTTAATATTAGGTTTTATGTTTATTAGAGTCATTTAACCGTGGAGTTCACATGAAAAAAACTCAAATATTTCTATTATTGTTTCTAGTCTTTTCTTTTGCCGAAGTTTTTGCGACTTCCTATGTACCTGATTATAAACTTGATACCTCATCAGTTGAACCCTTTCCTACATTTATAGGGAGGGATTCTATCTATGATTCTTGTTATATCGTTATAGGGAGGGATTCTATCTATGATTCTTGTTATATCGCCGATTCTCATCCTACATTTATAGAGTTGGATTCTATCTATGATTCTTATTATATCGACGATTCTTTAGTTTATAGCCATTCGTATCGTCATATAGAAGAATTGAAACCTATTAGAGCCTCGAATAGTTTAAAGGAAATATTTTTCCCTTTAAAACTCAATATAGAGTCCACAATTGGCAAAGGACAGTATGCCTTTTATGATGAAGAAAAAGCAAAATGGATCTCTAAAGATACAACTTATCATCTAAAGTTAATAGATACAAAAACTCAGTCAGTGGGTGATTATGATTCTACCAATTCTAAATTTTTATTATACAGTTCTTTGAATTTTGAGGATACCTCTAAAATTGTGTTAAATAATTTGAGTTTGGCTGTGAACAATGAATTTCGATTCACTACTTATATGGCTTTGTTTTACATTCAAGATACCGTCGTTATTAAAACGGCAATTTCTACAGAGACTACAGAGACAAGCATTAGTACTTCTAGCATCTCACAAATACACTTAGATTCAGCTGCTTTGGTGACAGGTCTTGAAGAGTCATTGGCTAAATCCTTTGATTTGTCCAATAAAAAGATATACAAGCAAATTGTAAAATTAGTTATTGCACAATCATCATTAATAGATAAAACCCCAACAAGAATTAAGGAATTTAATAAAGCTCCGAATTTAAATATAGTGGTGCAACGAATAGGGAGTGGTTTTTTGATTCGTGGAGCCAAAGGAGAAATCCCATCTGTTAAAAATTTAAAGGGAAAAGAAGTTTTTGCCCGTGAGCCTGTTTCTCCTGGTATTTATTTTGTATCTTTAAAACCAGGTCTTTGGCACCGAGTGTCTATTCACGATTGATTTTTTGATACATTAGGCATAAGCCGATTCATACATATCTCTATTTTATAGTGTTTTTATGTTGAGTCGGTTTTTTTTGTTTATACTGTTTTTCTCGCTTTTGCATGCAGAACCTCTTTCTTTAGATTTTGTGGAGACAGATATCAAAGAGGTGCTTCGAGCCATTTCAATGGGCTACAATGTCCCTATTTTGGTAGATAAAGATGTATCGGCAAAAGTCACAATACACTTAGATAGTGTGGAGCTTTTAGAGGCTTTGACCGCCATTGCCTCTATCAATGACTTGGCTTTAGTGAAAGAAGCCACTCATTATAGATTTCAAAATAAAATAAATGATGAGAATTATCACTTTGAACTCAAAGATTCTCTTGTCTATATTGAAATTCATAATAAGGATATCCAGGACTTTATCAAGGATTATTCTTGGAATACAGGTGTAAATTTATTAATA
>JGI24710J26742_10003916_pt1 | contig 12480 bp, 14 predicted proteins | sample BioPla2DNA2_FD_26742 | JGI IMG/M metagenome (IMG submission 26742) | reverse complement strand
TCTATCTGGGATCGTATGTCCTGATGCGAACCGGCATGAGCCTGGGACTGGCTCTGGTAGCCTGGATCGTGGGCGGTATTGTCTCTTTATTGGGGGGCCTGTGTTATGCGGAATTGGGCGCATCCGACACGCGCGCCGGCGGTACGGCCGTGTATCTGCGCGAAGCGTTTCATCCCGTAGTCGGCTTTATGTCCGGCTTTTCCAGCTGGGCCTTGGGCGGCCCCGGCTCTATCGCGGCATTGGCTATTGCCTTGCCATCGATACTGACGGCCTTTATTCCCATGAGTGAAATGACGATCAAAATGGTCGCCATCCTGTTGATTATCGGTCTTACTGTCGTAAACTGCTTCGGCGTGAAATTAGGATCGCGCCTGCAAAATGTTTCTATGATTGCAAAGATCATCCCGATCGCTATTATACTTATCCTCGGTCTGGTCCGGGGAACGGTGACTCCCAATTTATCGCTTCAGCCTGTGGAAGGAAGCGGCAGCATCTTTTCTCTTTTCGGTATGCTGGCATTTGCCGTAGTTGCAACCCTTTGGGCTTATGAGGGCTGGACCAATCTGAATACCGTTACCGAAGAAATCCGCCAGCCGGAGAAAAACCTGCCCCGCGCCATAATGATCGCCATCGGGGGTATAACATTACTCTATACGCTGTTTAACTACGCGATCTACCGGGTGCTTCCGTTTGAACAGATCCAGTCGCTGCTTGCATCGGATCAACTGTATTTAGGCACCTTTGCCGCGCAGGCTCTGTTGGGTCCGGCCGGTGCCACACTGGTATCTGTGGGGATGATTGTCTCCATCTTCGGTTCATTGAACGGATGCGTACTGGCGTTCCCGCGTATGCACTACGCCATGGCACAGGACGGACACTTCTTTAACAGCTTCAAAAAACTGCACCCGAAGTATGCCGTGCCGACGTCCGCACTGATTGTCCAGGGATTGATCTCAATCGTGCTGGTTCTTCTGCGCAATCTGAATCAGCTGACCTCTTTGGTGGTATTCTCCAGCATGCTTTTCAGTATGCTGACCGTGATTGCGGTATTCCGGTACCGACAGAAGTTCCCTGATCTGAAAAGACCGTACAAAGTCTTTTTGTATCCCGTGACGGTTATAGTAACCGCACTGATCTTTTTCGGCCTGCTGATCAACACCCTGATGGAAGACCCGGTTACCTCGATTATGGGCCTGTCTATCCCCTTGATCGGTATCGCCGTATACTACGCTTTTGGCGCACGCAACCGACGACAACAACAGGAGGCTTAATATGAGAACCCATTTGGTAAACGGAAAAATCTATGTAAATGAAGACCACTTCGTAGAAGCACTTGCCATCGAAGACGGCATGATTGTCCAGATCGGTCATGCAGAGGATTTAGGTGCTGCCGATCAGACCTTTGATCTGGAAGGACGCACGGTTCTCCCGGGAATCAACGACAGCCATATGCACCTGATGTCGGTGGGTTCGACCATGACGATCTGCGACTTGACCCCTGCGCGTTCGGTGGAGGATATTATCCGCCTGGCACGCGAGTTTCACGAAGCCCATCCGGATATTCCGGTCTTGTACGGCAGAGGCTGGAATCAGGATTATTTTACCTCGGGCGATGTGCGCCTGCTGGACCGAAACGATGCCGATCAGATTACCACCGATATCCCTGTGATCCTGACCCGCGTTTGCGGTCATTTGGTCACAACAAATACCTACGGCATAGAAACCCTCGATATAACCGACNGCACCGTTGTTGACGGCGGGGAAATCGAACGGGACGAAAACGGCACACCCAATGGCCGTTTTAATGAAAATGCGATTTATCTTGCCTACACGCTCCTACCGGAAAAAACGGTGGAAGATATAGAAGATGATTTTCTGCGCGGAGCCGAATACGCCGTATCCGTCGGGATCACCTCCGTGCAGTCGGGGGATCCTTCCAACGAGGAAGCGCCCAGGATTTTTGAAGCGCTGCACAATTTGTACCGCGAAAACCGGATGCCCCTGCGCTACAGTCTGCAGCAAAACTTCCAAAGCATTGAAGGTTTGCGCAACTTCCTGGCCACAGAATATCAAAACGATGCCGACTACGGGGAACGCTGGCTGCGGCGCGGTGCGCTGAAGCTCTTCAAAGACGGCTCTTTGGGCGCCCGTACGGCAGAAATGCTGGACGACTACGCCGACGATCCCGGAAACCGCGGGGTGGAAGCCATGACAAGAGAACAAATCAACGCGCTGGTTACCCTGGCTTCGGAATCCGGCCTGCGCTGTGTGACCCACGCAATCGGCGACGGGGCGGTGGAAGCGGTGATCGACGCCTATGTGGCTGCCAATGGCGGCACGGAAAATCCTTTGCGGCACGGGATCAATCACTGTCAGATCACCCGCAGCGAACAGCTGGATCGCATTGTGGAAAACAATCTGGCGATTTTGTATCAGCCGATCTTTTTAGACTATGACCTGCAGATTCTGGAAGACCGTGTAGGCGAAGAAATCGCACGCACCTCCTATGCTTTCGGCACATTGATCCGCCGCGGCGCGCATGTGAGCTTCGGGTCGGATTCTCCGGTGGAAAACTGCAATCCCTTCCCCGGTATTTACTGTGCGGTAACCCGGCAGCGGATCGACGGAACCCCCGCCGGTGGCTTTGCGCCCGAACACAGTTGTACGGTGGCGGAAGCGGTCGATGCCTATACGGCAGGCAGTGCCTGGAACGAAGGATCAGAGAACTTCAAAGGACGTCTGCAGGAAGGCCAGGTGGCCGACCTGATCGTGTTGGACCGCGATATTTTCACGGTGGATCCCGCTGAGATCAAAGACATTCAGGTGCTTCGCACCATGGTCGACGGCGAATGGGTTTTTGTGAGATAGCCATGCGAATTCATTTAACCAACGGAAAAATCTATTGCGGAGCGGGTGCCTATGCCCGCTCTCTTTCCATCCGGGACGGTGTGATCACCGCGGTGGACGCGGAACCGGAAGCCGGTTCCCATGTAGTGAACCTGGAAGGGCATACGGTATTGCCCGGCTTAAACGACAGCCACATGCACTTTATTCAGACCGGTTTTGCCACAGGCGCGTGTGATCTGTCCCAAGCCCGCTCTGTAGAAGAAGCGATAAAAACAGCACAGGATTTTTATGCCGGGCATCCGGATTTGCCGATCCTGTCCGGCCGTGGCTGGAATCACGACTATTTTTCCGAGCCCCGGTATCTGACAAAAGACGATCTGGATCGCATTACAGACACCGTGCCCGTCATGCTTCACCGCACCTGCGGCAATGTCACCGCGCTGAATACGTCAGCCATCCGTGCACTCGGCATTACAAAAGACACCGTTATTCCCGGTGGCGACTTTTTGCGCGATGAAGACGGCAACTGCAACGGCGTTTTATTTGGCGACGGGGTCAGCTGGGCCGAAAACCGCCTGCTGCAGGAATCCAAGGAAGCGATCGTGGATGCGGCGAAAAGAGCGGCAGCCTATGCCGTATCCAAAGGACTCACCAGCGTACAGTCCAATGACGCATGGAACGAAAACTCCGACCGGATGTTTCAGGCACTGCATGAAGTCTGCCCTTCCCTGCCCGTGCGTTATTCGCATCAGTTCGGCCAGCAGGATCTGGCCGCTCTTCACAGATATTTTGAAACGGAATTTCACAACGACGAAGCCTATGACGAAAAAAAATACCGGAAGGGATCCCTTAAACTATTCAAAGACGGCGCCCTCGGTGTCCGCACGGCACAGATCGAAGGCGGCTATACCGACGACCCCGGAAACACCGGCTACGAACGCCTTACGAAAGAAGCGCATTTTGCGCTCGCAAAACTGGCACACGACCACGGTGTGACCGTTGTCACCCACGGCATCGGAGACGGTGCGATCCGCGCCATTTTAGATAATTACAAAAAAATCAACGGTGCGCCGGAAAATTCCCTGCGCCACGGCATCATTCACTGCCAGATCACGACCCCGGAGCTGATCGATGAAATCCAACAGTACGGGATCAGCGTCCTGCATCAGCCGAACTTTCTGGATTATGATCTGCAGATCATAGAAGACCGGGTTGGGCGGGAAAAGGCCAAAACATCCTACGCCTACGGCAGTATGATCCGACGGGGCATTCCCGTTTCGTTCGGGTCCGATTCACCGGTAGAAGACTGCAACCCGTTTTTCGGCTTGCAAGAGGCCGTTACCCACGCCCGTCTGAACGGTGAACCGCATGGAGGCTACAATCCCGAAGAACGCTGCACGGTCGAACAGGCGGTCGATGCCTATACCATCGGCTCAGCATGGCAGGAAGGCACGGAAAGTTTCAAAGGCCGGCTGGAGGCGGGATATGTCGCCGATCTCATCGTATTGGACCGGGACATTTTTACGATCGATCCCCCGGACATTAAAAACATCCAAGTCGAAAAAACCATGATGGACGGCGAATGGGTGTATGAACGGTAAACCCGACATAAAAGCCGCGTCGATCGACGCGGCTTTTTACGTACCTGTTTACAGGTGTTTATTCGGTATACTCTATCTCCTTCTCCATCTCCCGAATTTTGCATTCCAGGCGAATCAAACCGTAAAGCAGTAAAAATCCCATAATCAGACTGAACGCCCAGATGATGATGTGGAACGGGCTGTTTTCTCTCAAAATCGACGGATTAAAGACATTCAAACTCATAATCAGCAGGATGGGGAGAAGAAAAAACTGTACATTGCGAAGATGTTTTTTGCGTGACGGAATATCGGAAAAAAGCTGAAACTCTTTACCGTCCGTCTTCTTCTTAAAATACACCCAGCGGCCGTAGGCGGCAATCTGTTGGGCCCCTGTATCTTCGACAAATTGAAGATAGTCCCTGCTTTTTTCGGACTCTTTTGCTTCTGTAAGCAATTGCAGCCGTATCTGATACGAACCCGGCTCGACCGCTGTGAAGTCGTAGACAAAGGGACTGACGGCTTCCAGGAGCCAGCCCTGCTGCGCCATGTCGTTCAGCCAGTTCTCTTCCTGCTGAAAACTCCATGCCGGAAAGACGCGCATCTTCCGTGTTTTCATGACTTGCCTCCTATCTTTTTTTCTCCGTTTTCGAGAAGTTCGCGCAGTCGGTCCATTTCCCCCTGCAGGATTTGGATCCCTTTCGTTGTGATTACATATTCTTTTCTGCGGTCGCCTCCCTTTCTCTCATGGGGCTGTATCCAGTCTTTCTCCTGCAACGAAGACAAAGCACCGTACAGGGTACCTGCCGCCAGCACGACCCGCCCTTTCGTAAGTTCTTCCACCTGCTGCATAATCCCATAGCCATGCTGCGGTTGAAGCAGCGACAACAGAATGTAATAAAACGCTTCGGTTAATACGATGGTATTCATATCGTCCTCCGTTACTTCGTGCCTCGTTATATCGTCTATCGATATATTAACGGATAAATCGCCTCCTGTCAACAGAAATAAAATAACAACTTCGCTTTCACGAAGTTGTTATTTCTTCAGTCCGCCGATACCCCGGTAGACCGGTTTTATATCCGTAATCGTTACAAAAGCCTCTGCTTCCATCAGAATACGTCGTATTTTGGGGACGCAGCGTCTGGGGATAATGATGATGAGCATATTGCGGGACTCGTCCCGTCCCTCCGCATCGATCACAGTGACACCAAAGCCGAGTTCGCGGATCTGATGCACTACATCGGCCGCGTTTTTCCGGCTGATGACAACCTCAACTTTCGTGGAACCCAAACCGATCCATTCTTCTACCAGTACGCCCATAAAATTGCCGGTTGCATAACCCAGTGCATAGGCAAGAATCTTCCCGGGATCATCCATATCCGAAAGGACCCGCCCCACAACCAATAACCATATAATAATTTCTACAAATGCAACCATTGCACCGGTCACACGCTGTCCTCTTGTAATCAATTTGATGCGCAGCGTGCCCAGCGATACTTCAAACGTCTTTACCAGTACGATCAACAGATATTCCAACATAGGCTCCTCGTATTCTCTTATTCCGCAAGTAAAAGCGCATGCACCGCAATGCGGTATTCTTCCTGATTCGGTGTGCATGTTGACAGGGTAATGATTTGCTTTGCTCCGGTGGGATCCGCATCAAAAAGGATCTCTGATTGTTTGTGTGTTTCCTGGATGAACGCCGCTACATCGGCCGCATCGGTAAAATGGATCCGGCGATAGGGTGCATCCTGCGGCACATTGTACACGGAATACACCAGATAGCGGGCGATACCGTGTTCGCCGATTAGTTCTATTTCGATACGCGTATCCTGAAACGCCGCTTGCCTGAATGCGCTCAGATTATGAAACATGGACCCGTCTTTCATATGATGCCCGTACAGAATGGTATTGGGATCGGAAAAATCCCGATGATTCTCCCAATCCATAAAAACGGTACCGGCAATGCTGTATTCGCCTTCAAACGATTGATACAGGTATTCGTCGTTGTCTGTGCCCTGTACGATCGGATAGGCGATGTCCGCCTCGGGTATGCGGACAAAGCCTACGGCATCCTCGTTTTTTTCCTTTAACAGACGCATGGCAGCAGACGGATCCACTGCGTCGGTCTGTATGGGTGCGGGCGCTGGTTCCTCTTGCGCAGGGTCTTGCAATACAGTTTCTGTAGCCTCTTGCGTCTGAACCCGTTGGATCTCTTCTTCCAAAGCGGAATAGGCCGTGCGGCTTTGGTGTAAATCCAGATAATACCGGCCTACCTGTACCAGCTGCCACACGACAACGGCCAAAAGGACGAGCTGCAACAGGCGGATGATCCGGTTTCTTCGCTTGTTTTTCACCGTTTGGCCCCCTCGCACACAAGATACCATTCATTATACCACCTCGGCCAAACGCCGTACGATTTATTTGTCCGTTTGTAAGGTATTTCGCAGCCCCCGCAAAAGCGCAATCTCTTCGGCATAGCCTTCCGGTTCATTGGGTGTTTCCAGATAAAACGGCAGCGACTGCATTTTTTCGTGATTGATGATTTTTTCTATGGTAGACAGCCCCAAAGTCCCTTCGCCGATTTTTTCGTGGCGGTCCTTTTTGGCTCCCTTCGGATTTTTACTGTCATTCAGATGAATCGCAAATAGTTTGTCCAGCCCGATGATCCGGTCAAACGCATCCAGCACACCGTCCAGATCCTTCACAATATCGTATCCGGCTTCATGAATATGGCATGTGTCCAGACAGACACCCATCTTTTCCGGCTGATTGACCTGCTGCAAAATCGCAGCGATCTCTTCAAAATTGCCGCCGATCTCTGTCCCTTTGCCCGCCATGGTCTCAAGAAGCACCTTTGTCCCTTGCACCGCAGGCAAAACAAGATTCAAAAGCCCAATGATGTAATCCAGCCCTTTTTCCACCCCTTGCCCCACATGCGAACCGGGATGGAAATTGTAATAGTTGCCGGGCAGAAGATCCATCCTCGCCAGATCTTCCCGCATGGCGATCTCGGCAAAAGCCCGCACGGTCTCTTTGTCTGATGCCGGGTTCAGCGTGTAGGGAGCGTGTCCCAACAACGGACCGAAGCGGTTTTCTTCCATGAGCGCCCGCAGTTTGTCCATATCGGTCTGATCCAGTTTTCTGGCCCGGCCCCCGCGCGGATTGCGCGTGAAATACTGAAACGTATTTGCACCGATGCGTAATGCTTCCTTCCCCGCCTGTTCGTACCCGCGGCTGATCGATAAATGACTTCCGATAAACAACGAATCGCCTCCTTATATTCTATGATACGGTCTACCGTTCTATAAAACAGTATACACAATTGTATGGCTTTCTGTTTGCAAGCAAAAATATAGTACACAAAGAATAATGATTCATTTCAAACAAATAGCTTTGTGTTTCTCTTTGTCTTAGTGGAAATTTGTGCTATAATTGCCATACCATGAAAGATTCCTTTTCCTAATCGTATCGGAGTGATTTTTATGCTACACGCCATTCGCAGAGCTTTCCCTTATACGCTTCCCGTCATGTTCGGCTACGCATTCTTAGGCTTAGCCTATGGGTTGTTGTCGGTTGAAGCGGGTCTTCCCCATTGGATGGCGCCATTAAGCTCCTTTCTGGTTTATGCGGGTTCCATGCAATTCGTGCTGATCGGCCTGCTGGGAACCTCGCTCTCCGCCATCAGTCTGGCCCTTCTAACCATTTCGATCAACGGTCGTTTGCTGTTTTACGGTTTGCCGCTTTTGGAACCGTTCAACCGTTCGGGCCCCTTAAAACCGTATATGATACATACCCTCTCCGATGAAACCTTTGCTTTAATGACGGCTACGCGCCCGCCGATCGGTGTTAACGAGAGCTATTTTTATCTGGGTATCGGACTGCTCAATCAGCTGTACTGGATCGTTTTTACCTGGATCGGTTCGATTTTCGGTACCATCGTGCAGTTTAATACCAAGGGGCTCGATTTTGTGATGGCGGCCCTTTTTATATCGATTTTCACCGAACAATGGCTGAGTGCAAAAGAAAGAAGGCCGGCCATGGTAGGGGTTCTGGTCAGTATTGCAAGTATATTGCTGTTCTCCAGAAACACCTTTATCCTGCCCGCCATGGCAATGATGATCCTCGTATTGTTCGCCCTGCGCCGCAGTATAGAAGGAAGGAGCTGAGCCTATGGCCTACTGGAAAATGCTGTTGATCGCCGCGGCTGTTACCTACGCCCTGCGCGCTTTGCCCTTTGTCCTGTTCTCCAAAGGCAAGCTTCCGGATGTACTGGTCTATTTGGGAAAAGTACTCCCGTTTGCCATTATGGGGCTTTTGGTTGTTTATACGCTGCGGGAAATCGATCCGTTTCAGGCACCCTTCGGCGCACCGGAGCTGATTGCCGCCGCTGTAGTTGTGCTCGTTCATGTAAAAAAACGGCATATGTTTCTAAGCATCGCCGCCGGCACCATTACCTATATGCTTCTTGTCCAATTTGTTTTCCTGTAACCGCCGGCCGGCGGTTTTTTTATTTCAATAGATTTTGACTTTCCTTGACTTTGACTTTCACTGATGTTATAATAATCCTACGAGGGAAAAGACCTCATAATACGCATAAAAGGAGAGATCGATTATGACGAACAATATGATGCCTATGCAAAGAAACCGCAACCGCATGCGCACGGTCGGTTTCAATAATCTATACGATATGGTAGACGACTTTTTCCGGGACAGCTCAGTCTTTGACCGCAATCTGATGATGGACACCTTTAAGCTGGATGTAAAGGAAACCGATCAGGCTTACGGGATTGAAGCTGAACTGCCGGGTATTGCAAAAGAAGAAGTGTCGCTGGATCTGGTGGAAAACCGGCTGACCATTTCTGTCAACCGAGAGGAACAGAAGGACGAAGAAAAAGAAAACTATATCCATCGGGAAAGAAAAACCAGCTCTATGAGCCGCTCGGTTTGCTTGCGTGATGCCGATATGGAAAAAGCTACGGCCAAACTGGAAAACGGCATTTTGGAAGTCCGGATTCCCAAGATAGAAGAAGCCGAAAAGAAAAAAAGAATCGAAATCGAATAAAAACGACAAAAGGCGCTCGCAAGGAAGCGCCTTTTGTTATGCTCTATTCTTCCATTGTACGGATATAATCCTGTTCTCCCGGCACGGCGGGGATCGTCTGGCCCTTTTCAAAAGAAACATGCCCACCTTCATATAGCTGATTGTCCAAAGTGAGTATAACCCCTTCTTTTCCTTTCATGAGGTCTGCGGCCGTAAAGCCCATCGCCTTCAAAATGAGAGGCTCTCCCGAGGAACCGGCGTTCATATCGGCAAAGGACCGGCTTAGGTCAATATACACATTGCCGTCCTGATTCAGATAGAGGCTGTTGATCGTATCCTCTGCCTTTAAGACGGGGATTCCGTCATCGGGCACATGGTTTTTGTACAGATCCGCCAGGATTTCCCGATTGCTCGCATTCACAGGAAACGGAGCCTGCACCGATACTTGGGTGAAGCTGTCGCCGTCGGTATCCAGAGAATTCGGATAGTACAGATTGACCGGATACACTTGCGGCTCCGCTTCATAGCGGTCTAATTCCGATACAGTTATGTCTTCGCCGCGGATCACTTCTTTTTTTACGATCCAACGCCCCTCTTCTATTGTATAGCGCTCGCGTACCGCCTCATCTTCTGTTTGGTTTTCTACTACAACGCGCGCACCGTGCTCTTGTGTCTTTTCCTGTACTTCTACAATTTCCATGTGCAAATGGCCGCTTTGCCATTGATGCCCGACTTCGATCGGATCTTTCAGATACACCAGCGGATCATCCAGACCGTTGTTGTAATCGGATGCATCTAAAGGCAGGAGATTTTTGCGAAACCACGCTTCCTCGGTCGATACGGTCCATGCGACATACTGGTCTCCTACCTCCCAGACTTGTATATCGCAGGACGGATTGTCGCCGCAAATGGCGATTTGCAGCCGATTGCCGTCAGAATACTGCGGTATGATCGAGAAGTCGTCTGCAGCAGCTTCTTTTCCGGAATAAAAGGCTCTCCAATCCGTGTCCTTGTAGAAAAAGTCGACTGCCTTGTGTGACACAGCCGTTTCCGGTTTCGGTTCGGTTACAGCTTCTTCCGTTTCCGGTTCGTTCTTTTCTGTATCACTTGTTTCTTCGGTTATCTCTGTATTGTCTGCTTCGGTTATGGTTTCTGTTTTTTCCGTTTTTGTATCATCACCTGCTGCCGAACAAGCACTCAGCGCAAAAAGCAGCAGTATCAGCCATAGCCATTTATGCATCGTTTTCATATAAACCCTCCTGCCTATACGGACTGTACGCATTCTATAGAATCATTATACAAGGAGTAGGCCTTCTTAATGTAACAGAAATCTTACAATCTCCCCTTTTTTACATAAGCAAAGAAAACAACGGCACCAGCAGAATCGGCAAAAGCACCGCGGGGATATAGTTCATTATGCGGAGTTTGGTCACCCCCAGCAGATTAAATGCCAACCCCATTAAAAGGACCGACCCGACGGCAGAAATTTCTGTGATGATCGGATCGGACAGAAAAGGGGCTACAAGGCCGGCCAGCAAAACAATGGCGCCCTGATACACAAACACCGATCCCGCCGCAAACAAAACCCCGATTCCCAATGACGCCGCCAAAAACATGGCCGAGATAAAGTCCAGCGTGGATTTTGTAAAGATCAGCGTGTGATCGCCGCGCAAACCGCCTTCCAATGATCCGACAATCGCCATGGCTCCCATGCAGAATAAGAGGGTGGCGGAAATAAAGCCCTGCGCGATCCGGCTGTCGTCCTCTTTGGCAAAGCGGGTTTCCAGTGTTTGGGCAAAGCGTTCGATCCCTTTCTGCAGATCCAGCCATTCGCCCACCATGGTGCCCAAAGCGATAGAAAGGATCATGACATAGGGGCTCTCTCCTTTGAATGCCCCACTGATTCCGATATAAAGCGTGATTAAACCGAAGGCTTTGATTACCGCGTCTCCCACCCGTTCGGGGATGCCGCGTTTAAACAGCATGCCCAGGAGGGCGCCGATCACGACCACCGCCGTATTTACCACTGTACCAAGCATATTCTCTCCTGCCTTTTCTTTTGTTTTATCTACGACAAGTATAACAAGAAAGTGAAAAGGACGCGAATTTTTGGTACAATAATGACAATAAAATAGGGAGGTGTGTCCATGTTCCTGCTGATTGGCGCCGGACCACGCGTTAAAGAAATCGGCGAGAGCCAAACCATGATCTGCCCTGCATGCGGCAGATTTTCACGCATGACACCCTATGTGGAACGCTCGGAACTCCGGCTGTTTTTTATCCCGGTTTTCAAATGGAAAAAAAGATATCTGGCCGTAGCCGGTTGCTGTGGGGAAACCTTTCTCTTAGACCCGGAAGTAGGCCGCGCGATCGAAAACGGTGAACCGGCCACCATCAATGAAACCAATCTGGAATTTTTATCCGAGCCGCCGGTCTTATGCGAACACTGCAAAAAGCCGGTGGACACTACACACAAATACTGCCCGCATTGCGGAAAGGAAATATAAAGGAGTTCCTATGAAAACAGCCGTCGTATACGCATCGTATCACCATAGAAACACCGAAAAAATCGCCGAAGCCATCGCGCCCGTTCTGAACGGGACGCTGGTTCCAATCCTGCAGACAGATACCCTGCCCGATGTTACAGACTTTGATCTGCTGGCAATCGGATCGGGGATTTATCGCTGGAAATTTCATGACAAAATAACGGATTTTGTGGAGAATCTCCCCGACGGAGGGCAGCGGCATGTGATCCTGTTTTCAACCAGTGCCTTTAAGAACCACAAGTTCCACGATGCCATACAAAAGCGGTTGGAAGAAAAAAACTATCACGTGATCGGTCACTTTCACGCCAAAGGAAGTGCGAGTTTTCTCCCGGAATGGCTCACCAGCCACCGAATCAAGGGCGGTAAAGACAAAGGACGCCCCAATCAGGCCGAATTAATGGCCGCCGTTCGTTTCGCCGAAGAAGTGAAAAGCATGATGGAAGAAGTAAAATAACTGCGCATT
>JGI24710J26742_10003913_pt1 | contig 12482 bp, 5 predicted proteins | sample BioPla2DNA2_FD_26742 | JGI IMG/M metagenome (IMG submission 26742) | reverse complement strand
CATCTGGACCTGATTTTACAACACTGCTTGTAGACATAATTACAAAGCAAATGTTTGTATGACTTAGCATTACACCTTTTGCAAGCCCTGTTGTGCCGGATGTAAAAATAAGTGAAGTCAGCTCGTCTGGCTCTATTTTAGCATTTAAATATTCATCTGCTCCATTTTCAAGCAATTCTCTACCTTTTGACATAATTCTATCAAAAGATAACAAATCTCCATTATCTTCTGATATATCAAAAGATACAATTTTGAGATTGGGATTTAGTTTATCTTTATTTTTTGAAATTTTTTTATAAGCTTCCGAATCTACAAAAATAAGGCTTGCGTCAGATGTGGATAAAATTGTTTCGATATCAGTAAAAAGCAATTCTTTATCAATAGGAACAATAACTCCTAGCCCACTTGTTACTGCAAGATATGACACCGCCCATTTATATGAGTTTTTACCCATAACAGCAACTTTTTCGCCTTTTAGACCCATTGACCACAATGCAGTTCCGAGCGCTCTTATATCCGCTTGAAGTTGTCTATAGGAAACATCGTAATATTCACCTTTTGAATCTTTGAGCATATATGCCGCTTTATCACCAAACAGTTCCACACTTTGATTAATTAAATCGCGAAAATCTTTTATTTTTCTTACTTCGTATAGTGCTTCGGTTTTATCCATCTCAGCCTCCAAAAATATATGTTTATAGTTTTATTTTAAAAAGTATAATATCAAAATAAGTAACTTATGATAGTTTTGAGTAAAATATATTGTTTTTAACAGTGATTTTTTAAAAATCAGCAAACTTTCTTTCCCGTTTTTAGAAATGTTTCATATTATAATATAACATTAACAGTTTTCAGCAAGGGAAAAACTAAGAACTTGTCCCAAAACAGTCAATATATAGTTTACGAAGGTCTTTTCAAAATATTAATGATATTATCCGTACATCACCATAAGATGGGATACAAAATTTAAATTTATAATTCGTCCATCGCCGATTAGGCGGGACATAAATTAAATATAATAATCGCTTGCGGTTATTATATCACAATTACAAAGTAAATTCGACATAAACTGCCCAACGCCATAAAGGCGGGACATAAGTTGAATATAATTATATCACATTAAATAATCGCGTTCAAACAAAATGTTTTAACCGTATAACATTAAAACGAATACACATAATAAATACACGGAGGTGTTATTGATTTGAACGAAAAACCTAAAAAAGATAAAAAGAGACCAATAACCGGCGCATACATTACACAGCCTATAAGCCAAGCAGATAGCCGCTTGCCAGATTCCAGAGTTGCATTGCCTGATGACCCCAATGTTTCTATGAATAGAGATTGGATTATTGAAAATAAAAAGTGATATTAAATTGCTCCAATATTTTGATTGTTATCTATGTATAGTCAAAATAATTGGAGCTTATATTTTACCAAGAATGAATTTGTTTTGGATTTTCAAAAACTTCATCAAGCTTTTTTATAAACGGAACTATATCTCCAAAATCAAGAGCACGATGGTCAAAAGCAATTGTAATAGGCATAATTTTTCTTATTCCTATTTGTTTATCACCATTTTTATCAACAAAAACACCTGGCTGTTCTTGCACTGCACCAAGCCCGATTGCTACAAGCTGTGGAGGAATAATTTCAAGAAGCGCAAGCTCTCCTCTTTGCTCTTTATAAATTGCACCTATGTTTGTAATTGTTATTGTTCCTTGCTCAATATCAAGCTTTGTAAGTCTTTGCTCTTGAGGTATGTTGTAATATTTTGTTTTTTCTTTTCCACTCAAAGTTTTCACTTTATTTTTTCCCGTTTTAGAGCCTATTAAACGAGAAAAAGTGGTAATTATTTTGCCGTTTTTAAGTGCTGAAATTGTATTATCTAGAGATACCTCAAACATAACCTCGTCAAGATTTGTATTTTCAATTCTTTTTGAAACATCTTGTATATACTCTGTCATCTCTACAAGTGATTTATTCTCAAAATTTCTTAAATTAATCGTCATCATTTGTCCCGTTGGCAAAATCCACGGCATAGATATGTTAATATCTTCAATTTGGTTTACCTTGCCTCTTACAAGACGATTTTGATATTTAATATGGCCATTTATTTGAGGCGCCTGTTTTATTCCCTCTACTATAGCTTTTAACATAAGTGTATTAATTGTGATTTTTTCTTCCTTGTTTAACAATGAATATTCGCCAATAAAATCCGTAACATCAGGTCTATATGTGTATACAGCGTGAGGAATTGCCTCCCACGATTCTGTTGTCATATTTGCAACTATTTTTCTTTGTATTCCAAAATTTGTTATCTTAGAAATTTTAAGTCCTTTAATTTCATTATGCATATAAGACTCCTTTGCTAATTTATAGTAAATTTTTCATTATTAAAATCAATTATAATCATAAAATATTACTGTTTTGTTAAATATTTATGAAAAAGAGAAAAATCATCTATCGTTCTTCGTATTTTTTAGCAATAAGTTTTGCTACTTTATAAACATCTCCACAACCAAGGGTAATTATCAAGTCCCCTTTTCTAGCATTTTTTATTGCATAGTCTGCAACTTCATCAAAAGTTTTAAACCATACGCTGTCAGGAATTTTATCAGTCAAGTCCTGAGTTTTAATTCCATATGTGTTTATTTCTCTTGAGCCCATTATTTCGGTCAAAATTGCGTAATCAGGAATTTTTAAAACATTTGCAAAATCTTCAAGCAACATTGATGTTCTTGAAAATGTAAAGGGTTGAAAAATTGCCCATACTTTATTGTAATGCATTTTCATTGCTGCGTCTAAAGTTACTTTAAGTTCTGCAGGGTGATGTGCATAATCATCAACAATTGTAATGCCGTTATATTTTCCGATAACTTCAAATCTTCTTCCCGCTCCTCTAAAATTCTCAAGTGCTTGTGAGATTTTTGAAAAGCTCGCACCAATGTCAATTGCACAAACTATTGCTGCAAGTGCGTTTAAAATGTTATGCTCTCCCGGAACATTTAACCCTATATTTCCAAGCAACTCATCTTTATGATACACATCAAACTGTGCAAATGCGCCACGGTTATATTTTATATTTTTTGCGATATAATCATTTTTATTATCAAGTCCAAAAGTTATTATCGGCTTGTCGGTTATACTGCTAACAGCTTTCATCGTGTTTTCATCATCACCATTTGCAATTATAATTCGTGTTGCAAGATTTGCAAATTTTGTAAACGATGCTCTTAAATTCTCAAGAGTTTTAAAATAGTCTAAATGGTCTGAATCAATATTTAAAATAACTACCGCATCTGGTGACAAGTCAAGAAAAGTGTCTACAAACTCACAAGCCTCGCAAACCATTGTTTCGCTTTTGCCAACTATTCCGTGGCTATCAATTAGCGGGAGCTTGCCACCAATCACAGCTGTAGGTTCAAGCTGAGCCTCAACCAATATTTGTGTAAGCATTGAAGTTGCTGTTGTTTTACCGTGTGTTCCGCAAATACCAAAGCAATTATTATACATTCTGGTTATTGCACCAAAGAGCTTTGAACGCTCAAAAGTGGGGATACCTGACTGCTTAGCAGCAACAAGCTCTTGATTATCAGACAGTAGTGCTGCAGTATAAATAATCATTTCAGCACCATCTATGTTTTGCGCCTTTTGACCCATCTCGATTTTTACACCAAGTGAGCGCAACTTGTCAATATTATCTCCCTCGTTATTATCAGAGCCAGTTACAGTATAGCCTTGACTCAATAAAATCTCAGCGAGCGGGCACATACCCGAACCGCCGATGCCAATAAAATGAACTCTTTTTACCTCTTTTAGTAGTTTATCTATTTCAAACAAAACTTTACCTCCGTTATAAATACAGTTACTATAATATTATATTGTATTTTGGATAAAAAATAAACAGTTTTATTAAACATTTACCAATTGTTATTATTTTTTATTTTAGTCACAATAACCTTTTTTAATTCAAAATCATAGAATGATGTAAATCCAATAACGGAGGTTTACATAATGAAAGAGCCAAAGAGGTTTTTAACCATAGGCGGAGATGTTCGCCAAATATATATGACACAATGCTTTAATGAAAAGGGATTTATCGCAAACGCATACGGATTTGATACTCTAAATCATATAAATGTACCCCGTTTTAATTATACGGATTTAAAAGCCGCAATAAACGACTGCGACGCAATTGTTTTACCGTTACCTATGAGTAGGGATGGTATCGCTTTAAATTGTCCTTGTTTTAGTGGAGAAATAAACATCGGCGAGCTTACACAGCTTTTAAACCGTGACCATATTATTTTTGGCGGTATGCTTACTAAAAGTTTTAAGAGCAATCTTTTTGAGCGTGGAATAAGTTTTTTTGATTATTTTGATAGAGAAGAATTAATTGTTAAAAATGCCGTTCCTACAGCTCAAGGTGTAATAAAGCTGATTATGAGTGAAATGCCAATCACTGTTCACGGCTCTAAAATTGCAGTTACAGGCTTTGGCAGAACATCTCGTGTTTTAGTGCATATGCTAAAGGGTCTTGGTGCTGATGTAACCGTTGTTGCTCGTAGCTATGGTGACCTTGCATTTGCAGAAATTCAAGGGTGTAGACCTGTAACTTTTGAGGACCTAGATAAAGCAGCCGTTAAGCTAGATATAATTATCAACACTGTTCCTTCTCTTGTTATTGACAAACAAATCCTTCGTTCATTAAAAAAGGACTGTATGGTTATTGAAATTGCATCCGCCCCATTTGGCATTGATTTTGAACAAGCAGAAAACTACGGCATTAAAGTTATTCGTGCGGGTTCTCTGCCTGGAAAAGCTGCGCCAAAAACATCAGGTGAAATAGTTGCCGACGCAATTTTAAGCATTATCAAGGAGGAAATTACATGACAAATGCCACCGCTGGTTTTGCGATGTGTGGCTCATTTTGCACCTTTTCTAAAGTAATTCCGCAGATATCTGTGTTGCTTGAAAAAGGGTTTAATGTTGTGCCTATAATGTCGCAAACAGCTTTTAGTATAGATACCAGATTTGGTAAAGCAAATGATTTTGTAAACGAAATTGAATCCCTATGCAATAAAAAGATTATTAACACAATATATGAAGCAGAGCCAATTGGGCCTAAGTGCTTGCTTGATGTTTTAATAATTGCACCTTGCACCGGTAACACGCTAGGGAAGCTTGCAAATGGAATTACCGACACTTCTGTTACAATGGCTGCCAAAGCACATTTGAGAAATAATCGTCCTGTTGTTATTGGCGTTTCTACAAATGATGCACTAGGCGCTTGTGCAAAAAACATAGGAAATCTTTTAAACTGTAAAAACATTTATTTTATTCCTATGAGACAAGACGACTGCAACAAAAAGCCAAACTCTATTGTTGCAGATTTTGAAAAAACACTAGACACTACAAAACAAGCTTTAATCGGTAATCAGATCCAACCACTACTTTTATAGTGCTTATTACTAATTTAAATTGACACATTATAGTTTATTTCTATATGCGTTCTTCTATCCACATTCAAAAGAGTGTGAGGGAAGAACAAAAGGGAGAACAATCTGTATTTTTTCAGAATTGTTTTCCCTTTCAATTGCTTTTAAAAAACCTTAATGTCCCACTTTTTAGTCGAAAAGGAGCGGAAAATATGTTATACTCAATTCGTAGATTTTAAAGGCGGTGTTGGTATGCTACATTTTATAACTGGTAGGGCTGGGAGCGGAAAAACACAATATATTCGCAACCTGCTTGCAAATAATGCAAAGAACCAAAAAGATGATATGGTACTTATTGTACCTGAACAATTTTCGTTTGAAAGCGAGCGTGCAATGCTTTCTATGCTTGGTGCAAAAGATGCGCTAAGAATTGAAGTTTTAAGCTTTAGTAGGCTTGCACAAGCAGTTTTTGAGCAAGCTGGTGGAGAATACAAAAAACACATTGATGATAGCGGAAAAATTGTTTTGATATCAATGGCTCTTGAAAGTGTTAAGGACGAGCTTGAGCTTTATTCAAAATATGTTTATAACACAAACTTGGCAAAAGAGCTTTTACATATTTGTACTGAATTTAAACAAAACAACATATCTGCTGATGATTTAATGTTTACAGCAAGAACTATGGAGGACTGCACACTTAAAAATAAATTACAAGAGCTATCCCTCATAATGTCTGCATATAACGCTTTACTTGAAAACTCGTATACTGACGAACAAGGCGCTTTATCCGCACTCTATGACACTTTACTTGACTACAGCTTTTTTAAAAATCGCTGTGTTGCAATAGATGCGTTTAAAGGTTTTACACAACAAGAGTTTAAAATTATATCTCAAATTATGTGCCAGTCCAGCGACGTATATATATCACTTACTACTGATGATATTTTTGGCAGTGATGATGAAACACAACTTTTTTCGTGCGTTAACCAAACTGCTAAAAAACTTATTAAAATTGCAAATGAAAACAATGTAAAAATTGTAAACAACATCAAGTTACCTATGGATAATCCTACTAGATTTAAGAACGATTCCTTAGCTTTTCTTGAGAAAAATATTTTCTCACCATCTTTTGATGAATTTAATGGCAACTGCGATAACATCACTATTTGTCGTGCTTCAAACAAATCGTTTGAGTGCGATTTTGTCGCCTCTACCGCTAAAAACTTAATGCGCACACAAGGAATTCGTTGCCGTGACATAGCAGTCATTGCAAGGGATTCTAACGAATATAAAAAAGAGCTTGTAAGTGCTTTTAAGAAATATAATATACCCATTTTTGAAGACGAAAGACAACCCATAACCTCTCAGCCACTTATTACTCTTGTTCGTTGTGCTCTTGAAATTGCAACAATGGGATTTTCGACTGACAGGCTTATGAGATATTTAAAAACAGGGCTTGTAGGCATTTGCGATGAAGATATTTCTTTAGCCGAAAACTACGCTCTTATGTGGAAAATCGGTGCATCTGGGTGGAAAAACGAATGGAATAATCATCCAGAAGGCTTTGGAGAAAGTGTAAGCGAAAGCTCTAACAGAAAACTTGAAAAATTGAATAAAATACGAAAAAAAGCAATTATTCCATTGCTCAAATTTAAGAACTCGTGCGATAACAACGCAAATGGAGAGCAAATTTCAAAAGCTGTTTACACCTTGCTTTGTGACATAGGTGCAGGAAAAAATCTAAAAGCACTTGCCTTGCTTTATCAAAATAATGATAATCTTGCCTTGGCACTTGAGCAAGAGCGAATTTGGGATATGCTTATGGAGATTTTAGATAAGCTTGCAACCATTGTTGGCGATACTGCTGTTGACGCAAGTCGCTATTTTGAGCTTTTCGATTGTATGCTATCCGTTTGTGATATCGGCTCTATACCACAAGGTCTTGATGAAATTACTATTGGCTCTGCAGAAAGAATTCGACTAGGGTCTTTGAAAATCATCTTTATTGTCGGAGCAAACGAGGGTGTTTTTCCAAAAGAGCCTGACAACAAAGGGATTTTAAACGACTCAGATAGACGGCGATTAATCGAGCGTGGGCTTGAAGTATCAAAGCCAAATGAATTTAAAACGGCGGAGGAGAAATTTATTGCATACAGTTCTTTATGCAGTGCGAAGGACAAGCTTTATATCACATATTCCCGTTGCACTCCCTCTGGAGAGGCTTTGTCCCCTTCTGTTATCGTTTCAGAAGTGTCGCAAATTTTTCCTAACTGTAACAATATTTGCACAGATGAGCTTGAGCCTTTGTATTTTATAGAAAGTGATAAATCAGCATTTGAAAATCTTGCAAAATCTTATAATTTTGATACAACGCTTAGTGCCACCTTAAAAGAACACTTTAAAAGTGACGATAACTATACAAACAAACTCAACGCTTTAGAGCGAGTTTCAAAGCGAAAGCCCATACAATTTGAAAATCCCGAAAATGCAGTAAATCTGTTTGGAAAAGATTTGTATATGTCTGCAACTAAAATTGAAGATTATCATAACTGTCCATTTAGATATTTTTGCAAATATGGTATAAAGGCAAAACCACGAAAAATTGCAGAACTTGACCCAATGCAAAGCGGTAATATTGTACATCATATTTTGGAGATAATTATAAAAAAATATGGCAAAGAAAAACTATGCGAAATGTCAAGCACGCAAAGAAAAACAGAAGTAGATTTGTTGCTAACTGACTTTCTTAATGAAAAAATGGGTGGTATAAAAGATAAAAGCAAAAGATTTGAGTACTTGTTTTTTAGGTTTTCATCCATAATTTGCGATATTCTGGACAGACTTTGCGAGGAATTTGAAGTGTCGCAATTTGTCCCTGTCGATTTTGAGTTAAGCATTAACAATGACGGCGATTTAAAGCCCTATACTATTACACTTGATGATGGGCGAGTTTTAAAAATAATAGGAAACATTGACCGTGTTGATTCCTTTGAAAAAGACGGCAAAAACTTTATTAGAATAATTGATTACAAAACAGGCGTTAAAGATTTTGTGCTAAGCGATGTTTTATATGGGCTTAATATGCAAATGCTCATATATCTATTTGCTATTTCTCAAAACGGAGAGCAACGGTATGGCGATGTTGTTCCCAGTGGTATTTTATACTATCAAGCAAAATCAAATGTTAGTAAGCTTCCTAGAAATAGCACAAATGAAGAAATCGTACAACAAAAAATTAAAGATGGTAAAAGTAACGGTATGGTTCTTGAGAATTTTGATGTATTAAATGCAATGGAAAAAGATATACAGGGCAACTTTATTCCTGTTTCTGTAGACAAAAAAAATAATCTAAAGGGAACTTTTATTTCTCACACTCAACTTTTAGAACTTAACCGTCGTGCTGATAAAATTCTTATTGATATGGTAAATGAACTGCACAATGGCAAAATTCCGGCATATCCGGTTTTTAGAAAAGGGTATGACAAAACCTGCGAGTTTTGCGATTATATGAGCGTTTGTGGCTTTGAATGCACAGACAAAAAAAGAGAGATAGAAAAAATAGCACATAAGGATGCTTTAAACATTTTAAACGGTGGTGAGAGTGATGAGTAACAAATGGACAAACGAACAAAAAAGTGCTATCGAGGGAACTGGTGGCACCCTGCTAGTTTCTGCCGCTGCAGGCTCTGGAAAAACGGCGGTTTTAGTCGAGCGTGTTATTAGAAGGCTTACAGATTTAAACAACCCCTGCGATGCAGACAAACTGCTTATAGTAACTTTTACACGTGCTGCAACTTCTGAAATGCGTGAGCGTATCGGGATTGCACTTTCAAAAGAACTTAAAAAAAATCCAACAAATTCACATCTGTTACGCCAACAAATGCTCCTGCCTAGCGCAAACATCTGCACTATTGATAGTTTTTGTAACGACCTTGTTAAAGAAAACTTTCAAATGTTAAACATAAACCCCGACTTTAAAATTATCGACGATGGGCAACGCTCTATCCTTGCAAACGAGGCTGTAAACGAAGTTATTGAAGAACTTTATATGCAGGATGATATTCAGTTTAAAGAGCTTGTAGAGCTTTTGTTCAAAGGTCGTGATGATGCTGAGCTTGCAAGGTATATACTAAATTTATACGAATTTTCAATGGCATACCCTTTTCCAAAAAAATGGCTAAAACAGGCACAAGATGCTTACTGCTCTACGGATAATTCAGCACAAAGCAGTTGGGGAAAAGTTACTTTGGATTATGTTATAAGTGTACTAGATTATTGCCAGACGCTAACACAAAATTCAATAAACCTAATTAATACTGATGATGTTTTAGCTGACAAATACTTAGATACTTTTAACTCTGACTTAAACCAAATTATAAAAATCAAAGAATACGCAAAAAACAGTGACTGGGACAGCGTATATAACAGTATACACGACTTTGATTTTATAAGGCTTGGGCGTCTTCCAAAAGGATATGAAAGCCCCGTTAAAGACATTGTAACAACACGCAGAGACAAAACTATAAAAAAACTTATTAGAGAAACCCTTTGTGATATTATGTGTTGCAACTCTCAAGAATTTGAAGATGATGTAATTTTTTTAAAACCTTTAATTGATAAATTGTTTGAAGGTGTTTATCTTTTTTCAGACAGATTTGAGCAAAAAAAGCGAGAAAAAAACACACTTGATTTCTCAGATACAACACACCTCGCTATCGAGCTTCTTGTAAGTGAGGAAAACGGTGAATTCAAAAAAACATCTCTTGCAAACGAGCTTTCTGAAAAATATGTTGAAATTCTTTTAGACGAATATCAAGACACAAATATGGCTCAAGATATTCTATTCTCCTCCATTTCCCGTGATGAAAACAACCTTTTTATGGTTGGTGATGTTAAGCAAAGCATTTATAGATTTAGGCAAGCGATGCCAGAAATCTTTATAAAAAAGCGTGAGAAATTTTCTATTTTCAATGGAGAAAACTACCCCGCCGTTGTTAATCTTGACCGCAACTTCCGTAGCAGGTTTGGAGTTGTTGGTATGGTAAACTTTGTTTTTTCACAGCTTATGAGCAATGATGTTGGAGAGGTTTTTTATGATAATAGTGAAGAGCTAAAATATGGTGCAGAGTATGAAAAAACTAAAAATGCTGACGCACAAATTCACATTTTAGATACAAGCAAAAATGAAGAAACAGGAAACGCCCGAATAGAATCCGAAGCGAAATATATTGCGTCTTTAATTTCTCAAATGATTGAGAATGGGTTTTGCGTGAGAGGTAAAGATGGTGGTCAAAGACTTGCTACTTATGGTGATTTTTGCATTTTACTTCGTAGCCCAAAAGGTAGGTCTGAAATCTATGCTAAAGAGCTTTTAAACCGTGGCATACCTGCGTACACAGACAGTTCTGGTGGTTTTTTCTCAACCTATGAAGTGCAGGTTATTTTGTCTCTTCTAAGGGTTCTTGATAATCCACTGTGCGATATTCCACTGCTTTCCGCTATGATGTCGCCTATCTATGCTTTTACTCCCGATGAAATATCAAAAATAAGGATGATTGACAGAAACGCCCCTTTATACAATTGCATTGTTCGCTGTGCAAAAAACGGCAACGAGCAGTGTAAGGATTTTTTAGAGGAAATTACAATACTAAGGCGATTTTCAGCAGCTCTTCCCGTTTGTGAATTAATTCGCAAAATATACGAGCATACTGATTATACCTCTATTGTTCTTGCTATGGAAAACGGTGAAAACAGATATGCGAATCTGAATTTGTTGCTCGACTATGCAAACAATTTCGACTCCGAACAAGCCAACGGACTTTGCTCTTTTATCCGTCATATAGACAGGCTTGAACAAAACAAAGTTGAGCTTGCAAGTGCTGGAACTGTATCTCCAAACGCTGATGTAGTGCGGATTATGAGCATACATAAAAGCAAAGGACTTGAATTTCCTGTTTGTATTATTGCAAATTGTTCTGGCAAGTTTAATAAAGAATCCTTAAAAAACAATATGATTTTACATTCGAAAATTGGTGTTGGAATTAAAAGGCGAAACACAAAAAATATGCACGAATTTTCTACCATTATGCACACTGCTACAAAGCTTGCCGTTGAAAACGACGAAATATCCGAAGAAATGCGAGTGCTATATGTTGCAATGACAAGGGCAAAAGAAAAAATTATTACTGTGTTGTCAATTAACAAGCCCCAAAACAAAATAAAATCCCTTGGTGCAAACATTTTAAATCAAGACTCTATCCCAACATTTGCAGTAAGAAAAAGCCAAAATTATGCAGACTGGTTACTTTATGCGTCACTTAGGCATCCTGACGCTGTCGCTCTTCGTTCACTCTTGCCTGATGTTGAAATTCAAACAATGCCCGCAGATTTTAAACTTGATGTTGTTTTTGGCGAGGCTCAACCACAAAATGAAATAACCGAAAAAAGCTTTAAATCTGTTTGCGACAAAGAGCTTTTAGATGAAATTAATTCCAAAGTAGCATACGAATACCCTTATAAAAAGCTTGAAGCTTTCACCACTAAACGAGCAGCTTCTCAAAATGATGTTTGCGCTATTGACACACGATTTTTTGCAAACTCTAGACCTGCTTTTCTAAACAAAGGCGGGCTTACACCTGCACAGCGTGGCACGGCACTGCATAAATATATGCAGTTTGCAAACTATAATGATGCAAAAAAAAGCCCTAGCCTAGAGCTTGAAAGAATTTTAAAAATGGGTTTTTTGAGCAAAGAAGAAGCTGAAACTATCGAGCTACTAAAAATTGATAAGTTCTTTAATTCTACACTTGCAAAAAGGATTTTTAACAGCAAACAAGTTATGAGAGAAAAAAAGTTTGCAATTAACTTGCCTGTAACATTCTATGACCCTAATCTTGATAAAAGCTTTGCAGATGAAAAGGTGCTAGTTCAAGGTATTGTTGATTGTGCTTTTGTAGAAGATGATAAGCTAGTTATTCTTGATTATAAAACTGATAAAGTTAAGGATATGCAGTCGCTTGTTGAAAAATATAAACCACAGCT
>JGI24710J26742_10003911_pt1 | contig 12489 bp, 8 predicted proteins | sample BioPla2DNA2_FD_26742 | JGI IMG/M metagenome (IMG submission 26742) | reverse complement strand
TAGATGCATGGTTCACCTTCCTACTATTAGTTTTGACTACTATAAATATGTATTTTAAATAATACCTTGCTCTTTTAATGAGACATATCCAACATCTGAAATAATTATATGGTCTATAAGTTTAACTCCTAGTAGGTTACACGCCTCATTAAGTCTTTTTGTAGAATTTATATCTTGTTGACTTGGATTAATATTTCCTCCAGATGGATGGTTATGATAAGCAATAACCCCTTGTGCCCCACAGAGCAATGCTGTCTTTACAATATCCCTAGATGACATAACTGCAAAATCAAGACTGCCGATACTTACAAGCTCAATTGCTATCGGCTCACATCTAGCTGTTACATAGACTGCATATACATACTCTTTGTCATATTCCTCAAATAGCTCTTTTCCTAAATCTGCAGCATAGGCAGGATTAGAGATAGTCCTTCTGTCATATAAGATTGAGGTTTTTCTAACTAATCTTGTTTCTACAATCTGAATTCTTTTTCTAGGAAGTTCGGTTTGTATTGGAATCTTAATGTCAGTAAACTTTCTAAGTGACATATACTTTTCACTTTCATAACTATTTTCTTCCACAATGCCCTCCTATTCATCTTCTGTAATTTGCTATATGAAAATCATCTTTAGATAAGTCATAGTAGTATACTTCATTAGATAGAACCTCCTCTGGTGCGACCTGACTACTATTAACATCAACCACCATCTCTCTCAAGGCTCTGCTTGACATCCTAGCTTTTGCAGGCAGAAGTATAACCTCATGAATTGAACTAGGCAATATATATAAGTCCGAGTTAAGTTTTGATGCTAGCTCCTGAAGAACATTTGGATATAAAATTGTCCCTGCTCCATTTATTCCTTTAGTGTTACTAAGGACATACATTCTCTCATTCTCCTTTGAAGACATGTCCCTCATAAATTCATCTATAAAATCTTCAAAGTGTTCATCCTCATCAATAGTTAATTCTTCTTTCTGATCTGACAATATATCACATATACACTGGTTCATATTCTTGATGATACTAGGGAATAAATTGGGTGTGTTTATATTAGATTGCTCGTCCAATCTCTCAGGACTCACATTCCAGCCACTTAAGAAATCATTAGTAATCATAATAGTTGAAACTCCATCTACTTTGATATCAATAACTATAAAATATACCTTAGCCATATTCTCAATAATAATATGAGGAACCTCATTTAATCTTTCTTTGTTTAGGGAACTATTAATCAATCTAAATACTATTTTGGATGAAACACTACCAAAATCTGATATTTGTGAAACGACATCATTATCAGATTGATTATTTAATGCGATACTGACAACCTCATTAGCGATATCATTAATTTCTCTTCCATTGATATAACTATCATAATACTGCTCTAAATAAATATTAGGAACCATACTTGACGAGCCACTTCTTATAATAATTGCTTCTCTTTTTTGGTTATTGTTCTTATGTACAGTGTTTAACTTTGCTTCATACTCTTCAGGAATCATAGATTGAACATTGCCCATTAGCTTTTCTGAAAACTCCTTAAAATCCATAATATAATCCTCCTTTTTTGCATAAAAAGAGCCAATACCTATTGCTAAGTATTGGCTTTCTTATTAGTATACAATTTTATAATATATCTTTAATTTTGTAATAGATACAAAAAAACAAATTTGTTGATTCGTGATTCTAAATTATTGTTATTATAGTATCTCTAGCTATTTTAGTATTTTTAGTTATGGGGTTCGTCTCACAACATTATATGTTATATGTTTTACTTGATTCTTTAGTATCTCTTACTCCAATTCATTTTCAGTATTGTTTTTTTCATCTTCAAGCCCTATTTTCATACTTGCTTCTTTTTTACTTGGATCAAATGGAATTTCCATTATCACAGGATTTTCGCTTTTTACTGCTTTTCCAAATGCCAATACTTGCAGTTTTTTAAGATTTTTTATAGATTCTATATGTTCATTACTATAAACATTTCCAAGGAACTCCAAGCTTGTTTTATCTATAAGATTAAAGGTGAAAAAGGTATTACATTGAGATAAAACCGTTTTACTAACTAAAGCAGTTCGTTGAGAAATTAACATCAATCCAACTCCATACTTTCTTCCTTGCAAAGCAATTTGAGATAGTCTAGCCAACACTGATTCAGTATCAACTTTATCATAAGTATACATGTTTTTTTCTGGTATTATAGTATGGGCTTCTTCAAGAACAATTTGTATTGTTTTTTTACTTCTATTGTTTTTAGCCCAATTAAATACATTTGATAAATACATTTCAGTAATCCTTAAAGTGGCTCTAGTGGTCGCAATTTCTGGTAACTCAATAATAGCTAAGTTTGTATCAGATAATATGTAGTCATCTATCTGCTTTATAATTTTAGGTCTGATTTTATCTAAGAAACCATTAAACTTCTTTTTCTCTGCAGGAGCACCAAACGCACCTGTTTCTACATCTTCAATTAGTTTTTCAAGCTCAATACAATCTATAGAATTTAATCCTAATATTGTAGGAGACATATCTTTTAATCTAGCCTTATAATCACCAGTAAAATCTACGCAGATTACTTTCACATTTCTATAAGTATTCTTTCTTATTATGTCAAACGCAAATTCTGTTTTCCCTGTTCCTGTTACTCCTAATATAGCACAATGATATGTAACCAAATCATTAAAGTCTGCATTAATCCTTATGTTTGTATTTGGAATAAAACCTATTTCATTATTACTGAGTTCTATATCTTCAGTATTTTCCCTTTTCATCAAAAAAACAGGCGTGTTCATGTCTGGAACCCATGAATATCTTCTAAAGCCTTCTTCAAGGGTATACATACCCAATTGGTATGCTTTAATTATCGTTTTCCCTTTTGGATTACTTTGAAATATCTCTTCCGTTGTATTTCCATCAATAATTTGATAGTAAACTTTCTTGTTATTCTGCTTTATTACTAAAATAAAACCCTCTTCTAATTCAATGCTTGAAGAAACCTCTATTTTTATAATATTTATACAGGAATTTTCTACTATAAAACCTACATAATCTAAATCATCTGTTTCATTACTAAAAACAATCTCATTAATAGTTTTTTTGTTATCTAATTGATATATCTCGCCAACATTAGTTTCTTTAATTAAGCCTTTTTCTATGGGCTCCTCAAACTTACAATATATTCCTGTCCCTAGTATAGCATCACTTTGAACTTGTTTTGCAATTGGAATTATCCTTATCCATTTTCCATCAGCAAGTCTTGATATATAATTATTATTCATCCAGCTACATTCTTCTTTTAACCCAATTCTTACAATATTGGGATTATCTATTCTAATGATTTTGCCAAGAGAAAGGTTACTATTTTTAGTATGACTATTTAAAAGATAAAACGCAACCTCTAATGGTTGAGATAAAACAACAAATACCCAAAAAGTATTAAGCCAAAGAATTGCATTATAATTAACCGTATTTGTATTATAATAAGCAATGCTACAAAATAGTAGAACTGGAAAGAACAGAACTTTTCCACTTCCTATGTATTGACATATCACATATGTTGCCCTATTGATTCTTGGATATACATCCTGTTTATTTAAATAAATATTTATAATTGATGCTAGTAATGCCACCAATGATAGTATTAATCCAATATTTTTGATTATTATTGAATTATTGCTTACACCCTCTGTATCTAGTGTTACTAATAATAAAATTGTAGATATTGATGTTGCTAATGTATCTTGTGGTTTTACAAAATAGAAAATAGAAAGTAATTCATATATAAAATATCCCACTATAGTTACAAGCCAGGCACTCTCATTACCTGCCTTAATATACCAAATACCTGTAACTAAGCCTAACACAACATAAGATGCTATAGAATAGATTATTGCTATAATAAAACGTATTTTTGTGTTTAGATTCATTTCATACCTCCTGACTAATCACATATGTTCATCCTTAATTTTTATATTATTAGATTTATTATAACAATATCTTCTAATTTTGTACATCTTTTGCATATTATCTATATCGAAATATATTTGTTGTTTCTTATAATAAAATAGAAAGGATTGTTTTCACTCTTACAACCTTTTCTATTTTATCTCAATTATATACAGCATTATATTTATTAAGTTTGTTATCTTCTCTAGTTGTTTTGCCTCTTAATCCATTCATCTACTGATATTATTTCTTCTGTTATATCAAGGGTCATTCGCTCCTTTGCGCTTAGAGGAGTAATAACAACCTCTTCCTCTCCTCTATCATTATTGTACAAAAGTATTTTTTCTACTGGTACTTTTGCAGTAATAATCTTTGCTTCTTCAGGAACAAATCTAGCAGCAAATTTTTCAGCAATCTCTTTATTTATAGTAAAGCTTATAGCTTTTGACAAGTCGAGGCTTCTTCCAACGGTTTTACCTCTATAGGGATTTTTATAAATTCCTCGAAATACTGTAAGATTAAGATTTTTATCAATTTTTTCTCTAAACATATCTGTGAAATGTAGAATTCTTGCTTCTTTTTGATCCTTGGTCTCTGTTTTAAGAATCCTTTTAAGTGTGGTTACAAATGATTTGTCCACATTATAATTTATATATATTTGAAACAATAGTGGTTTCTGATATATAGTAGGTATCTTCCCCTCTTCTAAAAGCAATTTAAAAACTTCATACATTAGGTTCGAACTATGTCCATATCTCCAAGCTATATCCTCAAAGGCCATTTCCCAATTATCTAGAGATTGATTCTTTTCACACAAAGATCGCATATTCACTAAGTCTTTGGTTAGTATGTCCATTATTAGCCCTACCTTTTTATAATCAAGTTTCTATATAAGCTTTCATCATGCAATCTCTTCTGAATTCCGCTTAATCTCATCTATCTGATTCATTATCTTTCTAGCTGTTCCCATATCATCCTTAAATAAGGTCGTAATGCTTCCTACACTGCGAAATGGCTCCTGCATGAGTAACGCATTATCATCAACATTCCCATTTGCAACAATATAATCAATAATAAGCTTCACAAATTTAATTTGATTACCATTCAATCTCTCTTCTGATAGGAATTCACTAAAAGCTTCATTTACTGTTTCTCTATTTACACCCACTATTTTGCGAATCAACTTACCTATTGGCGTATCTCCGTATTCCTTCTCATAGTCTGCTTTAGATCCAAGCTCTTCCCATAGAATGTTTTCTAACTCCTTGAGATCTCCTTGAGATAATTTCTTATTATTATGTATTTTATATACTGCAATAGTGTCTCGATGCTCTTTAAGATAAAACTCAACCTTTTTCTTGTAATTTTGCAAGTCATTACTATGATACAGGGACTGCCCCTCATTCACCATTAATATCTGATCTGTAAAATCAGTATAGTATATTTTCTGACCTTCTTTCTCTATAAACCGAATAAGGTCTCTTAGGGCTATTCTTACATAATCAAGATCTATTATCGTTATCGCATCCCAGAAGTCCTTCGTCTGAACTTTCTCAATTGTTAATTGCTCTGCTTTTACTTGTGGGATATTATATAACTTAGACAGTCTTTCTGCCGTTCCGATTATGCCGTTCACTGCCTTTGTTGCGTCTCTACTTTGCAGTAATGCCAAATCAATAGAATAGATCAGGTAATCAAATCTTCTAGCTAACTCATTATCCTCCAAGGGATATACAATCGAAGCAATATGTTCTTTGATCTCTGACACCTTAATTGTCTCAAGATTTTCCCATTCCTCCTTGTTCTTATACTTTTCTACGTACCTCAAGTGAAGTTTTACACGAAAACTATCTTTATCTAGAGATGTGATTCCACTTATTAAGTCATCTACCAAATCATTACGATAGTCAACATAGACTTCTTCACTCAGGTACCTTGTCTCTTGCAATTCTCTAACAATAGAAACCTTACAATTATAAATCTTTTCACTAATTGATTCCTGAATACCTGTTTCTACTCCATGTGTATCAGCACGGAAGAATTCAAAATTATTGCAAAAATCAAAGATAAGAAACTTATCTTTATCTTTTCCTACTCCGAGTAAATCCTTACACAATCTCGTTCCTCTACCAATCATTTGCCAAAACTTACTGTATGATCTAACCTTTTTGAAGAATACCAGATTAAGCAGTTCAGGTATGTCTATGCCAGTATCAAGCATATCAACACTAACAGCTATCTGTGGCATCTTTTCCTTGGTACTAAAATCATCAATCAATGTGTCCACATAATTAATGCTATAATCAATCTGTTTTATGAAATCTGCTCCATACTCTGGATATCGCTTATTAAATCTCTCAACAATTGCTTTTGCATGCTTGCTATTTTTTGCAAATACAATTGTCTTTCCTAATTTATCGCCACCTTCTATTCGCAAGCCTTGTTCCATTAGATATTTTAAAACCATGTCTATCGTATCATTATTGAATAGCCATTCATTCACTGCATTACTAGATATCGTATCATCAACCGCTTCATCGTTTTCGAAGGTTTCATCAAATAGATCCTTCTCCTCTTCGGAAAGGTCGTTATAGTGAATTCCTTCTTCCATAATCTTAGTCTTAACTTCAATTGTGGAATAGTCTACCAAATACCCCTCTTCAACTGCTTTCTCTAGCTCATAGGCGAACGTCGGTACGCCTCGCTCTAGATCAAATATGCTATATGTATTTTTATCAATCTCATTTTTAGGAGTAGCCGTTAGACCTAATAGATAAGCATCAAAATAGTTAAAGATATCCTGATACTTTTTATATATACTTCTATGACTTTCATCTATGATAATTAAGTCAAAATGTGCTGCTGTAAATAGCTTTTTTCCAAACTCATTCTTTGTTTCATCAATTGCATTCATTATAGTAGGATATGTGGAGAATATCATACGGGACTGCTCTGGACTATCCTTACCATCTAATAAATTGCAGCATGTTAAGTTAGGTAAAAGATTGACAAAGCTTTTCTTCGCTTGCTTTACTAATGCTTTTCTATCGGCTAAAAACAGAACATTTTTAACATAATTATGTCGACCTAATACATCCACAATAGAGATTGCAACTCTTGTCTTACCACTACCTGTAGCTTGAACAAGGAGCATCTTTCTATGCTTACTCGCTATTGATTCACATACTGCTATAATTGCTTCTTTCTGATAAGGTCGATCCGTAATATTATCATTAATCTCTATATTCACTAATGGCTTTCGCCTAATTCGCCGATCTATAGCTAGCTGGAGCTCTTCTTTGGTAAATATTCCACTGACTTTACGCCTAGCATAACCTAATGAATCATCCGTAAAGAACACTTCAAACCCATTGGTCGTGAACATAACAGGTCTTTGACCATATTGATTTTGAAGGCAATCAGCGTACAATTTTGCTTGCTGGCTCCCCACAAGTGGATCTACGCTTGTCTTCTTTGCCTCTACAACTGCAAGGGGCTTGCCATCATTTCCAAACAGGACATAATCCACATACCCTAGTCCTGTAGAGTTTGGCATACCCACCACTTCAACTTCTTCCAAGCAGTCCGCACCAATATTCCACCCTGCTTCTTTAAGCTCTAAATCAATATACTTCTTTCGTGTCTGTGCCTCAGTTATCTTATCAACTCTAAAATGCCTATTAGCATTGTTCAATAATCTGGCTGCGCTTAGTTGTTCTCTAAGTGTATTCTTCTCATTGCGTATCTCTTCTAGTTTTTTATCTTTTGCACTCAATTGTTCATAGAGATCTTTGAGCTCTTCAGGGCGAACCTTCTGCTCATTACTCTTTTCCAGTAATGACTCATCAAATACACCGCCCACATATTCAGCAGAGTAACAATAATCTATCCACTTACAAAACTCATGAAGATTACGAAGTGATAAAACTGCGTCATCTCTTTTAATCACATTATTTGTATGTACCGCTATATTACCCAACTTGATGATGAATTTTAGCATTGTAAAAAGACTTGGCTCTATAATATCTTGAAAGGTTGGCTCATGAATTAAGCTGGATATGTTGTCCTGATACGGTAATCTTAGTGCATTATCAAAGGAATATACCCATCTAACTGCCAACTCCAATGCTCTTCTACTAAGAATCGCACAAGTAGCTGATGATACCAAAAGACTCTTCTCTGCCTCAATCGCCTGGTCAGCAAAATCACTATACTGCTTGTTCTGTTTCAAGAAATCAAAGTTAGTACACATGGCTATATCACCTCTCCTTTAAATGTCCTATACCGTTAACTTATCCAGTTTCAAAAATGTTATATCTTTATATTTATCTATAATATTATTAAGCGTTATCGGATTTACTTCTTTTGAATAAAAAATTATATACTTACTCTCGGCTATATTATTTTTCATCAGTTTTTCTGCGTCCAGCTTGATTTTATTATTACTAATTGGATTTGTTGTAGAAAAGCATTCACATATTATCTTATCATCGCCTGAAACAATATCATATCCTCCCTGTGTTCCAAGGTTAAGTATAAACTCCTTATCTGGATATCTTTTAATTAAAATCTCAGCACCTTTAAGCACAACCATATGAGAAAACATCTGATTAAGTTGTTCAATGAAATTTAATTCATACCCTTGAATAGGTTCATATCCCAATCGACAAAATTTAAATTCATAAAAAACATCAATACTATTTTCAATCGTTAATAGCTCCTTAATATTTGATAAAGTTTTATCGGAGTTTTCTTTGATCAATTGCTCGTATTTATGTATTTCATCAATTGTTTTAATAACTATTGATTGGCTCGCCATTACCTAATCCCTCTCTCTTATCCTATGGTAATCAACAAACTATTTTTATGTATTAATACAATATCCATTTCTTAACCAAAATATTTTTTTATTAACGAATCAAACAAAACCTGTGTTTCGTCTAAAGATTTTTTAACATCAACTTTCAATTTGTCGACTTGTTGGATGAAGTCGGCGAAATGGGTTTGTAAGTCGATTGGTGGTACTGGTATAGTTAATAAAACTAGTTCTTTACTTCTTATACCTTTAACAGTACTTCCAGATGAACGTCGCCACATTTTATCTTGAAACTCTTTTGATAGTAATGCCATTTCTACATATTCAGAATTCAATATTTCCCTATGAGGCTGTATTGTTATTAATCTTTGTCCAACACAAAATTTATCATATATATTAGGTATTCTGCATACATTTCCTAATGGAGCTTCTGTTGTAAATAATACATCATTGACTTGAGGAAAGCCTCGTGTCATATGCTCATCGTAATTAGCAATGGGTATAAACTCTTTAGGTTCAATATTAAACGCATTGCTTTTAACATTTTTAGCTGTTATAAGCGGTATTCCAGATTTTGATTTTTCTGGTGTCTTTCCTCGGTAATCAATAAAATCACAAATATCTTTTAATTGTTTACAGTTTATTTCAGTTCTAAAATAATCCCCAAACATTTCGGCAAATCGAGATTTGATGAGGTTGTTAAATTCTTCTAATTGCTGCTTTCTATACATAATTATTTGTGATACTTTTATAAGTACCTCCGAAACATTCTTTTGTACGGCTTCATTTGGTACTTTGATAAGCAGGTTGTCTATATCTTCGTTTTTAATATTGTTTATATTTGCACCTTGAGAAACAGAAGATATTGTTCTTCTGTACTCACTACTTTGAAAATACATACCCATATAAATATTGTTTATATTTATAGGTCGAACCACCTTACAGAAAGCTCCAAATGTATACTCGCCTTCAAAATCAATCTGTGCCGCCTTACCTACCAAATGTTTACTTCCACTTGAAGCACAAATCAACACATCACCTTTTTTTAATAACTGCTTCTTCGACACTTTAGACTTATCAACATAAACAACATTATCGAAATTTATGTTTCCATCTGCAATATTGTTCGCACGCAACAAAGTAATCGAATTATCGTTCAAATCATCATGTATATCCTCTGGTTTATATGAAACTCCTCTTATCTGCTCAGAATATTCACTTATTCTTTTTTTCTCCATCCATCATCCCTACAAATCTAAATTTATTTAGTATTCTTATCATCCTTTATATAACCTAGATTTATGTAATATTACGTTTACAAAATCTAGATCTTCTCTTCTTTTTTATATATATAGTATAATAATACCACTCTTTTACCTAATCCTCTAACATTATCTCAAGATCACTTATTCCTTGTTGAATTTCTACCTCTAATGAATTAATTCTCTTAAGAATTACCATCGGATGATCATAATGCACTTCTTCATATTCTTCTTCTTTATACTTATTGATTGACAAATCATAATCATTGTTTCTAATCTCATCAACCCGTACAAAAAAGCTCTGATCAGTGCGCTTCCTATCAGCCTCATTTTCCAGATGATTGAAGCGATCTATGATATCAGGAATATCATTCGCCTCAATTGGCTGTCTCTTATCATCTAAACTTAAACCATCCGCCTTCATATCATAGAACCATACGTTATCCGTTCCACCTGCTCCTGTCTTTGTAAACAGCATAATTGCTGTAGATACTCCTGCATAAGGCTTGAACACACCGCTTGGCATAGAAATAATTGCGTCTAGTTTATTATTATCAATTATTTCTTTTCTAATCTTTTTATGAGCATTACTGCTACCAAACAAAACTCCATCTGGCACAATTACAGCCGCTCTACCACCAATTTTTAATGTCTTTAAGAATAACGCTATGAACAGTAATTCGGTTTTTTTGGTCTTAGCTATCTTTAATAAATCTGCTGCTACTCCATCATAGTCCAAACTTCCCTTAAATGGGGGATTAGCTAATACCAGCGTATACTTTTCTCTCTCTGTATTAACTTCTGATAAACTATCTTGGTATGAAATATTAGGATTATCTACACCATGAAGCATCATATTCATTGCTCCGATACGCAGCATCGTTCGATCCATATCAAAGCCTGTAAACATATTTTTATTAAAATGCTCCCTTAATCCTGCATTAAGGAATAAATCGGCATGATTTTCTCTTAAATAATTCTGTGCTTCCACTAAAAATCCAGCACTACCCATAGCTGGATCCACAATTAGATTACTTGGTGTTGGTTTCATTAGTGCAACCATCATCCTAATAATATGTCTAGGTGTTCTGAACTGACCATTTGTACCACTTGATGATATTTTATTCAGTAGGTACTCATAAAGATCACCTTTACTGTCTGCTTCTGTTAAGTCTAGTGCATCAATACCATCTACGATTTTAGATAACATCGCTGGTGTTGGTATCTTAAAGATGGCATCACCCATGTATTTTGCATATGCTGAATCACCATCAGGATGTAAGTTTTTAATAAATGGGAATACTCCATTTAAGACAACATCATACATTTCTTCAGCAGATCCTAGATTCTTGAACTTAGACCAGCGATAAATCGAATGTTCTTTTGGAAAGATTCCTTCATAGTGAACACCTAAGAATCTTGCTTCTGTCTCCTTAGTGGTCTCAATATCGTCTAACTGCTTTATGAATAAAAGATATGTAAATTGTTCAATAACTTCTAATGGATTGGCAATGCCACCAGTCCAAAATATTTCCCATATTCTATCTACTTTATTACGTAATTCTCCTGTTAACATCCATTAATATCTCCTTTGTTCATAATAGTTAAATTATAACATATATTATGTAAAAAAACCTTATAATTTGTAAAATGATGATATATCATATCCTAACATACCATTTGTCCATACTATGGGGCTTTTAAAAAAATATTGAAATTCCTTCTCAATATATTATTTATTTTCCCAGCTCCTCTAAATATTAATATAATCATTGTAACTCAATTTAAAAGTTTCATTTATTTCGTGGCGTCCAATCGGGCGACCACTTTTCGTCCTCATTAATCTCATTTGTTCCACTTGGTTCCACTTGGTTCCATTTTCGCAAATCTCCGCCATCCCGTCCAGCACTACCCTCACATCCACCAATAAACCACTTTTTTCGGAGTTTTTTCAAACAAGCAACCCTTTCCTAAAGCCTCAAATCTCAAGCCCGAACAGACACCTTCCCTCGACATCCTTGCCAAAACCCACTTACATTTTTACACAAGAAAAAAGTCCCAACCCACAGCTCCTATGTCTGCAAATTAGAACCTTTTATAGTGCGCCTCCAGGGGATCGAACCCTGGACAACCTGATTAAGAGTCNNGTAGACCACTAGGAAATGAAAAGCCCAGCCTTGGCAGTTTCGACTTACCAAGGTGGGTTTTCAAATGAGTGAAATTTCCTCCATGGCGACCATTTGGGCGACCAATGACAATTTATAATGTTTATATCTGCTTTGACCAGTACATCAAGTCTAAAAGCATTATAAATATTAACTTATAATAAATCTTATTAATAAATAATAATTCATAAAAGCGTTACAATATCGACATATAACGTCATATGACGCCCTGATTATATTAACTGTTAAATTTTATAATTTAGCTAAAAGTTCTTTCTTTTTATTGTTAAACTCATCTT
>JGI24710J26742_10003902_pt1 | contig 12509 bp, 8 predicted proteins | sample BioPla2DNA2_FD_26742 | JGI IMG/M metagenome (IMG submission 26742) | reverse complement strand
TGAAAAAAAGTTTAATAAAATTGTCTGCTATCATTAGCTTGATAATTTTAGCAGGAATCTGCTATAGTTGTACTTATTGGAGNGGNNACTCTTCCAAGGCTGTAATTCTATCCTTAGATGATGNTTCTAAGGATAGTTCTGATGAAAATCATCAAAACCATTCTGAAGATTTCACTGAGGAAGCCATGGAAGCAAAAAAACAGAGTGGAGATGAAGATATTACTCTAAAAGAGCAAGGGATTTATATCCATATCTGTGGTGCTGTTCATGCCCCAGGGGTATACCAGATGGCGGTTAATACCAGATTGGTTGACCTAATTGAGATGGCAGGTGGATTGACTGAGGATGCAGCAGGGGATTATCTCAATCAGGCACGTATGGTATCGGATGGAGAGCGGATATATGTTCCTACAAAGGATGAGTTGGAAAGTTTATCGGTTCTTGATTTTGTCAAAGGAGATCAGGCAAATAATAAGGAAGCATCCCAAAGCAATTCTTTGATTAATATTAATAAAGCCAATAAGGAGACTTTGATGGCCTTGCCAGGGATTGGGCAGGCAAAAGCAGACCGTATTATTGAATACCGTAATTCCAATGGTGATTTTAAAAGTATAGAGGAGCTGATGAACATTCCGGGCATAAAGGAGGGATTGTTTCATCAGATTTCTTCCTATATAACTATAAATTAAATAAACCATAATATATAATTATATTTTAAATGAAATAATATCATAATATAAAATTATTTTTTTATTTAAATTATGTATAAAATGTAACTTGTTGACCATACTTTGATGAGGTGAGAAAATGGCAAAGAGAGTACTAGTAGTAGATGATGAAAAACTAATCGTAAAAGGGATCCGCTTCAGCTTAGAGCAGGATGGGATGGAAGTTGACTGTGCTTATGACGGTGAAGAAGCATTGGAAGCAGCCAAAAAGAAAGAATATGATGTGGTGCTTCTTGATGTAATGCTCCCCAAATTATCTGGATTTGAGGTATGTCAGCAAATCAGGGAATTTTCATCTATGCCAATCATCATGTTAACGGCCAAGGGTGATGACATGGATAAGATTTTAGGTTTAGAATATGGTGCAGACGATTATATTACAAAGCCCTTCAATATACTTGAAGTTAAAGCTAGGATAAAAGCTATTATGCGCCGCAGTGGAAAAAATCAGAATAACGATGATACTAAAACAGTATCCTACGGAGATCTAAAAATTGATTGTGATAATCGTAGGGTCTATATTGCTGGTAAAGAAGTTAATCTTACAGCAAAAGAATTTGATTTATTAGAGTTATTAGTATTTAATCCCAATAAAGTATATAGCCGCGAGCATCTATTGAATATCGTATGGGGATATGATTACCCAGGGGATGTTCGGACTGTCGATGTGCATATTAGGAGACTGCGGGAAAAGATAGAAAGCAATCCAAGTGAACCAAAATATATACATACTAAATGGGGTGTTGGCTATTTTTTCCAGAATCAAGAATAATCTAAAAATATTAAATAGCATGAGATTAAACATGCTGCTGGTATTTATCGTTATTGGTATAGTACCTCTTTCCTTTTTCTCTTACGTTGTTCTTAAAACCTATGAAGATAAAGCAATTGAAAATCGAGTAAAACAACTGCAAGGCCAGGCCAATATGTTATCGAATTTATTACTTCCGACTAATTTATTGGCAAATAGTGATGCTCCTGAAATTGATAAGGAGATCAATCGAATTTCAGAAATATATGATGGACGGATTATTATTGTAAATAATAGCTTAACTATTGTGAAAGATACCTACTCTCTTGAAGAAGGAAAATATCTGGTATCACCGGAAGTAATCCAAAGCTTCAATAATGTTAAGTATAATAACCATGATCATAAGAATCATTATCTTAAATTAACTTATCCAATCACCCATAATACAACCAAGGACGTTATGGGTGTTATTGTTATGAATTTTTCTACCAAGGATATTCAATCGATCAAAGATAGTTTGGAAAAGGGGATAATGGTCTTTGTAGCCAGCTTGGCTACCCTAATATTGGTTAGCGCATTTTATTTTTCCAATAAATTAACAAAACCTTTAACAAGCATTGTAAATTTCATTGATCAGTTAACGGAAGGGTATCTGGATCAAGAAGTATCCATAAAAGGATATTATGAGATTGAAAAAATATCAGATTCATTTAACAAAATGATTTCCAGGATGCAAAAGTTGGAAAAATCAAGACAGGAGTTTGTTTCCAATGTGTCTCATGAATTAAAAACCCCGATTACCTCCATTAAGGTATTGGCTGATTCTTTAATTGCCCAGGAGGATACACCAGTGGAACTGTATCGGGAATTTCTGCATGATATAACCGATGAAATTGAAAGAGAGAATAAAATAATTAATGACCTACTCTCCTTGGTTAAGCTAGATAAAACTGCAGGGGATATGAATATAACCAGTTGCAATATCAATGAGCTTCTAGAGCAGATCCTTAAGAGATTACGTCCAATAGCAAAAAAGCGAAATATTGAAATGATATTTGAAAGCTTTCGCCCTGTGATAGCAGAAATAGATGAAGTAAAACTATCCTTGGCCATATCTAATTTAATAGAAAATGCAATCAAGTATAATATGGAAGACGGTTGGATACGAGTTTCATTAAACGCTGACCACAAATACTTCTTTATAAAAATTGCTGATTCTGGAATCGGTATTCCAGAAGAAGAACAGGATTATATCTTTGAACGTTTTTACCGTGTTGATAAGGCCCGTTCCAGAGAGACCGGTGGTACCGGATTAGGTTTATCAATTACGAAAAATGTAATTCAGATGCATCGAGGAGCTATCAAGGTATATAGTACGGAAGGGGAAGGGACAACCTTTAATGTAAGAATACCTTTGAATTATATAGCATAATGAAGTTGGACTTCCTCGCCGTCAATTGGGGTGGGGAGTGATGATTGAAGCGATGCTATAGTCCTGGTTACAAATTGGTTGTGAAAATAAGTAATAAAGGAATGGATAAGATGAAGAAGTGTTTTGGGATTTCCATCATACTAATAATTATGATACTGTTTTCCGCTTGTTCTAATGATCGAAATAAGCAGGCGGAGGAAAAGGAAATCGATTTTAATATTTACTATATTAATAGTAAGACATTTGAAATTGTCAGTGAGATCTATCGGACGACTACTACAAACCGCTTAGAACTGGTCAATGAGCTGATGGATGTTTTAAGAAAAGGACCGGATAAAATAACCTATAAAAAAGCATTGCCTGATAGTGTAAAGATAAAAGAATTCGTTTTTAATGAAGATGACNGGTTAACGATTAATTTTGATACTAGCTATAATGATTTAACAGGGATATCAGAAATTCTATGTAGAGCTACCGTGGTAAAAACCCTCTGCCAGATCAATGGTATTGAATATGTAGAATTTTACGTGAATGGACAGCCCCTTAAAAATATCGATGGAAGTATTGTTGGCTTAATGACACAAGATCGTTTTCTTGAGAGTACTGGTACCCAAACCTATTACAAAGTATCCTTGTTCTTTGCCAATAAAGAGGGAGATGCCTTGATTGAAACGGATACGAATATTCATTATACTGGAACCGGTTCCATTGAGGAACTAGTTATCAAGCAATTAATCAATGGACCGACAGAAAATGGCTTATATAACACCATACCAGAGGGTACCACATTATTAAATGTTAGTACCAAGGAAGGAATCTGTTATGTAGATTTTAATGAAAAATTCTTAGAGAAGGTTCCGAATATAACCAATGATGAACTGGTGATCTACTCTGTGGTGAATACTTTAGTTGAATTACCCAATTCAAAAATCAGTAAGGTTCAATTCTTAATCAATGGTGCGGTACAAGAAAAATACCGCGAAAGTATCGACTTTAATGGGATTTTTGAACGTAATTTGAATTTGGTTGAGGAGTAGAAAGATTTTAAAATATTTTCTAGAATTATTTACTGGTATATTTTGCTGATGAGTAGGTAACAAGGCTTGAAATAAAGGCCTTACCTCAGCACGCAAGAATAACTTAGAAGAATAATTTGATGGGATAATATAAGAAAAATAGTTTTGAATAATTCAAGAAAAAACCAGTGGAATAATATAGAAGAATAATAGAAAAGATTGATTTTTTAGAATGATTTAAAACATGATTTTGGTATTAGAAATTTTCGATATTACTATGATCTTATTTTATTGAGTTTTATAAAATGTATTTATGAATTTATCTATAACTGAAAAAAGGAACGGAAGGTGATGTGTCTTTGATTAAACGCCCAATGATTTGTGTCGTTGGTTCCTATATCTTGGGATTACTATTGACATGGTATCAAATGATTTGGGTGCCATTTCTAGTAATCCTTTTTATAACATTTTACTTGGTGATCTACCATTTAAGATTTAAAACGAAAGAAGTACGAATTACCAGACAGGATGGTTTTCTTTGGTTCCTGCCTTTTATGGTATTACTAGGGGTTTTTGCGATGAGAGGACAATTGCTTACCCCGGAGATCGAAGGGGCTTTTGAAGAAGAAGCAGATTGTAAGCTGACGGGAACGATTACTATGGTAGTCCATAACCAATGGGGAACGACCCTTTATGTAAAAAATAATAAAATATATTTCGAGAACCGTAACGAACCATATCTATGTGAAAATGTCTTAATCCGTAGTTCAAAGGATGAAAATCAATATCTTGTTGGTAATGAAATAACCGTCTATGGTACAATTCAAAAATTCTCTATACCAACCAATCCCGGACAATTTAATGAAAAATTATATTATCAGATTGAAAACATCGATTATAAAGTAAAAGCAAGATCAATCACAATTACTAACCTAGAATATTCCTATTTTCATTTTCTTTTAGATGTACTAAAGAAAAAACTAATTGGGACATACGATACAATACTTTCCAAGAAAGAATCCGGTGCTATCATTGCTATGCTACTGGGTGAAAAATATCTTCTGGAGGAAGAAATCAAAGAGCTATATCAGGATAATGGAATTTCCCATGTGTTAGCAATTTCTGGACTTCATGTATCCCTTATTGGCATATGTATCTTTAAGTTATTAAAGAAATTAAAGTTGCCATTAATTCCATCTACCTTTCTATCGATCCTATTCATCTATTCTTATGGAGTGCTAACCAATTTTTCTGTATCAACCAATCGTGCAGTTATGATGATGATAATTATGCTTCTTTCGGCTATCTTTGGTAAAAGCTATGATATGCTCTCAGCAACTGCCTTTAGTGCCTTACTAATTCTTTTGCAAAACCCCCTACAAATCTTTCATGCAGGATTTTTATTATCCTTTGGTGCAGTATTGGGAATAGCCATTTTCCTTCCCACTTTGAATAATCTGTTTCCTTCTAAGAATTTTTTGGTATCTGGTCTTTTCACCAGTGTCAGTGCACAAATCTTAACATTGCCCCTGGTGCTTACCTTTTATTATCAATTACCCACCTATAGTCTTCTTGTAAATTTGTTGATTCTACCCTGTGTATCCTGCTTGATGATTTCAGCCTTGCTGGCAGGGATAGCTGGATGTATCTATTTACCCTTAGGTGTGTTTTTGATTGGCGGATCAAATTTCATATTGAAATTATACGAAGGAATATGCAAGTTTTTTCAAATGCTTCCCATCAGCATCATAACCGTGGGGAAACCTGAGATGATTCGAATTCTGATCTATCTTATTTTACTGATGATATTTGTTAGGCTAACAAAGCGTACCCAGTGTAAATCCCTACTTATCCTATTACTCTTTGCTCTAGGTATTCTTATTTTTCCCAAGCCCCATTCTGGATTAGAGATAAGGATGTTGGATGTTGGGCAGGGAGAAGCTATTTTTATGAAAACAGAATCAGGAACCACTTATTTGATTGATGGGGGTAGCACAGATGTGAGTAAAGTTGGGAAGTATCGGCTGCAACCATTCTTACTGTCACAGGGGATAGATCAGATTGATTATGCCATCATAACCCATGGAGACGCAGATCATGTCAATGGCCTGAAGGAATTAATAATAGATCAAAAGATAAAGATTAAGAGACTGGTATTGCCAAAAATTAAGGAAAAGGATGAAAATTATAAATCCATTGAAGACCTAGCAAGTGACAAGGGGATATGCTTACTGTATATACAAAGAGGTGATTTGATTCGAGATGGCGATACATACATTACATGTCTGCATCCTTCCTTTGATTATATACCAAGCTCTAGTAATGCCTATTCTACGGTTCTTAGTATTTCTTATGGTAGTTTTGATATGCTTCTAACTGGTGATTTAGAAAAGGATGGGGAGCAAATAGTAACTGATATGTTAAGGAAGAATGAAGGTCAGATAAAAACAAAACAAGTAAAAAAAGATTGGCAGCAAAATTTCACAATAAAATTTTCCAACGATTATGATGTCTTAAAAGTAGCCCACCACGGATCCCGTAACTCTAGCAGCGAAGAATTTCTAAAACTAGTTCGGCCGGAATTTGCATTCATATCTAGTGGAAAGAAAAGTAGGTACGGCCATCCCCATGTGGATTTATTGGAACGTTTGCAAAGAATTGGAGCAGAAGTGAAGATAACCGCAGAAAGTGGTGCAATAACTATTAAGACAGATGGGGCAAGAATGATAGTAGAGGAGTATATAAGGTAAATTCACATAGTACGGTTTTGTTTTAATATGGGGGTGAATTTTCTGCCCATAGGGCTCTTTTCCTAATTCTTAGTCGTATTGTTTTTCTCAATATTAGGTTGTATAATAAACATATGACAGATGCCAGGAGGATTTTATGAGTTATAAGTCAACCGATGGTCTGATGCGCCATTTACGTAATAATGGAATTGAGTTTTTGTTCGTGAATTTGAAAAATATTTTCTAATTGTTTTTTAGCTGTTGCGGTATACTATAGATAATAATTGGGGTATGTGTTTGCGGACGCATACTTAAGGAAGCCAGAGAAATCTGGCTTTCTTACATTGTAAAATAAAAATATCTTCCAAAGAAATTAATAAACTTCATTATGATTGACTACGATTTTTCTTTATAGAATCAGTTTACATTCTGCAAAATGTCTCCCAACAGTTACCTTGCAAAAAACAGCTAATCAGACGATATGTCCTTATCAGTTAATAATTGTTCAGTCTTATCAGACTATTAAAATAGATATTACTCCCGATACTGAAATTTTGGCTACGTTTGACTGTGTCGAGGAAATAAAAGTTAAGTGTGGGGCAAATCCACAAGGTATATGCTTTGTAAGTTTAAATATATCTATAGCAGGTTGCCTTGTTTGCAAGTAATAACAAAAGTTCTTATAATTTTAGAATATAACATGCTAAAATGATACTCGTTATAAAGAAGGAATGGTTAGAGAAAATATGAACAAGCTAGGCGATATTGCCTAGCTTTTCAATATTAGACGCAAATGAGCATATAAAAGAATAGATAAATGCATAGACTACTTTTGGGTTAAGCTATTTTTACAAAGAGCTAGAGCAATGATAGTTTTCCATATACTTATGGATGTGAAGCGCTATGTAATGGCTATGAAAACTATCTGGATATGACTAAATTTATATGTTATTATAGACAAGCAAAATAACAAACGAAGGAGACATAATAATATGGCAAAAAACAGAGTAATATGTACAGAAAATGAAGTAGATTATCTATCAATCAGAAAAGCGATGACTTCTGGTGCAAGAACAGTAGATGAATTGGTTGAACAAGTAGGTGTATGTACAGAGTGTGAAGGATGTAAAAGTGAGTTAAATGCTATACTTTCTTCTGTTTGTGGTTGTAAGAATGTTTCTCTAAAGGCTGTAGTAAATGCAGTAAAAAATGGCGCTGATACAGTAGAAAAGGTTGGAGAGGTAACTGGCGCTGGAACAGGTGTAAATGAAGAAACTGGCGAACCTTGTGGAAAGTGTAAAGGGCTCATTCAAAACATTATAGATCTAGGAAGGTAAGTAAGGGAAAAAGTATTATAAAAATAAAAAATAGGCACGGACATGGTACATGGAAAATCGACTTGGGAAACCAGGTCGGTTTTTAAATGGATAGATAAGCAAACAAAACCCAGGTAATATTTCGGGAAGATGTTTTCCCATATCAAGATTTTGCTCAGGGTGTATCAGCAGCTCATTAATTACAGGACCAAGGCTTTCGACTGCCTCATAACTTGTGCTATTGCCTGCAAGGATAATGATTCCTTCTTTCAGTAGTGTAAGTATATACAAGAGAAATTCAAAGAAGTAAAGCTGATATGAACTGACTTTGTTTTATTCCATGAATGAAAACTAATCAATTTACATCTTGATGAATGTGTAGTAAATTATAGCTAGAAAGCAATATATACTTTAACAGAGAAAGGACGCGCAGCAATCTTAAATGAACTTACGCTTAGTATCCAAGCAATGATCCAAATAGAATCTATTACTGGTTTCTGGCTGAAGAAACTTGGAAAAGCAAAATGCAAAGTTGAATTAAAAAAGAATGGGATTAAAAAACCATAAAAACATAAGAAGAGGAAAGGAATAGAAGACAAATGCCAAATCCATATTTACCTACTTGGGAGTACATACCTGACGGAGAACCGAGAGTTTTCGGAGACAGAGTATATGTTTATGGTTCTCATGACAGAGTGAATTCAGAAGATTTTTGTGATTACAAATTAAAAGTTTGGTCCGCATCTGTGGATGACTTAAATCAATGGACTTGTCATGGAGATTGTTTTCATACAAGAGTGGATAAGAACCATGAAAGTGATGTGCCTTGGGCGACCAATGAGCTGTATGCCCCAGATGTTGTTGAAAAGGATGGGAAGTATTATTTATTTGCTTACATTGTAAATGAACCAGGATGCGTTGCTGTAAGCGATCGCCCCGAAGGTCCTTTTAAATTGCTTGGAAAATATGATACGGCTGCCCAGCTAGCGGATCTGGAGGCTCATCCTGAAAAATATTTGAGCAATCCTGATGCACTGGACGACTTCCTCATCGACGGTAAACCGGAGGAAGAGGGTACACAATTCGAAATCGCCTGTCGTGATATGCGGGATGCGATCATGATAGATCCTGGGGTGTTGGTGGATGACAATGGCCGAGTGTATGTATATTGTGGATATTTGCATTCCTATATGTTTGAGCTGGATCCAAGGGATATGCGTACTGTAATTCCCGGAAGTTATAAGAAGGACATTATCCCAAAGACTGGGGATTTTGAATTTTTTGAGGCTTGCTCACCAAGAAAATTAGGCAATACATATTATCTCATCTATTCTCCTAGAAAGGGGTCCCGTTTGGCCTATGCAACCTCAGATAAGCCCACAGGTCCTTTCACTTATAGAGGATATATTGTAGATAATTCAGATGATTATCCTGGAGGTAACAACCATGGCTCCGTGTGCAATATAAAGGGACAATGGTATATTTTTTACCACAAGATGACCAATAATACAATCATGTCAAGACGTGCTTGTGTTGAGAAAATTGAGCTAAAGGAAGATGGTTCTTTCACTTGTGTTCCCATGACATCCCTGGGCTTTTCAGAGTGCCTTAATCCCTATGAGGAGACAAAGGCTGAGCTTGCCTGTGTGCTTAAGGGAAAATGCTTTATTGCAGAAAAAGATATCTTCACACGCCCCATCGTAAACATTTGCTCTGGTGATGTAATTGGATACAGGTATTTTGATTTTGGCCATGATTATTCGGGAACAGGTCTAAAACTATGTATCGAAATGGAAGGCTCTGGTCAGACAGGAATTTTGCATGTTCATTTGGATGCGGAAGACGGACCTGAGATTGGAAAATGTGAAATATTAAGACATGACGGAATTATGGAAATAGAGGTAGGTAGTATCACTGGTGTTCATGCACTTTTCTTTACGGTGGAACATGGTCGTGTGAGCTGGATCAAAGGGAATTTTGAAGGTCGGGAATTGTGCAAAATCAATAGATTTGTGTTTTGTAAATAAATTTTAAGGCAAGTCATAGGACAGACCAGTATTCCATATCAATATTAAGTAACCGAGCCAGCGTGTGACTATTCATCCATAAAGAGACCGTTTGCCGCCATCGCTACTTAGGTTGTGGCAGATGTCCTCCTCTGCCACAACCTTATGTACCGCTATGTGCGGCAACCGAGTAAGAACGTGTCTCTGTTGGATTGATAGTCACATGCTATTTTTGTAAATTCAATATGTGATAAACATCACTAATGTAAAAAGTTCGTCGCACATTTAGTGTGACAGCCCCATAATTGTTTTAAAAACATTTCAAGTCATTGCCAACGGATTCATTTCTATTAAAAAATCTCTGCTTTCAAATTTTCTAGCGACTAAGGTTAACAAAAAAATTAACTTCTATTATATCATGGCGATTATACCTTTGATTTGTTGGTGGTGGTGTCATAAAGTCACCATACAAACAAGCTAAATATTCTTTATATCCTTTAGGTACTTTGAATGAGTGACCTTCAAAGTCCAGTTCATCCGTTTGTGATACCCAAGAAAACTTAATAGTTTCTTTCTTATATCCATAGGATCCGCCAACTGCTAGTACAAATTCTGTTGGCTTCTTGTTATATTTTTTTGATATCATTTCATACTTCTTTTTAAGATATTTAATATGGAAGCCTTTTACTCTTTGCTTTAACAAATTATAAATGAATCCTTTTATACTTTTGCTATTCAATGATACTTTATAATTACATAATTCTAGAATTACATATTGATAAAATTTTAATTGATATTCATGAATCAATCTAAGCAATTTACTATTTGGAACATGATCAAAAGGGAAAATATCAATATATATTCCAGGATGACAATTCACATTTTTTGAATTTCTTTCTATATATTTGGTGCCATTCTTTCTTATCTTTGCAAATGGCATTCCATATCCCGGTGATACTTTCCAAGTTTCTAAAAAATAGTAATCCTTTAATTCCTTTCTTGCTATTTTTAGAAATCTTATGTAATCCTTTCTTAACATACCGATATCCAAGTCATCATCCCAGGGGATAAAGCCCTTGTGTCTTACAGCCCCAAGTAGTGTACCTGCAATTAAAAAATATGTAATATGATATTTATCACAAATTCTTTTTACTTCATTAGCAATCTCAAGCTGAACTTTATGTACTTTTGCTAATAGTAAGCGATCCATACCGATAATCCCTCCCCAGCTTTGTAACACGATTCAATCGTATATATTTTTGATTACTTACAGAAATCCAATTAAGTTATCATTTTCTAGCCTATCTGTCATCTGTCTATTTCCTGCTTGTTTTATAAACATTAAATAAACACTAGGTATTCTGATATATTTATGCTATGATTGGCCTAAGCTCAATATGTCAAATATCTATGGATGATTAAGTTTCAAGAAGATTCATTTCTCAAAAATTTAAGTTCTCACTTAGAAATAATGAAAATCAAAGATTAATTTCATGCACAAAAAAACAGGATTATAACAAATTGAATATAAAGAGTTTGGTATGTTGCTATATGAAGCAACTTAATAATACTTGCATAGTATTAAGGATATTAGGAAAGTTATAAAGAGAGGAATATGTCATCCATGTTTTTCAATTTGCTAAAGAAACTGATTTGAGGTAGTTATCGTGTTAAAAGCAACGAGCCAGGGCTCAAATAAAGTGAATTAGGAGGAATGAAATGAAAAGAAAAGTAAGAGACAAGGTTACAGGTTATCGAACTAAGGATGGGGCTGGGGTAAGCTTATTTAGAGTATTGGATAATACTACAGCCATCACCTATGATCCTATCTTAATGCTAGACTCTTTTGACAGTAAAAATCCAGATGATTATACAGCAGGTTTTCCTATGCATCCTCATAGAGGCATAGAGACCATTAGTCTTGTTGTTCATGGGGCTATGGTTCATAAAGATAGTTTAGGTAATGAGGATAAGATTACTGATGGAGAGGTTCAATGGATGACCACTGGATCAGGAATTTTGCACGAAGAACAGCTACCGGCATCGGACAAGTTACTAGGAGTTCAGCTTTGGCTCAATATGCCTGCAAAAGATAAGATGTCTATGCCAGAATACCATAGTATAAAGAAAGATGAGATAGAAGAAATCCCTATAGAAGGAGGGATTTTAAGACTAATCAGCGGCAGTTATAAAGATCATAAAGGCTTTATGGGGAAATATTTACCTTTGGATTATTACCATATTATATTGAAGGCTAACAATAAATTTACCATTGAAACAAAAGAAGACAAATCGATCCTAGTATTTCTATTAGTAGGTGATGCTAAAGTTGCAGATGAAACCATAAGTGAAAAAACGGCAGTCAAGTTAACAGAGGGAACTTCACTAGATATTGAGGCTCTTCATGAGGATATACAGATATTATTCATAAGCTCAGATAAACTTGAAGAACCCATTGCATGGGGAGGACCAATCGTGATGAATAAGAAAGAAGAGCTAGAATTGGCCTTTGACGAACTAAGAACGGGCAG
>JGI24710J26742_10003900_pt1 | contig 12512 bp, 13 predicted proteins | sample BioPla2DNA2_FD_26742 | JGI IMG/M metagenome (IMG submission 26742) | reverse complement strand
AGCTCCGCAAACGGCGAGGATTTCCGGGCGGTGCTTGAAGAAACCTGCCGAATTGCAGACAGCTCCGTTTCTGTACCTCGACCTCCGAGAGGGGTATGGCTGTCTGCTGGGGCCATATTGGGACCGGAATTCTCACTTGCTTGGAGAGTATTGGACGCTCAATACTGGGGCCTCGCCCAAAGACGCAAAAGAATCTTCCTTGTCGCAGATTTTACAGGACACACCGCATCCGAAATACTATTTAAGCAAGACAGCTTGTTTGGGGATACTGCGTCGGGCCAAGAAACGAGACAAGGAGCTGCCCCCTGTACTCAAGAAAGCGTTGGAGATACAGGCGGGAATCCGAACTGTGGCGGAGGAACAGACAACCAATGCTTAACCTCCTGGGATGTTCAAAGCCGCCGTATTTATGAAAGTAATGGAGTATGGCCTGCCCTATATAGTGGCGGAGGCGGAGGGCACGGCTATGTATCAATAGAAAAAAACAATCCAATCACCATCCCAATCAATACGCAAATCGCAACGCAGCACAAGCGATTGGGAGAAGGAACCGGGCTGGGCGTCGGGGAAAACGGCGACCCGGCTTTTACTTTGCAGGCGGCACATTCACATGCTGTTTTTAATGCGGAAGCGGACGAATCCGAAGCCGGATACATTGCTTTTTCTTGTAACCAGCGGGATGAGGTGCGTGACCTAAAGGATGTATCCGGAGCATTGCAGGCCCAGTCGGGCATGAAGCAGCAGACCTTTATTGCCGATGTGAAAAATGCCCCGGAACAGCACACTTCCTTCACATCAGGCGGCGGTCAGGCCGGACAGGGATACCCTTGCATACTGACAGCTGGGTTTTCAGCCGGAGCCGCCCCTGCAGCCGGAGGCATCGGCTACCAGGAGGAATGTGCCCCTACCCTCAAGGCTTCGGAGAGCGGTACAAATATGGTACCAAGTGTCCTATGCCTTAACGATCAGGGTGGAAATCGCATGGATATAACGGTAGAACTTGCGGCTACCTTACGAGCACAAATGTCGGGGCACCCGCCCCTTGTGCTGGACAGCCAGCAGGACGATACTGAAAACTGTGAAAACCAGTGTCCCACCATCACCACTGTGGCGGATACCAGCGGGAATAACCAACCGATATTGTTTGAAAACCACGGCATTGATTCTCGCTATACCGGCCCCCATGAAGTGGCGCCCACCATGTCGGCGCGATATGGCACAGGCGGCAACAATGTACCGCTGATCGCCTCCTCCAAAGCATTTAGTCTGGACGGTGCGGAAAGCAACAGCATGAAATCAGACAACCCCCATTCAGGGTGNCGTGAAACGGAGATNGCCAGAACCATAGATACTACAAATCCATGTCCGAGCAAGAATCAAGGAGGCATAGCCATTGTNCAAGAAAGCTATTGTATNGCCGGCAATATCATTGACCGCCAGGATCATAACGGCGGNAACGGCATGGGATTTCAGCGGGACATCAGCTATACCTTAAATACAGCCGATCGGCATTGCGTTTTTTCACAGCAGCGCTGCGATGAGTATTTGCCCAATGAAGTGGTCAGCACACANAGTGCCCGACAGCACAAAGACGCTACCGACCTTGTCTGTGAACCGGAAATTGCCGGTTTGGACTGCCGCAACGGAGAAGAAAACGGTGATATGTGCGGCACCCTCCAATCCCATCCTTCCGGAGGATATTCCCTGAACACTCTGCATCCTGTGCGGATCGGCAAGCTGGTACGCCGCTTGACCCCACTGGAGTGTGAGCGGCTTATGGGTTTCCCCGACCTGTGGACAGACATACCGGGCGGCTCAGACAGCGCTCGGTACAAAGCGCTGGGCAATAGCGTTGCAATCCCATGCGTGGAGTTTGTACTCCGTGGGATCGCTTATTTTTTGCGAAAATACTACGAAGAACAGGAGTGATTGTGTGTATATTTACCCCGACAATTTAAAGTCCAAAGCTGTGCTGTGGCTGTGGCAGCTCCGGGACATCGGCATCATTGGAGTCGGTTGNCTTATTTCTGTTTTTGCGCTGGCACAGCTCGGGTTTATGCTCCCTATTGTGGCAACGGCTCTTTATGCCTTCCTCACCATTCGGTTTGAGGATACCAGCATCCTTGATTTTATCCGATATTCCGGCGCCTTTTTTCTTACCCGGCAACAGCTCTACGAATGGAGCCTGCAGCCGGAAGGATTCTGGAAGCCGGAGGGAAAGCAGGTGAAAAAATGAGCAGAAAAGAAAAAAAGAAACAAAAACAGAAGCTGTCTACACGGCAGCTCATTAACGCCAAAGGCATCACGGATTACTGCCTTTCAACCTACAGCCACGGTGACCTGGTGTATTTTATCATCAAGCCCACAAACATATCCGTGCTGTCGGAAGCCAGTATCTCAGCTCGGATCTACGCCTTGATGACTATATTAAAAGGCATGGCGGAGATTGAAATGTGCTGTCTGAATTCCCGCGAGAACTTCGAGGATAACAAGCGATTTTTAAGAAACCGTATCGAACAGGAGAACAATCCGGCCGTCCACAAGCTGCTGGAGGCAGATCTGACCTTCCTTGACCGCATCCAGGTACAGATGGCTACCGCCAGGGAATTTCTCATCATCATCCGGCTGCGAAATGAAAAGGAAAGCGAAGTGTTCTCCTACCTAAACCGGATCGAAAAAACACTCCGGGAGCAGGGTTTTTCTGTTAAGCGGGCAGGCAAGGATGATATCAAGCGGCTGCTGGCAGTCTATTTTGAACAGAATGTCACCACCGAGAAATTTGAGGATTTTGATGGAGAACGCTGGATTATCCTGGGGGAATAAAAAGACTTTTTTACTTTATTATATAGACTTCCCGGCATTCTTCGTTTATTGTGTGTGCTTGGAGGTGATACAGATGATTGTTTTACAAGATGAACTCCTGGATGACTTCATTACAGATTTACGTGAAAGGACCCTTTCGGAATTTCGGCATCATAAAAAGGAAATACAGGATCGATATGATATGATCAGGGAACTCAGCATGAAATTGCAGGGTATTCTTTCCCAGCTTAGTAAAGAAAATGAACAGATAATCCAGGATTATATCGATGAAAAAGACAGCCTTGCCGGTGACGAGTTAAACTATGTTTATCTGAAGGGAATGACTGACTGCTGCAAGCTGTTGAAGCTTCTGGAAATCATATAGCACCAACAAATCATACAGGGTATTGGTGAAGGACTTGCTGAAAAGGCAAGTTTTTTTCTGCCCAAATCTATCAAAATTTAAGGAGATGATATAATGCCAAAGACCATTAAAGCTGTGGCTGTCGGGCCGCAGGACGATGTGCGGATACAAGAATTTCTCGACATGATTGCCCCGTCTGTAATTCGGTTTTTTACAGACTACTTTATATGCGGAAACACTTATCGCTGTGTGTGGGCGCTCCGTGAATACCCGACCGCCACGGAGGAACAGGCTATCCTCCGGTATTTGGGTGAGAAGGACGGCATCACCCTGCGCATTTATACCCGCCATGTCACCGCGGTGGAAGAAAAAAGGATCATATCCAACGCAGCTAATAAAAACAGAATGAAAAAAAGCAACACCAATGACCTCCAGCAAACTGTCGCCGCTGAAAGCAATCTGCAGGATGTGGCGAATATCGTTGCGGCCATGCACCGCAACAAAGAGCCGCTCCTCCATGCCGCTGTTTATATTGAGCTGTCCACACATGACCTGGATCAGCTCAAGCTGCTGCAAACCGAGGTGCTGACCGAGCTGATCCGGAGCAAGCTCAATGTGGACCGGCTCATGCTTCGCCAGCAGCAGGGTTTTATTTGTGCCATGCCAAGCGGATGGAATGTGTTCGGGGACCAGTTTGAACGGGTGCTCCCGGCATCCTCTGTGGCTAATCTTTACCCTTTTAACTATTCGGGTAAGACCGATGCCAACGGCTTTTATATCGGCCGTGATAAGTTTGGCAGCAATGTGCTGGTGGATTTTAATAAAAGAGCGGATGATAAAACCAACGCCAACATTCTGATCCTGGGCAATAGCGGTCAGGGCAAGAGTTACCTGTTAAAGCTCATCCTCACCAATCTCAGGGAGTCCGGCATGCAGGTGCTGGCTCTTGACCCGGAGATGGAATATGAGGAACTGACGGTAAACCTTGGAGGCTGTTTTATAGACCTTATGTCCGGCGAATACATCATCAATGTGTTAGAACCAAAAACATGGGATGTAAGCGGCGATCCAAAGGATACGGTCGCACCCCTGGCATTCCGGCAGACCTCCAAACTGAGCCAGCATATCAGCTTTCTAAAGGATTTTTTCCGAAGCTATAAAGACTTTGACGACCGCCAGATCGACACCATTGAAATCATGCTGGGCAAGCTCTACGACAAATGGGGTATCACCGACCGAAGCAATTTTGACAGGCTGAAACCGGCCGATTACCCCATCCTGTCCGACCTTTACGATCTGGCGGAGGCAGAGTATAAAGCCTTTGACGAAAGCAAGCGCCAGCTTTACACCGCGGACACACTGCGGGAAATCTGCCTCGGACTCCACTCCCTGTGCAAGGGCGCGGAGTCAAATTATTTTAACGGGCATACCAACATCACCGGCAACAGCTTTATAACCTTTGGCGTCAAAGGGCTTCTGCAGGCTTCCGGGAATCTCCGCAATGCCCTGCTGTTCAANGTNCTGTCCTTTATGAGCAACGAGCTTCTGACTACCGGAAACACGGCNGCNTCCATCGACGAGCTGTACCTCTTCCTTACCAATTTAACCGCAATTGAATACATCCGTAATTTTATGAAGCGTGTCAGGAAGAAGGAATCGGCAGTTATTCTNGCCTCACAGAATTTGGAGGACTTCGATCTGGAAGGAATCAGGGAGTATACCAAGCCTCTGTTCTCCATCCCGACCCATCAATTCCTNTTCAATGCCGGCAACATCGATGCCAAGTTCTATATTGACACNCTTCAGCTGGAGCAGAGCGAATACAACCTGATCCGGTATCCTCAGCGCGGTGTNTGCCTTTACAAATGCGGCAANGAGCGGTATAACCTCATGGTCAGCGCCCCGGAACACAAGGCGAGGCTGTTCGGAAAGGCGGGCGGCCGGTGATGCAAATGTTATAGCGAAGGGGTGAAGAATATTGGATATGAAAGAGCAACGCTTCGGTGTTGAAATTGAAATGACCGGTATCACAAGGCAGGAGGCCGCGGCAATAGCGGCCTCCTATTTCGATACCACCTCCCGTTACGACGGTACCTTTTACAAAACATATTCCGCGCTGGACAGCCAAAACCGGCAGTGGAAGTTTACCTATGACAGCAGTATCACTGCCCAAAGGAAGATTGGAAGAACCATAACAGAAGCCTCTGATGAATATAAAACCGAAATGGTTACTCCCATTTGCAGGTACGAGGATATTGAAACCATTCAGGAGCTGGTGCGAAAGCTCCGCAGCGCCGGAGCCATTGTAAATAAAAAGTGCGGAATTCATGTCCATATCGATGCCTCCCCTTTTAATGCAGGAACCTTGCGCAACATCACCAACATTATGGCAAGCAAGGAGGATCTGATCTACAAGACCCTGCAGGTGGATGTGGCACGGGAACGACAGTACTGTAGAAAGGTGGAACAGAACTTTTTAGAGGAACTCAACCGCAGGAAGCCCAAAACCCTGGAACAGGTTAGCAGGATCTGGTACAACGGCGCAGATGGCAGCCATGAGCATTATCATGATTCCCGCTATCACTGCCTCAACCTCCACAGCGTGTTCCAGAAGGGCACCATCGAATTCCGGCTGTTTAATTCCACGACCCATGCCGGTAAAGTCAAAGCATATATACAGTTCTGCCTTGCAATATCCGCACAGGCTCTCAACCAGCGCTGTGCCAGCCGTGCCAAGACCCAAAGCACCAATGAAAAATATACCTTCCGCACCTGGCTTTTACGGCTGGGGCTAATCGGGGACGAATTCAAGACCGCCCGGCTTCATTTGCTGGAGCATCTGGACGGCTGTATCGCCTGGAAAGACCCTGCCCAGGCAGAACAGCAGAAGCAAAGATTAAAACAGAAAAAAGAAAAAGAGCTGGCGCAGGCCGCCGAAGCTCGGACATCGCAGGAAGAAAATCAAACGGACATGGAGCAGGCCGGGGCTGAAGAAGGCCCCGGTTTTTCCATGTCTATGTAAAAAGGAGGATGATGCAATCATGAGCCGTAAAACCCTATACATTGCCTACGGCAGCAACCTGAACCTGCCGCAGATGGCACAGCGCTGTCCCACCGCCAAGGTGGTGGGCGTAAGTGAGATCAGAGAATATGAGCTGCTGTTTCGAGGCAGCCGTCACAGCGCCGTGGCAACAGTAGAACCCAGCAAGGGCGGAAGTGTCCCTGTTCTTTTGTGGACATTGAAGGATAATGACCTGCGGTCTCTCGACCACTATGAAGGATATCCAACCCTATATCGGAAGGAAATCCTCGAAGTGGAGCTTAAGGGCAGGACTGTCCCCGCCATGGTGTATATCATGAACGACGGGCATCCCCTCGGTTCTCCTTCGGACTATTATTTGAATACCATCATGGAAGGTTATCAGAGGGCAGGCTTTGATACTGAGATTCTGGAGGATGCGGTGGAGAAATCTATCCGGATGGCAGATGAACAAGAACCGGAACAGGAAAACCTGTTTGGACTGAAATGGTGGTGAGGGCATGGCTGATCCTGCAACCATCACCCTTGCGGTTAAGGCCGCCATCGCCGCAGCATCCGACAAAAGGACATGGAAGGCTGTCGGTGTTCTTATCGCCGCCATCCTGGCTCCCTTTATCCTTTTAATCGTTATGGTCCTGTGCCTGTTCTCAGGTACGACGAATCACAACGACACTGCCATCGACCTGTGCTTCAATGGCGGGACAATCTCTTCACAGGTTCCCGCCGATTATGCCGCCTATATTCGGGAGATGCGGGAGGGCTTTTCCGAGCTGGACACCGTCATCGCAGAAATATCATCGCAGGCAGAAGACGGCAGCCTTGACGCTGTCCGTATCAAGGCAATTTTTTATTCTCTGTTTTTCGGCGCTGAAAATCTACGGATGGACAGCTCGGACTTTCGGATGTTCGTCAATTGCTTTGTGCAGTATGAAGAACGCACCCGCACCGTCGCCGATGGAAATGGTCATGAAACCTGTGAAACATATATTGCGGCTGTGCCGCTCAATTCCATACCGGAGATTTACGCAAGCCTTGAAAATATCCTTGGCAGGAGCATCACCCATGAGGAACGGGCCAACGCCTCGGAGATCTACTACCGCACATTGTATGGCGGAGGCATCCCTACCTACGGGGAGGAATTCAACACATGGTCAAACGGACTCCCGCTGTCTTCCGCACCCTTTGTCGGAGCAGACGGCTTCTGCTCTCCCCTGGGAGAAGGCTGGCGCGGCATGGTGACCTCGGAATTCGGACGGAGGTTTGACCCCATCACCCGGCAGCCTGCGGGACATACAGGCATCGACCTGGGCGCTCCGACAGGCACTCCCATACGGGCTGCGCTGGATGGCACGGTACAGTTTGTGCGTTATAAGTCAACGGGCTACGGCTACCACTTAGCCGTCGATCATGGCGGCGGATTCGTCACCTTATATGCTCACTGTTCAAAAATTCTCGTTACCGAGGGGCAGCGTGTCGCAGCCGGCGATATCATCGCACAGATTGGCAGCACCGGAAAAAGCACCGGTCCGCACCTGCACTTTGAGGTAAGGATCAACGGAGAAATGAAAAATCCAAGAAACTATTTACCATAAAAATGAATTTATAAGGAGGAAATCACGATGAGCAACACGGAACTAAAGATATTGTTCCCTGCGGAGAAGCTGGACGCTCTCCGTTTTTTCATGGACAAAAAAGACCTGAATGTTGAACAGGAGCTGACGGAAACCCTGGACAAAACCTATGAAAAGATAGTTCCCATTCATGTCCGTGAGTATGTGGAAAGCCGGCTCGGGCAGGAGGCGGCTCAGGATCAGACTCCCGAATCGGAAGCCCGGGCACGGCATCAGGAGCCACAGCGGCCGCCAAGGCAGACCCGCCGCCAGCGGGAACAAGCTGCCGCCGTTCCGGCTTTAGAAGCCCCTTCGGAGAACACGGCTCCCGAAGAAGAAGAAACCCAAAGCCAGGGCATGACCATGAGCATGTAAGCAAAAAAAGAAGAAAGGAGGGCAAGACCATGAAAAAAGCAACAATCACCATTAGCTATGACGCTGAAAAACTTGGCGCCATCAAGCAGTACATGGGCAAAAAAGATTTGAATGTGGAACAGGACATGGAGGAATATCTTGAAAAAGCCTACGACAAGCATGTTCCGGCTCCCGTCCGGGAATACATCGCAAGCAGAGAAGTGCCGAAATCGGCACGAACCAACCGCCCTTCCCGTTCCGCTTCATCTGCACAGATGAGAAACAACAGCACGGACGGGAATCCATAAAAGCAGTGTGTCCCCACTGTCGCGCCCTGTTTGCCCCTGTGTGCCCTTTTGACGGCAAGGGTAGCACCGTAACACCTGTCGGAGGTTTTCAGCCCCGTGTCCGGGCTTTGTGAGCGCCGGAGGAAAAACGGCTCCGATGTGATTTTACCCCCCTTTTTAGGGCTGAACCATGGGGTCGAAAACCTTGCAGGTTAAAGGCAGGTGGTCGCATTGCGCCCCCTGCCGGATTACACCACCCCGCAATGCGGGTCGGGGACCTTCAGGCAGGTACACCTGAAATGGTAGTTTGTCACCTCCTGGGTGGTTGAAGGATTGAAAAACACTCCGAAATCACAGGAAAACAAAGGGCTTCTCAGGGTACACCTCACCGGTGATTCCGGACAAATACTGAAAAAGGAGGACTTTCGATGGCGGATGAAACCAAGAAACGTATCCCGCTCTGGCTATACCCCAGCACCATCGAGCGTATGGATGCGCTTTTAGAAAAAGACAACTGCAAGAGCAGGAGCGAATTTATAGAAAAAGCAATTCAATTTTACAGCGGATATATCTCTTCGGAGGACAGCATGAGTTTTCTGCCGGCCGCCATTACCTCGGCCATGGCCGGTGTAGTCGGAACAACGGAAAACCGTATTGCCCGTGTGCTGTTCAAGCTGGCAGTAGAGATGAGTATGATGATGAATATCATCGCCTCCAACGCGGAGATTGACGAAGCGCTGCTCAGTCGCTTGCGGGGCAAATGTGTTACCGATGTGAAAAAATCCATCGGCGCCATTAACTTTGAGGATGCGGTGAAGTTCCAAAAGGGTCAGTGAGGTGATGCCGGATGCCCAGAATTATCTTCAAATGCCGTTCTCTTAAAAACGTATCGGAACACCTGAACAATAAGCCTCCGGTTTTATATAAGAAAGCAGTAGTCAGTATCTATGTTTTAAAATACAAAAGGTTTCCATAGATAGAATAGATAATCGGGTAAGCGTGGAATGTTCTGTTGGTTAATGTTATCATAAATAAAAGATGTGTCTGTCTTAAAGGCCAGACCATGATTTCAGGGGGTGTACTATATGACCGATGAGGAACGTGACATTGCCGGCAGACGCCAGCTTACATTCTACCTTGCCAATCAATACCCCATGTGGCGGGTGGTGTTGGTGAAATCCATTAAAAAAATATTGGAGGATCTTGATGGCTTTTACAGCCCCATATTTGATGAGCTGAAACGCTATGACGAAGAAAAACAGTCGGATACTGTCAACAGCGAAATACGGAACGGTCTCTTTTTTGAGGCTTTATCCCAGAGCGTCCAAGCTGTCGAGGATTTGTTCTCGATGATGAAATATTCCGGCGACATTCCTTTTTTCGCAAAAAATGTTGTTACATATAATGCAAGCAAGGTCACCAGATATATTCGTGGTTTTGACACGGCAAACACTGAATTTTTGCTTCAGCAATTCCAGGTTCCATATCTAAACCTGAATGAGCCGTGGGAGGATACAGATGTATTCGATAAATATGTTGAAGCCGTCCAGTTGATCCGCGAATACATGGATGCCTTGATCGAGCACCACAGAGCATACTACTTTCATTACTGCCAATATAAGCACGGGATGGCTGTGGCACTGCGTCCTTTTGGAGGTTCAGCCCGACATGGCAATGACATTCTTGAAGGTGTCGTGATGGCCTTTGACAACGTGAAATTCACAAAAAGAATTCATGCGACATTGCCGGCGATGATGATCCCCGATTTTCATGCGGATATATCAAAGCACATTACGGCACTGCATGAGGAAGATAATCTTCTTCGGGCGGAAATGAAGGTGGTGAACTTGAACCTATTCGTTGGCATTGTCGAAAAAGCATATACTCTGCTTAGCGTGCTGCACCATAATCTGAAGATGAGGTGCGAGCCTCTTAAAGAGGACAATATCGCTGAAATTGCTTTCCCGACGAGGGATTATAAGAAGCTCATGATTATCGGTTTTCCAACGAAAGACAGTTAACAGAGAATCGAGGGCAAGGATGCACTATCCCTCCTTTGCCCTCGATAGATAACTATTCGGTGGAATTATAATTGTCCTGCTACTTTGCTTTTACGGGTACATATACTTTTGTTTCCTCACCGTGATAGAACTCAAAACACAACTTGCTCTCATCGAAAAGGTATGCGCTTGCATCCAGCCATTCCTTGAAAACGTACTTCCATGTCTTGCGTATTTCCAGAGCGAGCTTTTCACCGCCATGAATATCATGGGGAATGGGTGGCACGTCAAAAACAGCGTATTCGGTAGCCGGTACATTAATTTGCACGAACCCCTCGGGAACTTCATCTGCGGTGGAAACATAACCGAAGAAATATCGAAGCTCACCGCTTACATCGTCAGGGTGCATCCAAGCACCGATCTCTCCATTTACAGAGCTGTCTTCATGATATTTTGCGTAATCCTTGAAGTCGATCCCATGCCAGTAGGCTCCGGATTCAAGAATGTCGACATTTTCGCCATCCTTTGGGGGAATGTTGTAGCCAATGGCTGAGAAAGCCTCTTTCTTAACAAATTTCGGTTCCATGTTATCACTTCTCCTTTTTATAAAATATTGAAGGTATTTCGTGGCACTCATGCCAAATTGTTTTTTGAACGCCTTTGAGAAGCCTGCCGAGGTGTCGAAACAGGCGTCAAGGGATGCCTCGATAATCGGTTTTCCACAAAGGATATCCGATGCCGCCTTATGTAATGCTGCTCTGCGGACATATGCGCCGACAGACATATCAAAATACGCACGGAACACATGACAAAAGTGATAGAGCGAATAGCCTGTCAAGTCCGCCAGCTCCTGTGCGGTAATCGACTTGTCCGAGTGCTCGGCTATGTATTTTTCACAGAGCGCCATTGCAGCATGATAGTCCAATCGGTTCACCTCCTTGTACAAGAATATATCAAAAAAACGGAGCGCTGTCTTTTCCTGTGTTGCTAAGTTTTATGGAGCTAAAACAACAGCCCGTTTAATACCTGTTCCGGCAGCCCCAGCTCATTGAGCAGCCCGGCCAAACGGTCCATGTATGGGTGAGCTTTTAGAAAAAGATAATCGCAAGAGCAGAAGTGAATTTATAGAGATAACAATTCAATTTTACAGTTAGTGAGGTGATGCCGGATGCCCAGAATTATATTCAAATGCCGTTATCTTAAAAATGCATCGGAACACCTGAACAATTTTGTAGAGTACGTTGCCACCCGTGATGGCGTGGAAAAAGTACCGGATACCCGCGGACTGCTCCCCGCCACAAAAAAACAACAAGAGCTCGTGGTTGATATCCTGCAAAAAATACCCGACACAGCTGATCTTTTAGAGTACGAGGACTATCTGAAAAACCAGACAAGAGAAAACGCATCGGAGTTTATCACCGTGGCGCTGGAGCAAAACATGGATCTCCTTGGTAAGCGGGAAAACTATGTCGGATACATCGCCAACCGTCCGGGAGCGGAGCCTCTCGGTGCCCATGGATTGTTCACCGACGCCAATGTACCTGTGGTGCTGTCCCAGGTGGCGAAAGAAGTCGGCAGCCACACCGGCAATGTATGGACCAATGTGGTTTCCTTGCAAAGGGAGGATGCCGCACGGCTTGGCTACGACAACGCTAAAGCCTGGCAGAACTTAATCTGTAGTCAGCGCAACCATATCGCCCAGCAGATGAAAATCAAGCCGGAAAATCTCCGGTGGTATGCTGCCTTTCACAATGAGGGACATCATCCCCACGTCCATATCATTGCATACTCTGTGAATTCCTCAGAAGCCTATGTCACCAAAGAAGCCATCAACAATATGCGCAGCGGTTTTGCAAAGGAAATTTTCAAGCAGGATCTGCTGCAAATTTATTCCGAACAGACAAAGCGCCGTGATATCCTGACTGATCAAAGCCGGGATGTCATAGCGGAAATCATTAGCCAAATCAGTACGGGCATATGTGAAAACAAAACCATTGAGGAATTGATAACACAGCTGGCGGAGCGCCTCAAGCATACCTCCGGCAAAAAACAGTA
>JGI24710J26742_10003895_pt1 | contig 12525 bp, 11 predicted proteins | sample BioPla2DNA2_FD_26742 | JGI IMG/M metagenome (IMG submission 26742) | reverse complement strand
TTGGTATAGTTATCGTAATGACGAAGGGGCGGAGCGCCCGTCCCCGATCTCGCGACCGGGGACTTCCCACTTCGCCCCGAGAGCCCCACAAGTTAAATAATGCCCTATAAAGCGCCGTTTTCGGAGTTTTTGGTGCCCGAAATATATTTCAGCGTGGATTATAATTATGAAGTATATCCATCAAATATAGATCCATGCTCAATGTCGTCCCGAATATCGATCCTGCAGTCATTTCCCTGGTTGCAGTTCCATTGTTCATCTTCTTTGCAAGGATCTGCGACGTCACCATCGGGACGATGCGGATCATCTTTGTGGCCCGGGGGATGAAGATGGTCGCCCCTATCCTCGGGTTCATCGAGGTCTTCATCTGGATCATCGCCATCGGCCAGATCTTCCAGAATCTCACGAATCCCCTCAACTACTTAGCTTATGCGGCCGGGTTCGGCACGGGGAACTACGTCGGGATGCTCGTCGAGGAGCGACTGGCGATGGGACTCTCTCTCATCCGGATCATAACCCCACGAGACGCGACAGATCTCATCAATTACCTGCGCGCCGCCGGCTATGGGGTGACAGTCCTCGATGCCCAGGGAAAGCAGGGCCCCGGTAAAGTCATCTTCTCGGTCATCAAGAGGAAGAATATCAGAGACGTGGAGAACGCCATCCACGAGTTTGCCCCAAAAGCGTTTTACTCGGTCGAAGATATTCGACGTGCAGCCGAGGGAACGTTCCCCATTGTTGCGAGTTCAACGCCGTTCCGCCTTAACCGAGGCTCCCGGCGAGGGAAGTAGAGGGGAGTAGACCACCCTTCACCGGTTACATCCGAGACGGTGGGCTTTCCCGTAGACGAAATAGGGTAGATTTATCAACCATCTGGAAAAACCTCACATAGTATCAATCAGGAGGAGTGTCAATGATAGCCATTATTGCCCGATGTAGCGCAAAGGCAGACAGGAGTGACGATTTTGTGAAGCTTGCCCAGGATCTCGTCAAAGCGAGCAGGGACGAGGCAGGAAACATCTCATACGGCTTCTACGCAGATCTCGCAGATACCTCGAAATTCACGTTCATCGAAGTCTGGAGAGATCAGGCTGCGATCGATTTCCACAACGAAACCCCTCACTTCTTGCATTTCGTGGAGAAGGCGGAACCACTGCTTGCCGGCCCGCTCGACATCGCCCTGTACCGAAAGCTCGCCTGATCCGGGGCGGCGAAGGTACCTCTCGCACCCTCTTTCTTCTGCATACAGCCTCGATCATGGGTGGTCTGCTGGATCAGTACTTAGCTCATGCTCGTTGTCAATCGTACATTCGAGAGATCTTTGGGGGGTGTGTTTGGCCCTCTTCGCGCCCTTTGTAGTCTCTCTCCACTCTGCCCCGAGCTGGGATACTGGCATAGTGAACCCAAGAGTGACAGGGGAGGGGGCTTTTTGCCCCCCACGGTCCAGTGTACGGGGAGAACCTGAAAGAACGAGCTGGCGCGTGGGTTTCCTCTCCCGGATACGGCCCTCCTCGGGTATCGCCACGACTTCCCCCGCCCCAAGGCCGGGCGGGGTGGGGGATGCCAGCACATTGAAAGAAGGGGGAGGCCTCGCAAAACCAGGTTACTACCGTCATTGCGCGTGATTTTTGGCGTTGCATCTCACACGTCAAAACCTTTGAAGATACGGTGACGTGATGCACGAGGGCTTTGATGGTGGCGTAGAGCCGTGACCCCTCACACAAGCCTCAGAATGGTCTGATATTGCATATGGGCTGCAGGCGCATCTGATACGGACATCCAAACAGCCAATTCACGAAAAAAATAGGCAGGGAGCACGAAGGAGTTGGCTTTAGCCTGCACCAAGGAGCTCCAGTATTTATATGAACTGCTCTTTTAGTCAGTATCTATCCCCAACTTCTGTGCTATGCCCCACTCTATTCTTCAGGTTAATCTCCAGGACTGGAGGTTTACTCTTAGACTTCGACAACAGGCTTGATGAGTTCGCGTGGCTTGTCCTTCATCAGGAGCAGAGCTTCCTCAAGCTTGTCGAATCCCTTGAACCGGTGGGTGAGCATCGGGGAGAGGTTAAGCTTGCCGGTCTCAACAAGGCTCGCAAGCTTCTCCATCCGTAGCCTGCCTCCAAGCATCAGGCCGCAGTGGATGAACTTGTGGCTCATACCGCAACCCCACTCGACGCGCGGNACGACGACGTACTCGCCGGAGCCGAGGTAGTTGACGTTTCCGATGATGCCACCTGGTTTGAGCATGCGAATCGCCTGGTCGATGGTCTTCACGTCACCGCCAGCGATACAGACCTTGTCCACACCCTTGCCGTCGGTCTTCTCGAGAACCTGCTCGACGATATCGCCGTCCTTGTAGTTGACACAATCAGTCGCACCGTATCCCTTAGCTGCAGATACGCAGACGGGCCTGCTGCCAACTGCGATGATATGCGATGCACCCATCAGGTTTGCACCTGCAACTGCCATCAGTCCAACAGGGCCGATACCAATACAGCAGACAGTGTCGCCGAGTTTAATGTCAGCAAGCTCTGCTGCCTGGAAGCCGGTCGGGACCATATCAGTGATCATGGTTGCTTCTGCTGCCGGGATGGTGTCAGGGAGGATCGCGAGGTTTCCATCCGCCTCGTTGACATGGAAGAGCTCGCCAAAGACACCGTCCTTGAAGTTCGAGAACTTCCAGCCAGCGAGCATTCCGCCAGAATGCATCGGGAAGCCTGCCTGGGATTCAAGGGCCATCCAGTCAGGGGTGATTGCCGGAACGATGACGCGGTCACCGGGCTTGAATTCCTTCACTAAAGAGCCCACCTCGACGACCTCTCCGACAGCTTCGTGCCCGAGAATCATGTCAGTGCGCTCTCCGATTGCTCCTTCCCATACAGTGTGGACATCAGAGCTGCACGGTGCCATCGCGAGGGGCTTTACCAGTGCATCGAGTGGTCCGCACTCGGGCGCCTCTTTCTCAATCCATCCGATCTCGCCGATCTTGCGCATTGCAAGTCCTTTGATCTTCTTCGCCATGGTATGTCCATCCATAATGTTTTTCCACGAGCCCGAGGCTCATGGGGTCTTATGAGCAGTACTCACAGGCCTATGCCGATTGGTACCTCCCGATCGACGCCGCCGCGACCGGATGAATCAACCGACATAATCTCAGATTGCAGACCTGAACATAAATAATTTCTGATTCTAAATTCTCGGATTCTTTTCATCGTGCACCCCCTAACTCCTGCACCATACCCTGCTTCTTACCTACAGATGCGCATAGGGTGCGTATACTTAAGCTCAGGTTCATGGGTGAGCCAGGCACATGTGGTTGTCCTCACCCCCAATTAGGCTGCCTATGCAAGATATCCTATCTCCTGCTTCTTCTCCTCGATTAGAGCGCAAAACTTAAATGTTTCAGGCAGCCTAATTAGCACATGTAATGGGATCCACCATCCGGACAAAGGTCATCAACGGCCAGGAATACCTCTACGAGATCACCTACTACTACGATCCAGTCACGAAGCGCACCCGCCAACGGAGCAGGTATCTTGGCAAATCGATCGATGGAAAGCCCGTCCGTGTCCGGGATGCCGCCAGAACCCCACGCTCCACCTTCGCATATGGCGACTACCTCCCGCTTCTCGCCGTTATCGATGCCCTCCGCCTTGATGCGCTCCTCTCCGAACACTTCCCGCAGGCAGAGGCACAGATGCTCCTCACCCTTGCCCTCAACCGAGTGTTCTCCCCCCTCCCCCTCTCTCAGATCGAAGCCTGGTGGGAGGGAACTCTCCTCGCCCATCTCTGCCCGGACATATCCCTCTCGCCGGGTACCCTGAGCTACCTCCTTGAGTCGATCGGTTCATCCGATCTTCCTCTCAATTTCTGCCGCTCATTTACCCGTTCGCAGGACAGCGGTGGCGCTCTCCTCTATGCCCTCACCTTGCCTTCCTCCTGGACGGACTCCATCTCCCTCTTCGAGCGCAACTATAACCCTGATAGCCCGGAAATGCAGCAGATCAGCCTTTCCCTCACAGTCCACCGGGCGCGGGGCATTCCCCTCTGGTATGAGGTCTATCCCGGGAGCATCGCCGATGTCTCCGCCCTCAGCCATACGATCATGGCGTTGGCCGGGACGGGAATTCAGGAGACCGCCCTTGTCATGGACCGTGGATTTCTCTCTGTTGCAAACCTCGATGCCCTGCTGGCATCACCCTATGAGTTTGTCCTCCCACCGACGACGACGATGAAGGCCATGAAACAGGCTTATGCAGCCCTCCAGGCGACCGTTGGTCACCCGGATAACCTTTACCTTTACGAGGGGAAGGCGCTTTTTGTGCAGGAGACCAAACTCGTCGTGGGTGATCACTCGATTGCTGGGTTCGCCTACTACAGCCCTTCCTGGGAACAGCAGGAGCGAGAGTCGTTCTATCGACAGCTGCACGAGCGGATGGAGCGGCTTAAGGAGGCTGATCTTCGGCCGTGGATGAATCCGGCAGAGGTGGCAGCATCGGTAACCGGTTCATACGCAAGGTACATCGCGTGGATGGTGGATGGGGATAGATTCACCGTGAGGACACGACCCAAGGCCATTGCGGCACGGGTAAACAGGATGGGCCTGACGATCCTCCTGTATCGGGGAGATTTCACCTGGGAATCGTGTCTCGATCTCTATCGCGAAAAGGATCTCGTGGAGAAGAGCTTCGACACCCTGAAAGACGAGATCGGCCTGATGCCGCCCTATCAGGAGTCCAGGGAGATGGTGAGGGGGATGCTGTTCGTCGTGTTTCTTGCTCTGATCATCAGGATGGCGTTTCGAGCGAAGGTGCATGATACGGGTCTCCAGAAACAGTATCCGGTGGATCATATCCTGCTAGAGCTCTCAAAACTGCGAATGGTGGAGCTGGCAAACGGTTCGCTCATGATCACGGAGGTCACGGAGAAGCAGCGGGAGATCCTGGATGCGCTCGGGATTGATCCCCAGGAGTTCGTTGTAAGGCTGGGAGAGAGAAAACCGGTAGCCTGAAAGAGGGGAGGTTCGGGCGCCCCTTCACCCCCATGAGATAAAGCATTCTCCAGCGATGCTACCGAAAAAGGTGCGACGACGATATGGGAGGCTCCGAAGGGACCTCCAGAAGGCGGCTAGGAGGAAACTGCGAAAGATCTCCGGGAGAGAGCACCGGTTTCTTGATAGGAACCACATCATGACAGTGACCGCACTGTTCGGGTCTCCATCGATCAGGCTCCAACATTCACAACACGTGCCCCATCTCCAGGGTGGCATGTCGTGTACCGTTCATCGATCTTGCTGCAAGGGCGATCCTGTAGGCTAAAGATCCGATGAACCATTCGATTATATGTGATCCCTCATCATAAAGATATAGATATAGAGTGATCGCAGGACGAAGGGGCTCTGCTCCCATTCCCGCACCTGCTTGGTGGAGTCTTCCCACTCTGCCCCGAGAACCCCATGAAGGTAAAGAGCGTGATGCCAAATATGGCATCATGCCCTCGGCTTAGTTGGGGGAGTTGACATATCCTAATGTGCCTTCTCGTGAAATGAAACAGAGGATATACGATGACATATCACCCGGTTAAGAGTATGATGCGGTTGATGGCAACCAAGATCAGAACCATTGCAGATGTGATATCCAACGACCAGATCAACGCGTTGATAGACGAGATCCTGAACGCGGACCGCATCTATACCATGGGCGCGGGGCGCTCCGGATTGGTAGCAAAATCGTTCGCCATGCGGCTGATGCACCTCGGTCTCTCGGCGTTCGTCATCGGGGAGACGGTGACCCCGGCTATGAAGCAGGGAGACATCGTCATCGTCTTCTCCGGGTCCGGCGCGACCAAGACCGTCGCGGATATCGCGGAGACCGCAAAAGAGATCGGCGGGCGGGTCTGTCTCATCACCTCAAAGAAAGAGTCGAGGATCGGGCGTATCGCTGACTGCATCGTCATCATCGAGAGCCAGCGAGACAGGGTGACCGATGAGTCGGCGGAGTTTGAGATCCGGCAGATGATGGGTGAACACAAATCGTTTGCGCCGCTGGGCACCATCTTCGAGACGACTGCCATGGTCTTTGCGGATGCCATCATATCCCGGCTTATGGAGATAACTCAATGCAGACCTGAAGATCTTCAGTGCCGGCACGCGAATATTGAGTGAGAGGTAAACTATGAGTGAGCACAGGTATGCTGCCCGGGTCCGGTCGGTGGAGATGTCAGGGATCCGGAAACTCTTCGATGCAGGGGGACCAGATGCGATCAACCTCGGTATCGGACAGCCAGACTTTGATACCCCTGATCACATCAAGGAGGCTGCTATCGCCGCGATCAGGGCTGGGAAAACAGGATATACGCCAAACGCCGGAATCCTCGAGCTTCGGGAAGCGATATGCACGAAATGTAAGCGGGAGAACGATCTNGTCTTCCAGCCGGAGCAGATCCTCGTCACGGCAGGCGGGAGCGAGGCACTCCATCTCGTCATGGAGGCACTCGTGGATCCGGGNGACCGCGTCCTCGTTCCTGATCCGGGCTTNGTCTCCTACGCCGCTCTTGCGACCTTTGCCGGTGGGCGGCCCGAAGGAATGGAACTTGATGAGACCCTCCACATCGATGTTGAGCGCGCGAAGGAGCAGATGGACGGAGCGCGGATCGTTGTCCTGAACTCACCCGCAAACCCCACCGGCGTCGTCGAGAGCGAGGAGTCGATCCGTGCTCTCGTGGAGTATGCAGACGACTGCGGCGTCACCGTCGTCACCGACGAGGTCTACGAGCACTTTATATACGAGAAGAAACACGTCAGCGCAGGTCGATTCGGCGATGATGTCATCACCATCAACGCCGCGAGCAAGACGTATGCCATGACCGGGTGGCGGGTCGGCTACCTAGCCGCGCCCGAGGACTACATACCGGAGTTCCTCAAGATACACCAGTATGCTCAGGCGTGTGCGACATCGATATCCCAGTATGCTGCGCTTGCCGCATACACCGGCGATCAACGACCGGTTGCGCGGATGCGAGAGGAGTACCGTGCAAGAAGGGATCTCCTCTACGAAGGACTCTTTGGCCTTGGATTCGATTTCTCCCGACCTGAAGGGGCTTTTTACGCCTTCGTACCCCTGGGGCGAAACCTTATCGAGAGGGCCATCGAAGATGGTGTCATCATCGTGCCGGGCGGAGCGTTCGGCTCGAGGGCACCTGATTATGCACGCTTCAGCTACGCGACATCCCGGGAGAACCTCTCCCGGGCGGTTGAGAGGCTTGCGGCACTGGTGGAGTGATGCGGAATGGTAAAAGAGTTATTGAGAAGATTATCAGACGCTCACGGCGTCTCGAGCAATGAGGGGAGCGTCAGGGATATCATCAGGGCAGAACTCACGGGTTCAGTCGATGAGATCGCTGAAGATACGATGGGCAACCTGATCGCCGTGAAGCGCGGCGATGACTTTTCCATCATGATCGCTGCTCACATGGATGAGATCGGTCTGATGGTCCAGCACATCGACGAGAAGGGATTCATAGGGATCGTTCCCCTCGGGGGCTGGTTCGGACCGGTGCTCTACAGCCAACGGGTGATCCTGCATGGGAAGAAGGGGCCGGTCATGGGAGTCATCGGCGCCAAACCCCCCCACGTGATGAAGGAAGAGGAGAGGAAACGCGAGATCAAGATCGAGGGGATGTTCATCGATGTGGGCGCGACAAGCGATGAGGAGGTAGGTAATCTCGGGATCGAGATCGGCACCCCGATCACCATCGACCGCGAGTTTGCGGAGCTAGCCGGCAGCCGGGTGACCGGGAAGGCGCTCGATAACCGGGTCGGTGTTGCGATGCTCATCCGGACCATGCAACAGGTGAAGTCACCCCACACGATCTATGGCGTCTTCACGGTCCAGGAGGAGCTGGGGCTGAAGGGGGCAAAGGTCAGCGCCTACTCCTTAAACCCGGACTGTGCGATCGCAACCGACGTCACCATACCGGGCGATCATCCGGGGATTGAGAAGAAGGATGCGAGCGTCGAGATGGGCAAGGGGCCGGTCCTTGTCCTCGTCAGTGCGAGCGGGCGCGGACTCATGGCTGACCCGAGGATGACCGCGTGGCTCAGGGAGACCGCGGAGAAGAGCGGTATCCCCTACCAGCTTGAGGTCGGGACCGGTGGCAACACCGACGCGACCATCATCCATCTCGAGCGGGGTGGCATCCCGAGCATCCCGTTCTCGATCGCGGCCCGTTACATCCATTCTCCGGCCGAAGTGGTCGATATCGGCGATATCGAGGCAGGGGTCAAGCTTCTCGTTGAGGCACTCGCGGGTAAGCCTGCGCTCTGAAACCCTCTCCTTTTTGACACCTCGCTGTGCAGTGCGGGGTATGGTCGGCAGGTTCGACTCACTTTTGCAGCCCTGACCATCGCCAGGTCTCCGGGAAGGTGGACACTTCTCCTGAAGAGCCAGAGCACGGGATCGTCTCGCCGGCGGGACCTGGGCCCGTCGGGGTACGGATCATTTCAAGATCAGGTGGATGCCGACGACTGGATTCTTTTTAGAATGGAACCATCGGGTATATCATCTGGGGGTGCCAGGAAAGCCTCCTGGAACCGGACCCTGTCCGGCTGGAAAATGCTGGTTGATCTGCATGGAACATCGCTCTGACAATGTCTCCTTGCCTGCCGCTGGAGATCACCCCAAGGTAGCCTCGTGGAGCGAAGCGGTGCGCACTCTTCAGTCTGATACGACGTCCGGATTGATGGATGCCGANGCTGCAAGGAGGATCGAGCAGTACGGATACAATGAAGTGCAACCGCCGACCGTCAACCCGGCTATCCAGTTCGCTCGAAAATTCTGGGGTATTACGGCGTGGATGCTGGAGATCACCATCGTCATATCCTTCCTCACGCAGAGATACCTGGATGCCTCTATCATACTCGTGCTGCTGTTCTTCAACTCTGCAACAGGGTTTATCCAGGAGCGTCGGGCTTCGGTAGCGGTGGAGTCGCTTAAGGGAACCCTCCAGATAAATGCGAAGGTTCTCCGAAGCGGGCAATGGGGGATGTTACCGGCACGGGAACTCGTGCCGGGCGATATCGCCAGGATACGGGCAGGGGATTTCGTCCCTGCCGATATCGTGATCATCGACGGCGAGACTGAGATCGACCAATCGGCACTCACCGGTGAGTCTGAGAGCATCGGGAAGAGTGTGGATGATCTGCTCTACTCAGGCTCCATCATCAAGAGGGGCGAGGCGACCGGTATTGTTGTATCGACAGGTGCACGAACCTATTTTGGGAAGACCACGCAGCTCGTCCAGACAGCCAGGCCAGCGCTCCATGTCGAAGAGATCACGACCCGGGTGGTCAGATGGTTGGCGGGTATCGTCGGTATATCAGTCATCTTCGCTGGCACCGTCTCGGTCTTGCGTGGCCTCGATATCATCGATATACTACCTCTCATGCTTGTGTTGCTGGTCTCGGCGATCCCTGTCGCCCTGCCGGCGATGTTCTCGATCAGCACAGCCCTCGGTTCTGTCGCACTCGGCCGGAAGGGGGTTTTAGTGACGAGGTTGAGTGCTTCAGAAGATGCTGCCACGATGAATATCCTCTGTATCGACAAAACGGGGACGATAACGACGAATAAGCTCTCAATCACGTATGTGAAGCCCTCTCTCCCTTTTACAGAACGCGATGTCGTCGTCTACGGCGCTCTGGCGAGCCGGGCAGCGGACCAGGATCCGATAGATTGTGCGTTCATCACAGCGGCACAAAAAGAGCAGTTTGCTCAAGGGGAGCTTCGCCAGAAGGAGTTCGTTCCTTTCGATCCTGAAACGAGGAGAACTGAGGCACTGGTCCAAAAAGGAGGGGAGGAGTTTCGCGTCTCAAAAGGTGCTGTCAGGGTGATCGCCGATCTCTGCCGGCTCAGCAACGCCGAGAGGGAATCGATTGAGTCAGAGACGGAGGAGTTTGCGAAGAAGGGGCATAAGGCACTGGCAATCGCGCGAACCGATGGCAAGGGTACCTTCAAGATGGTCGGTCTGGCTGCACTGTATGATGCCCCGAGGCCCGATTCGAAGGACCTGATCCGGGAGCTTATGGATCTGGGTGTATCGGTCAAGATGCTTACCGGGGATTCATCGGCGATCGCACGAGAGATCGCAGAGGAGGTAGGGCTCTCAGGGGATATCGTCAGCGTCTCGGATATAACGGGTTCCCTTGAAGATGATCCCCAGAAAGCCGCAGACATCGCCGAGAAGAGCGATGGCTTTGCCGAGATTTACCCGCAAGATAAGTATGCCATCGTGAAGAGTCTGCAGGCGAGACAGCACGTTGTCGGCATGACCGGTGACGGGGTGAACGACGCTCCAGCATTGAAGCAGGCTGAAGTAGGGATTGCGGTCAGCAACGCGACTGACGTGGCCAAAGACTCAGCAAGCGTTGTTCTGACCGGGGAAGGACTCTCAAACATCGTGGATCTGGTAAAGGTTGCCAGGATGATCAACCAGCGGTTGGTGACCTGGACTTTGAATAAGATCATCAAGACCATCCTGACGGTGTTTCTCGTCGTCGGAGCGTTTCTCATCAGCGGCACATACATCATCGCCACGTTCGATCTTGTTCTGCTCCTCTTCGTCATCGACTTCGTGACACTGTCCCTATCAACTGATACGGTGCGATGGTCAAAAAGGCCGGATGTCTGGGACATCTCAGCCCTGGCAGGCGTATCGCTGGCACTAGGTCTACTTCTGGTTTTGGAGTCTGCTGTGCTTCTGTACATCGGATTTCAGCAGTTCGGTCTCCTGAACAATATCCCGGAGCTTCATACCTTCACCTTCCAGATCCTCTTCTACTCGGGGGTGTTCACGATCTTCGTTGTGAGGGAGCGGGGACGGTTCTGGCATTCGATGCCCGGTAAACCTCTTATTTGGGCCGTTGTTATTGATATGATCGTCATTGCGGCGATAACGACCATCGGGGCCCCGGGGATAGCGCCGGTCTCCCCCCACATAACTCTCTTCGTCATCCTGTTCACCGGTACCTTTGCGCTACTGGTGAACGATACCATCAAAGTCTCGGTGCTGGAGAGGATTGGATTTCGCTGGTGAGGTATGATCTCTTACCACTTCACCGGCGGGCAAGTATCCGGCACCGTGGCTCGGCAAAGTATATCGCCACTTCAGCGGAATAGTAGAGGGTTTGTCTATGCGGGAGATTGCCTGGATATCCCTCTTCTTCGCCGGGATCCTTGAGACCGGGTGGGCACTCGGTCTCAGGTATACCGAAGGGTTCACAAAGTTGGGGCCATCGCTGGTGACCCTTGCCGTGATGGCCGGGAGTGTCTACCTCCTCTCGCGGTCGCTCGCCACCCTTCCGCTCGGGACAGCGTATGCCGTCTGGACGGGGATCGGGGCGGTGGGGGTGGTCATTGCAGGCATCGTTCTCTTCGGCGAGTCACGGAGCGTCATCCGTCTCCTCTGCATCCTCTTGATCGTATCGGGGATCGTGGGGCTGAGGATCTTTTCTGATGCGTGAGAGGGTCGACTCAGTGTGGTGACGAAGGCCCGGGGTAAACTTCCCCATCCAGGGCTTCAAGGAACGCGACGAGGGGCGCGTGCCTTTACGTGCGAAACTGATACCTACGTTGAAGCAGCGAGTGTCAGGTGCGGTCTCTGCATCAAGGCGTGCCCCCGGTGAAGGATGAGAATAATCATGTGGGGGCCCCGATCGTCACCGCGACCGTTGATGCTACACTCTCCGCTGGTCGCGGTCTCCTTTGTGTAGGGGGTGCAGTCGCTGCAGGTCGGCATACCGACCTCTTTTCCCGCCAGGGGAATACACGTTTTGCCAACCAGCTCTTGACCAGGGATGATTTGCCGTCGTCGCATTCGTCCTGTTCGCCGGTCGCGCTCTCACCACTATGGTGCGGGGCATCTGCCGGTCTGGTTCACCCCCTCTGCGCCTCCCGCACCGCCCGTATATCGGGTACATCCATCCCGCCGAGCAATTCAACGATCGCCTGCACGTAGGGGACCTGCCGGGTGCAGCTCGGGGATGCGCGGGGGTCGCTTCTCTGCCCTCGCCGGCCCATCCCCGCATGGCCGGTGGCGATGTAGTGCAGGAAGTCCTCTTTGGGGAGATTCCACCGGCAGTTGACCTGCAACCGGACGAAGTCAGGGCTCTTCGGGTTAGGGGAGAGCACCGCCCTTGTCCCGGGAAGCGGTACCGGCTCTCCGCCGTTTGATGCGGCAAGATCGCGGACCCGCTGCCAGAGCCGGCCGCAGGCCGCCTCCGGGCAGATCCGGCAGTAGCGATTCTGTGGCGGTGTGCCGTCGCCGGCGTAGTGGCGGCAGAAGGAGAGATCCATGGCCGGAGATCTTCAGACGCCTCTACCTATAGATGTTGCTCCGGTGGCCGGTTGGCGCCGGTTGTTCTCCATCACCAGCGCCACACTACCGTTTTTGTGCGACACAAAACTCCGCATCATGTCGCGTGAACTCCGTTGTGGGTCATGGATGTCGCATAAGTATTTTTATGGGTCAT
>JGI24710J26742_10003892_pt1 | contig 12532 bp, 5 predicted proteins | sample BioPla2DNA2_FD_26742 | JGI IMG/M metagenome (IMG submission 26742) | reverse complement strand
TGCATTTTTTCCAAGGAGGACATTGCATGCAGAAAGCATTATCGAATTTTGTGCCCTCGCGAGCGCGTATGAGCGTCGAAGGATTGCAGGAGGCTTTCATCTGGCATCTCCGGTACACCTTTGCGATCATGGAACGCGATTTGACTGATCAGGATTGCTACCAGGCATTTTCGTTGGCTATCCGGGAGCGGATTGTGGAACGCTGGATCAAGACGCATGAAGCCTATCTCGACCGCAACGTGCGACACGTCTGTTATCTGTCAGTGGAATTTTTGATTGGCCGCCTGCTGGCGACGAATGTGCTCAATCTCCGGATGGAGGAAATCTGTCAAAAGGCCTTGGAAGGCAAGGAGATCAATTGGGATAAGATTCGCGAGCTGGAGGTGGACGCCGGTCTTGGCAACGGTGGTCTTGGCCGCTTGGCAGCCTGTTTTATGGACTCGATGTCGACCCTCAACTTGCCGTGCATGGGCTATGGCTTGCGCTATGACTATGGGATTTTCCGGCAGCTGATCGTCAATGGCATGCAGGTCGAGGAGCCGGATGACTGGCGCCGCAACGGCTATCCGTGGGAAATCAAGCGCTTGGAGAAAAGCGTGTTTGTCCAGTTCGGCGGTGAGACTGTGTGCGTTGACGTCAACGGCCGCAAGGTCTGGCGTTGGTCGCCGGCCGAGCGCGTGCAAGGCATTCCGTATGACATCCCGATTGTCGGTTATGGCGGCAAGACGGTCAACACTCTGCGCCTATGGTCAGCCGCGTCTGACAATGAATTTGACTTCCAGGATTTCAACCGCGGGTCGTATGTCGAGGCGGTCGAGCACAAGGTCAATGCCGAGAATTTGACCAAGGTGCTGTATCCGAATGATAACATCGACCAGGGCAAGGAGCTGCGACTTCGGCAGCAGTACTTCTTCGTCGCCTGCACGCTGCGGGACATCCTGCGGCGCTATCGCCGTCAGAACACCAGTTGGGATAACCTGGGAGACAAGGTTTTCATACAGCTGAATGACACGCATCCGACTCTGGCCATACCGGAGCTGATGCGGATTCTGTTGGATGAAGAGGGGCTTTCCTGGGAAAAGGCCCAGCAGATAACGTATTCCGTGTTCGGCTACACCAACCATACGGTGCTGCCCGAGGCCCTGGAAAAATGGAATTTGGAACTGTTCGAGCGCCTTCTGCCGCGGCACATGCAGATTATCTACGAGATCAACGGGCGTTTCCTCCGCGAGGTCAGCTCGCGCTATCCCGGCGATATCGACCGCCTGCGCCGGATGAGCATCATTGAGGAAGGCAAAAATCGCCGCGTCCGCATGGCGAACTTGGCTCTGGTCGCCTCGACCAAGGTCAATGGCGTCGCTAAAATCCATTCCGATATCCTGCGCCGGAAGATTTTTCGCGATTTCGCCGAAATGTGGCCGGATAAATTTGTGAACATCACCAACGGCATTACGCAACGCCGTTGGCTGTTGAACGCCAATCCGCGCCTGGCCAAGCTGATCACCAGCCGCATCGGCGATAAATGGATCACTGATTTGCAGGAGCTGCGCAAGCTTGAGGCATTCGTGGATGATGATGACTTCCTGACCGCATTCCAGGGGATCAAGCGGGCTAACAAGGAACGGTTGGCTACGGTTATACAAGATACACTTGGGGTCACGGTCGATGTCGATTCGATTTTTGACGTCCAGGTTAAACGCTTGCATGAGTACAAGCGCCAGCTGCTGTTGATTCTGTACGTGATTATGCTGTATAACCGCCTGGTGGAAAACCCCGACCTGGATATGACGCCGAGGACGTTTATCTTCTCCGGCAAGGCCGCGCCCGGCTATATCCTGGTCAAGCAGGTGCTGCGCTTGATTCATAATGTCGCGGAGACGATTGCCGGCCATCCGGTGGCCAGCAAGAAGCTCAAGGTAGTGTTCTTGCCAGACTATCGCGTGTCCCTGGCAGAGATAATCATTCCGGCGGCGGATGTCAGCGAACAGATTTCCCTGGCTGGCAACGAGGCCTCCGGCACAGGCAATATGAAGCTGATGCTCAACGGCGCCCTCACCGTCGGCACCATGGACGGCGCTAACGTCGAAATCTATGAAGAAGTCGGCAAGGACAACATCTTCATTTTCGGCTTGCGAGCCGAGGAAGTGGCGCAGTGGCGGCCGACTTACTCGCCCTGGGACATCTACTTCGCCGACCAGGAAATCCAGAACGTGCTCGATACAATTCGCCAGAATGCCTTTAGCGTGCTGTCGCCAGGGGTGTTCGATCCAATCGTGCGGACGCTTTTGGACGATGGTGACTACTACATGCACTTGGCTGATTTGCGCAGCTATGCCGATACCCAGGACCGGGTGGCAGCCCTGTACCGCGACCAGCGCGAATGGAGCCGGCGCGCTTTGCTCAATGTCGCTAGAGCCGGAAAATTCTCTTCGGACCGGACGATTACAGAGTACGCACGCCTGATCTGGGATATAGAGCCGATGACGCGCGAGGACGAAGAGTAAGCCGAAGCCGCCGTTGTAGTCCAGGCTTTAGCCCGCTATATGTCCATTACCTCCTTGGCCCCAGTCAGCTTTGCCGACTGGGGTCAATGAGTTTTTAGGAATTATCCATGTCCTGCACATTAACTATTATCAGGCGCCCAAAGTGAGCGGATGTTTCTTTCAGTATTCGAGATATAAAATGCGGGTTGAACATTCCTCGATTTGAATTTTCAATTGGTTTATCTTACTGCCAAGTTTTTCACCGCTTAACGCATCGGAAACATCGGCTGGACGGGGGAAGGCCAAGTCGATTTCTTGCGAACCTTGATAACCGTTGTGAAGCACAATGAAATTTTGATTGGCATCGAATATAATATCTTCTGCCTCTGTGTAGAGATGTACGCCAGCCAGGCGGCAAATGTTGCGCAGCACCGAGCGCTCAAGGCGAGGAATGATTGAGTAGATGGACTTCCAAGTGCCGAAGTCCTTGACGGCAAGAGCTGTCTTGCCATCAGCAAAACAAGCCGCGGTTTCTGCTGCTGAGTCGACAATCCGGAATTTGGGGCCGAATTCGTCAGCATGCATTTGCCGGGTGTTTTTATGGGAAAAAGCGGAGGCGGTAAGCCGGTATTGTTCTGTCAGTCCTTCAGTAAGGCGATGTTGCGTTGGAACAGCACACATTTTTTCCTTGCCGGGCAGACACTCGACCTTAAATCCGGTCATAGTTTCGATTTGTCGAAGATCAAGTCCTTTGTCGCCAATGTAACCTGGAGCGTAGAACCATAGGAAAGTGGCGCCATTTTTCTTTAGTTCGTCAATCCTCTGTCGGTCTGTCTCTGACAGATAGAAAGTGTTCATCATAACATAAAGCTTGTATTGCTCAGGGAAATCGTGGTGATGGAGGTCACTGGTCAAATATACGTCAAAGGGAGCGCCCAGACGGAAGAATTCCGGATAGAACATCCATTGGATCAGGTTGTTTGCTAACGTCGGGCCATGAAAAATATCGAGATAGCGGGGCGAATCCGCGCTAAAAATCACGGCGATTTCGGCTGCGGAGCGGTAGCCAACCTGTTGCGCTTTTTGATAAAGCCGGTTCATTTCGCCGATCAATTCCGCCACTTCGCGTTCTCCAGTCCAAGATACCGCGAGTGCGCCTTTTCCCTGTGACATGTCAGAGAACCACGACCCGAAATTGCGGGTGATGTCAGCCCCCAGGTTGCGTAGTGTGATCGCCCTTGATTCGCGGATGCTGTGATTATGCCCGTAATTGCGAGTGCCGCAATGATAATACCGAGTGTCGTCATCCGGCAGATACATTCGCCCGTGCAAACGGAAGCTGGTCCAAGGAAAATACGTCAAACAGGGAGTCCCGGGCAGTCGTGCGGAATAGCTGGGTGCGCCGATATATCCGTCAATGGCGGGGTCACGAAGCAGCTCCGAGAGGTCGAAATTGTTATTGTTGAACATGCCGCCAGGAAGATTATAGCTTTGTATCTGGACGTCCACGAAGCCGTAATGAACGAAATTAATCCTGGTGTAGCCGGTCATTTCCTTGGTTAAGCGGCACATTTCCACCAGCAATGAACTAAGCATGGTTGGGATGAAGTCCATGTAGTCGAATGGCATTTTTCCGGCGGCAGGGTCACGGAATACGCCTCCATCGGCAGCTGGCGCAGTCAGTTCTTTGATGTCAGGCATAACTGTATCGAAAGAAATGTCCGGCTTGCGCCAGGCTTCCCTCAATTTTGTTATGTCGTTTCCGTAGCGTTTACGCAAAAAAGCGCGAAACATATTGATCGCCTGCGGGTTGAAATCGCCAACCGTGATTTTAGAGCGGTCTGTTTGCCAGAGATTGTCTGCGACTCCACCGGTTACGCAATCAGGCATGCCACATATCCATGGATGAAATCCGATGATCCGTTCCCAATAGGGCTGCTGTTGCAAATATTCCACAACAGCTTGAGTGAACGCGAGACATTCACGGCGATATTTTTCGGAAGCGAATGAGACTCCTTCTTTTTTGCCGAAAGCGGTGATCAGCATTTCGTCAGGATTCTCCTGAAGCCATTGCTGGGTCGGATTGAGCAGCCAGAGCACAACGATTAAAGCTTGAGGATTGACGCCCAATAACGTGCGAATATTGCGGTCGAGTTCAGCGAAACGCTCCGACCAATTCGTCGAGCCGGCAGCATCAATCAGCCGTCCATACAGCAAAAATTGATGGATTTTTATATCTGAATAACGCTCGGTCATATAGAGACGTTCCGGATCGGACAGTATCATGTAACGCCAAAAAAGCGGTGTTGTCACTTGATTGTCAAGGATAAAGGCAGCCTGTCCGTTTGGATAGCCGATTTGCGCATTGGTCACACCTTGGGCAGGGACTTCACGCCCAGTGACTTCAATTTCCGCTATTTTGATTTTTTCTGAACCATTGATATTTAAGGCCAGGCCGTTTTTTTGTCCTGCTGCGGAAAGGTGCACTGGTTGGCGTCCGGAGGGGGTCCAAGGTGGCAGAATTAGTTCAGCCATGACAGTTATGGTTTCAGTGCAGTTCTCGGTTTCCGGAGCATCCATGTACATTGAGGTGAACAAATGGCGTTCACCGCGAATGCCTGGAATATCGGAACCGGCTTCCAGCAGAAAATCGTAATTTTGATTCAAGCGGTGTCGGGGAGTGAAACTAAAAATTGATTTTTATCACTTCTCCTGGTTTTGCTTGATGCACTGGTGTTTTTCCGTCCGAATCAGCCTGTTCACAAATACTGCTCGAATAATAGTCGATTTTTCCCCATGGCCCTTCTGGGGGCCGGAGGTAGCAAAATGGTTTAGGCCAGGCACTGTCGTCAAAGCCTTGTTCTGTCCATCCAGCCCCGGCATTTTTTGAACTTTTCCAGTCTTCTCCGGTGCCTATTTTGATTGTTTTGTCGTGGTAGTTCAAGCTCAATTCAGCAATAAATTCGCCCCATCCCCAATGGCCGGGATTACGGCTTAGATCGGCTTCGGCTGCGATGACGTTTTCGCCAATTTTTAATAATTTTGTCACTTGCTGCGGGCGGATTTCAACTGAGCCGCTGTCAACCTCTGTGCCGTTCAGGAAAATTTTGTAGTAATCATTGGAACGTGCCTGTATGACAGCCGAGACTGGGATTCCGTCAAGCTGGAATGTTTTTCGGAAGTAGCGTGGTTGAGCCGCCTTGTGCACTTTGTCGGGTTCCGGATACCATATATACCAGGCATCCCAGTAAGGCTCGCTGAGGCCGGTGCCGGCTTGTTTGGGCCCGTATGCTTCCAATGCGGAAGCCGCTGTTTTTTGGTTTTCGGCGGGAATAAGATGCAAACGCAGTCGAGTTGTGTTCTGCACCGGAAAGATGAATTGGCCGTCCTGATATTCTTCCGGCTGAAATTCTTTGACTGCAACCCAGGAGTCAGTAGCCAGCAAATACGACTCCAGCCGGATTTGCTCGGGGGTTGGAGTTAGGCCACGTAAGAATAATTGATCAATTTTCCGCGGAAAAGGCCAGCGCAGCTCAAGAAATAACGCTTCCCCTGCTTCTTTTGAGCGCCAAAAAGTGGTCGGATTGCCATCAATCAGGTTATCCGTGTAATTTTGCTGATAGTTCTCAAAAGACGATGCGATAATGATGCATTTATTGGCTGCTGTCGCGAGATTTGGTGTTTCCGGCGCCGCTTGTTGAAGCGCCTGTGAATTGCTCGGGGCATGCTGGGAATAGTGTTCAAAAATTTCCTTTGCCGGCAAGGTGCGGTTGTAAAGTTTGATTGCATCATAAAGCGTTGAGGCGCTCCCAAGTCCATTCCATTCAGGCAGGACATTGCCGAAAATGAAGTTATCAAATTTCATGTCAGGCACTTCATTGATTGTGCCGCAGACCTTGCCGTCAATATAAAGCGTATACAATCCTTGACCCCACGAAAAAGCCAGATGGCGCCACTCGTCTTTTCGCCATGAGAGCACCTCATATTCGACCTGTTTCTGTTCTTTGCCGGCAGTATCCTGATAGAGCAGGCAGACCACTGCCTTTTGGTGTGGTTTGTAAAGCAATATACGCTTAGCGTCAGCATTGAGCAGGCAGAAAAAAATAACATTCATCTGTGGTTGGAGTCCATTGCGGACAGACCCACATCGTCACTGTGCCTCGTTTGCCATCGCCCAGCAAGTCCTTGGTCGCGACGGTCAGGCTGCCGCCTTCCGCCGAAAGCCCTTGCCCGATAATTCCTTTGGCTTTTGCAATCTTACCGGCGACTTTGATGTTTAGCGGAAGGTCGCTGTCAAAAGAATATTCCGCCTGCGCCTTGTTTCCATATTCATTTTCCTGCTCACGAATCTTTTGACGTCCGGCACGGTATTTTTCCCGTATTTGCTCCGCGTCAGGGGCTGGGCTGTGAAGGGTTACATCGCCGATGGCAGTTTTTTCTTCCCCGATATAACTCCATGAAGCATAGGGAGTGCCAATAATCAGATTTTCCCATTTCACCGCTTTTATGGCGCTTTTTTCTCCAAGCAACTCGCCGTCAAGATAATATTTATAGGTTCCTTGCTCGAAAGTGACCGCAAGATGGTGCCAGCTGTCAGTTTCCCATAATGCGATATCATGGTAAAAATTTTGACCTTCCGGAAGACGCAAATTGAACGCCAGAGAAGTCTGTTTGCAGAACTTGGAAACAATCAGGTCCACGGGAAGACCGTCGCTTTTTTCTCTTTGCGAAGTCAGGGCCAGAAAGAAAATAAAATTCTCACAATATGGTTTCCATCCTAGCGGCTTCACCCACATTGATACTCCCCAACTATCGGTTTTCAGCTCGTCGTCCAGTTGAAAAACCGCCTTACGCTTACCGTAAAATATACCTGCTGGAGAGTTAATTCCTTCTGTGTATTGGAGTTGTCCCCCTTCGATACGACAGTTCTTTGATGTGAAATGACAGCCCATTTCTTGCGCTCCCAACTGTAAAACAAGTGAAAAAAGAAAGCAGCTGATCATTTTATGCATGATGATTTCATTCCTTGAGGGAGCAATTACAAATTTCAGCGTCCATCCGTGGTAAAAAAAGATTGTGGACGGATATCGTCCACAACCTTATGGACAGTGGCTGCTTATGAATTATGAATTATGAATTATGAAATGCGCCTTAGCATTCAGCATTCAACATTCAGCTTCTCGCCCCTCGCCCCTTATGAATTATGAATTATGAATTATGAATTATGAATTATGAAATGCGCCTTAGCATTCAGCATTCTGTATTCAGCATTCAGCATTCAGCATTCAGCATTCAGCATTCAGCTTCTCGCCCCTTATGAATTATGAATTATGAATTATGAATTATGAAATGCGCCTTAGCATTCCGCATTCAACATTCAACATTCCGCATTCAACATTCAGCATTCCGCATTCAGCATTCAGCATTCAGCTTCTCGCCCCTCGCCCCTCGCCCCTCGCCCCTAAAAAAAAGCCCCTCGCCCCTAAAAAAAGCCCCTCGCATCGTCTCAGGGACTGGTGCCAGTATAGGTTGGGTACCAGAGAATGCTGGTCGTCGATCTGTCGGGGATGGACTGGGCTCGGCGGTTGCTGACATGGCCGTCACCGTATGCGATGTTGACTGTGCTGTTATGTCGATCCATTTCGCGGAGGTGTTTGGTGTTGACCAGGCCATACGTGTTGTAGAGGATGGCGCCGCCGTTGGAGGCCGGGTAGGCATTGGCATCAGCGAAGACCATCAGCTCTGAGGGGCGGACGTGGCTGTTGAGGCTTTTTCCATAGCTGGGGATGTAGCTGTTGTAGCCGATGGAGGAGTCGCCGTGGTATTGTCCTGAGTAGACGCAGTTGGACCTGGAATTTGATGGGCAGTTATAGACTTTGAATTCCGACTGCCAGGGGTGGAAGATGGTCTGCCAGAGTTTGTAGCCGCGGGTGCAAGTGTCGCCGTTCGGCAGGGTGAAAGGCGGATGGCTGCCGCCGCCAAAGTTGTAGGCCAATACCGTGCCGTCGTGGTCGTCAGCATACATCAGCCAGCTGAGGGCCATCTGTTTTTGGTTGGACGTGCAGGAGATGGCGCGAGCCTTTTCCCGGGCCTTGGACAAAGCCGGAAGCAGCATGGCCGCCAGAATCGCAATGATGGCGATGACGACCAAAAGCTCAATCAACGTGAATACTTGGCGATGGCGGTTGTGAAGTGTTTTCGACATGGGCATGAGAGGTGTTTCCTTACTGTTAGATGTCAGGGATGCTAAGAAATGCTCAGCACTTTTGGCTGCTCTTTGGTGACCGTTGCGTTGATGCTACGATGAAAAAGGTCTGCTGGCAGTCAACCTCGGCGGAAAAATATTGGCCAAGGCTAAGTCTACCTGAAGCATTTCAGACATTAAAGAAAAATTAGCATGGATTTAATATTTTACAATTCTGAGGAGGAGTTTTCTGCTGATGTTCTGCTAAGCGATAATTGATTGACGCTCGGAGGTCCGGTAAGCTGCGGTGTTAGGCGTCCAGGGTAAGGCAGTTTAGTGGACAATGGACAATGGACTTTAGTGGACTTTAATGGACTTTAGTAGACGATGGACTGTGGACAGAAGTGGACGTTAATGGAGAGTGGACGTGGACAGAAGTGGACTTTAGTGGACTGAGGGGTGAAGACACGTGTCCCCCCACAGGCTTTCGCAGGCTTTCGGTCGGCGTAGGGAGCATTATGCTTAAAGTCATATTGTCTTGCGCCGTAGGTGCTTAGTCATGCTTAACCCCAGGCCTCAGCCTGGGGAGGCATGCCTCCTAAAGTAGTGCCCCGTGCGGGCACCACAGAAGACTGACGCATTACTGACCGATTTTTTGTTTGCGCTGAAATATCGTCCATGCGAGGTGAAGAATAGCTGCTGGGCGGTATATTAAGGCATTTATCATCGTCTTTTTTGACGGCGTCGGCAGAGCAACGCATTTTCCGGGAGAACTATGACGGTATTTCGCAACAACGGCCTGACTACTCATCGCCGCAATCCGGCAGATTTTCCCGAAAACACGCTTCCCGGCTTTGTTGATGGCCGAGCCAGTGGAGAAGATGTGAAGCATCCGCCAGCGAAACTCATCTTGTTTGATCTTGACGGCACGCTCTATCTCGACGGTGTGCTTTTTCCCCGCGTCCAGGAGCTGATTCACAAGCTGCGCGAATCATCCTTGGAGTACGGCTTTCTGACTAACAACAGCACGATTGGCCCGGGGTCGTATTTCAATAAGTTGAAGCGCCTTGGCCTGGAACTCAATCGGCGCAACGTAGTCACCAGCGTGGAAGCCACTTGCCTGATGCTGCGTAACCTGCGTATCGGCCCGGAAATCTACATCCTCGGAACCAGGAAATTCCGCTCCTACTTGGAAAGGCAGGGCTTTGTCCATAGTTATGAGGACGCGCAGGCGCTGCTAATCGGCTTTGATACGGAATTGACCTACCGCAAATTGACTGAGGCGACGCGCCTGGTGCTGGCAGGGAAGCCGATTGTGGCGTCGCACCCGGACCCGATTTGTCCCGGACCTTTTCCTGATGCCGGCATGCTGCTTGAGTATTTCCGGGCGGCGCGTCCCGGCGTTGTTATTCAGGCTATTGCAGGCAAACCGCACCGCTGGCTGGTGCAATTGCTGCAAGAGCGTTTCCAGGTACGTCCAGAGGAGATGATTATGGTCGGCGATCGCGTCAATACGGACATGCGCTTTGCCGCGAACTTCGGGATGCGTTCGATGCTTGTCCTCAATGGCGTGCCACAGCCGGAGCTGGGAGACATCAGGCCGACGCTGATAGTCGAGCGCATCGGTCAGCTTTGCGAAGAATACTGGCCAGAGAATCTGGGCTGGACAGAGCCGGCCAGCAAGAACACCGCCGGCGGCCGGCGGCGCCGGAAATCATGAGACAGGGGCGCTGCAATGGCGGCTGCGTCCCCGGATGTGGAAGACTCTGACCCGAGTACGTTATTTTCATATTCTCAATCCGAGCATCAGACCATCGTCACAGGCAGGATATCATGTTAAGCACTGAGCAAATCATCAACACGGTCAGCATGGTTCAAAAGGAAAATTTGGATGTGCGGACTGTCACTATGGGCATAAATCTGATGGACTGTCGGCATCAGGACGTGGATGTCATGTGCCGGCGGGTAGTCAACAAGATCGAACAGCACGCCGGGCGCTTGGTTGACGTTTGCGCTGAGGTTGAGGCCAAGTACGGGGTGCCGATTGTCAACAAGCGTCTGGCTGTCAGCCCTGCTGCCGATGTCGCGGCCGGTCATGACCAGGACGGCTTTGTCGCCCTGGCCAAGGCGCTTGACCAGGCGGCCAAGTCAGTGCGAGTGGATTTTGTCGGCGGCTTCAGCGCACAGATGCAGAAAGGCGCCAGCGCTGCTGATAAGGCGCTTTTGGAGGCCTTGCCGGCTGCCATGCTGGCGACCGCCAAGGTCTGCTCGTCAATCAATGTCGCCAGCAGCCGGGCTGGCATCAATATGGAAGCGGTCGGGCGCTTGGGGCATGTGCTGTTGCAGATGGCTGAGGGCAGCCGGGAGCCAGATGGATTTGCCTGCGCCAAGCTGGTTGTGTTTGCCAATCAGCCGGAGGATAATCCCTTCATGGCCGGCGCTTACCATGGTCATGGCGAGCCGGAAACAGTCATCAATGTCGGCGTCTCCGGGCCGGGGGTGGTGCTCCGCGCCTTGGAACGGCGAATCGCGCGTGACGGCGCTGATAACCTCGGTTTGGATGACCTGGCCGAGGTGATCAAGCAGACCAGCTGCCGGGTGACGCGCTGCGGAGAATTGATTGGCCGAGAGGTCGCGGAGATGCTGGGAACACGCTTCGGCATCGTGGACCTGTCGCTGGCGCCAACGCCGAAAATCGGCGACAGCATCGGCGAAATTCTGCAATTGCTGGGGCTTGACGCTATCGGCGCGCCCGGCTCGACTGCCTGCGTAGCGCTGCTGAACGATGCGGTGAAAAAGGGCGGCGCGTTTGCGTCCCAGGCGGTTGGAGGCTTGAGCGGCGCGTTTATTCCGGTGTGCGAGGATTCCGCCCTGGCGGCAGCTGCCGAGCGCGGCGATCTCACCCTGGAGAAGCTGGAAGCCATGACCTGCGTCTGTTCCGTCGGGCTGGACATGATTGCGATTCCCGGCGATACGCCGCCAGAGACGATTTCGGCGTTGATTGCCGATGAAATGGCCATTGGCATGATTAACAAGAAGACGACAGCAGTGCGCTTCATTCCGGTTCCGGGCAAAAAGGCCGGCGACCGGGTGGAGTTCGGCGGACTGTTTGGCGGCGGCACGGTCATGGCAGTGCCAAACCCAGGCAAATCAGCTCGTTTCATCCGTTTCGGCGGCCATATCCCGGCGCCGATTCACAGCTTAAACAACTAAACCGGTGAGTTAAGACGCCGTTTTTGGCTGAGAATCAACCGTTTTCCGCCGCGTCGCCCTGGGCGACAGCGTCGCTTAGTAAGTTTCCGGAATGGGTCACCGATTGATACTTGGGGTTCCGGCGAGTTACGGAGCCAGACTGCCCGGATAAGGCACCTTAGTGGACAGTGGACAATGGACTTTAGTGGACTTTAATGGACATCAGTAGACGATGGACTGTGGACTGAAGTGGACTTTAGTGGTGAGTGGACGTGGACAGAAGTGGACATGGTGGACAGCGTAGCCCAAGCTTACTTTCGCCCCTCGCCCCTCGCCCCTCGCCCCTCGCCCCTTTCCTGAGACCGCTGCTCGTCGGATTTCCGAATATCAATGAGTGACCGATTACAAGTTTCCGGTGCGAATGTTGCGGCTTTGGGAAGCAAAAACGGGTTTGATGTATATGTTATGTTATTATTAAGGGAGTCGGCCAGGCCAGGCTATCCTAAGGGCATTCACTCGCAGCGACAGAACACGACTATGAAATATGGTATTTTAGGCGATATTCATGGCAACTTAGAAGCCTTGGAGGCAGTTCTCAAGAAAGCCGAAGAATGCGGCGTCGAGCGTTATGTCTGCATCGGCGACATTGTCGGCTACAACGCCAATCCGCATG
>JGI24710J26742_10003890_pt1 | contig 12540 bp, 6 predicted proteins | sample BioPla2DNA2_FD_26742 | JGI IMG/M metagenome (IMG submission 26742) | reverse complement strand
ATGAATACGCTCATACAAAAGGTATAGCGAAACAGGCCCAACAGGGTCCCGCCACAACCATCATCGACGGTATCGCTGTTGGTATGCTATCTACCTGGGTTCCTGTGATAACAATTGTTGCCGGTATCATCGCCGCTTATGCTTTTGCCGGTGGTTTCAGCAATTTCGCCAACGGTGTGTACGGTATCGGTTTCGCCGCTGTTGGTATGCTATCGACACTTGGTATCACCCTGGCGACCGACGCTTTCGGTCCTATAGCCGATAACGCCGGTGGTAACGCTGAGATGAGCCGCCTTCCGAAAGAGGTTCGCGAACGTACCGATGCTCTCGATATGCTCGGCAACACAACCGCGGCTACAGGTAAAGGTTTCGCTATCGGTTCAGCCGGTCTGACCGCTTTGGCTCTTTTGGCGTCTTATATGGAAGAGATCAAACTCTGGATAGGCAAACTTCCCGAGAAGGCTGAGGCGTTTTTCAGCTCGACAGGTACAAATGTAGCCGATGCCAATATACTGGACTTTGTAAGTTACTACAATATCAACCTTTTCAATCCTATTGTTCTTGGTGGTGTCTTTATAGGTGCCATGATGGCCTTCGTATTCTGCGCTATGACCATGAAAGCTGTTGGTCGCGCCGCCGGTGCCATGGTTGAGGAGGTTCGTCGCCAGTTCCGCGAAATTCCGGGTATCATGGAAGGAGAAGCCACTCCCGAGTACGCCAAATGTGTTGAAATATCGACCAGGGGCGCCCAAAAAGAGATGCTTGTTCCTTCACTGCTCGCTATAGCCATACCTGTTGCGGTTGGCATAGTTCTGGGTGTAGGTGGCGTCGTTGGCCTGTTGGCCGGCGGTCTTACCACTGGTTTCACTCTGGCTGTTATGTTGAACAACGCCGGTGGAGCCTGGGACAACGCCAAGAAATTCATTGAAAAAGGAAATTACGGTGGCAAGGGAAGCAGTGCCCACCACGCCGCTGTTGTTGGTGACACTGTAGGTGATCCCTTCAAGGATACCAGCGGTCCTTCACTCAACATCCTTATCAAACTGATGTCAATGGTTTCGATCGTTATGGCCGGTCTTACCGTTGCCTTCAGCCTGTTCTAGAATCAGGACAAACAATCTAAATATTGGAGAGGACACCCAAACCCGGGTGTCCTCTTTTTTTTGGCAGAGCGGCGCGAGCCAACGCTTCGCCAAAATAGCGCGATTTTGTCAACCCATGCGGAGCGACTTGATAATTATACCTTGTTTTTGGAGATGAATTTGTGTTTTAGAAAGAAAAATTGAAGCGCTTAATCGCGTAAATCTTTCCAACGACAAATTTTCGCGTTTGCGGGAGGAGATCATCAATCCCGATGTGTTTAAGGCATCAAAGATGCTCCGCGAGGGCCATGAAAAGTTCAAAGAGGAGAAATACAATAGGGAGATAGCCGCTATTGCCCACAATTATGGTATACAAACAGCAGACCTGAAAAGGTTTGTTGAAAATATAATGAGCCGGTCAATAAATCCAGGATAAAACAGAAGGCATCACGGATCTGCCTTAGTTTTTTCATCATATAAGGGCCGCGGCTGCCATGGCCTTACTCCTTTTTTCTTCTCAAACAGACAGATACTGAGTTTCAGTAACTTCCCCGCTCTATCGGTACCAATGCGCTCGCAAAAGTGTACAAATTCACTCGAAACCAAGTAACAAAAACTTAACCTCGGTTAACCGAATCTTAACCCTCGATTAACCGAATCTTAACATTATTGAGGTTTGTTTGCCACATAAATTAAGAAAATTTAACATATAAAAACAATTTAAATGAAACAAAAAAGTATTTTATTGATTGGATTTTTGTTCGCGTTCAACTTAACTTTTGGACAACGAACCAATGTTGAAGGAATGATGTATTTGGACGAGAATCGTCGTCCCATTTATAGTGAGAATATAGTTATTCCGGATGTAAACGGTTATCAGGTTTTGAAGTGCGATTTTCATACGCACACTGTGTTTTCCGATGGTCTGGTATGGCCTTCCATTCGTGCGCAAGAAGCCTGGGAAGAAGGTTTGGATGCCATTGCGCTGACCGAGCATATAGAATATCATCCGTATAAAGATGATGTTAAAGTAGATCACAATCGCTCTCATGAGCTTATAGAAGCCAGTTCCAAAAAGAACAATGTTCTGTTAATAAAAGGAACGGAGATTACCCGGCAAACCCCTCCAGGACATTTCAACGCTATTTTTATAGGAGATGCCTCTTCTTATATTGAAGAAAATGTCTCGGAAAGAGATCGTGAAGCTGTAATGAAAGCCTCCGAACAAAAAGCATTTATCTTTTGGAATCATCCGGGATGGCGGCCCAATATCGCCGGTTCATACGAGTGGATTCCATTTGTGGACGATTTGCATAAAAACAAAGCATTGCACGGCATTGAAGTTATCAACGGATTCGGATTTCACATGAAAGCTCTCGATTGGTGTGTTGATAAAGGATTAACCGTAATGGGAACTTCTGATATCCATAATCTGATCGGACATGATTACGATCGTAGCAAAGACTATGTTCATCGTACCATGACGTTAGTTTTAGCGAAAAACAGAACTCCTGAGGCTATTCGTGAAGCATTGAACGCAGGGCGTACGGTTGCTTGGGCAAGCAAAATTTTAGCAGGAAAAGAAGAGAATGTGAGGGCACTTTTCGATGCTTGCGTGAAAATAAACCCTTCTCACTATACGGAAGAGAACAACGGGGAGAAGACAAACTTCTACGAGATAAAAAATTCAAGTGATTTATACTTTGAACTAAAATTAAAAGAAGGAGACGCCACGGAACAAATCGTTCTCTATCCTCAATCCAAACAATTGATTTCAGCGAAAGTCGGTCAATCTTCGCTTGCCTATGAAGTAACTTCCACTTATGTAAGAAGCGATAAACATCTGGAAGTCAAATTGCAATTGAAATAGGTTTAAGTAAAAATTGCCAGATCTACATAAGTAATTAANAATATCAACAATAATAAAATATGAAAAAAGAAAAAACAGTGGTTTATGGACTTAAAAATTGCCGTAAAACAACTTTAATTACAATTCTAAATGTAGTTGTATTGCTGTTATTGAATAGTATAGGCGCATTTAGTCCCAATATTTATGGTGAAAATATCAACTTGGAAATTGCCCAGCCCCAACAAAGAAATATTACAGGGAAGGTGCTTGATGTTGAAGGAGTTCCCCTGCCTGGTGTTTATGTGATTGTACAAGGCACATCAATTGGGACGGTTACAGATATAGATGGCGAATTCTCACTTGATATTCCATTGAGCGCCGAGATACTTCAGTTCTCATTCATAGGAATGAAGACAGTGGAACAAATAATAGGCAGTGAGAGCAATTTTTCCATAATAATGGAAGAGGATGCATTTTCTTTTGATGAAGTTGTTGTTATTGGTTATGGTAGCGTTAGAAAAAAAGATTTAACAGGCTCGGTTGGATCAATCGACGGAATAAAAATCTCTGAGCGTAAAGTGACACAGGTTTCTTCGGCCTTGCAGGGTGCCATTCCCGGATTGATGGTGACACGTGATAATGGAGCTCCGGGCGCGACCTCAAGTATTCGGGTTAGGGGAGTAACAACGATCGGAGACAGTAACCCCCTAATACTTGTAGATGGGATGCAAGTTAGTGATATCAATCAAATCAATCCTGCGGATATTGAAAACATTTCAGTATTAAAGGATGCGGCATCTTCTTCTATATATGGTTCTCGAGCCGCATCGGGAGTGATTCTGGTAACAACCAAAAGGGCTAAAACCGGTGAGGTGGCAATAGAATATAATTATGAGTATGGTATTGAAAAACCCACAGAGTTCCCGGAATATGCGGGACCAGAGCTCTATATGACAAGGATCAATGAAATGCAATGGAATACCAATAAGAATATTGGTGCTGAAGACCCACTTTATTCTGAAGAGTTAATAGATAATTATCAACAATTGAACGCTGAAAATCCGGACGAATATCCTATGACCGATTGGATAAAACTCGCATTAAAAAAATATGCTCCGCGTCAAACCCATGGATTGAGAATATCCGCGGGTTCAAAAATGATAAAAAGTCTTACTTCTTTATCTTATGATGAAGTGGGAGGGCTATTTGAGCACAGGAATTATGAAAGGTTCACCGCTCGATTCAATAATGACATCTCAATTAGTGACAATCTTTCGGCATCTTTAGATTTCCACGCGAAACGAGATATCAGTGAAAGTCCCTCTATTGATCCTATTAGCTGGATGCACATTACTGCTCCTATATATGCCGCGGTATGGTCGAATGGGCTTGTCGCATCGGGAAAATCATCGGATAACTTTTATGGATCAATGATATATGGCGGTTTTGACAATACCTGGACAAATCAATATGGTGGAAGAGTTTCAATTAGTTATAGCCCCCTGCAAGGATTGAACTTTAAGGTAAGCGTAGCCCCTGAAGTTAACAACGATAAGAGAAAGTATTTTCGTAAGCAAGTGAAATATACCAATTACGATGACCCATCTACATATTTGGGAACATTAAATGCCAACCCTAATACCAGGCTTGTGGAAGAGCGTTTCGACAATCATCACATCACATCGAATGTTATTGTTGATTATACCAAAAGTATCCAGAATCACAACCTGAACGCAATGATAGGTTACGAAAATTACTATTTTTTCAGCGAATCGGTACGAGGAGAAAGTGAACAATTAGAACTGTCATCATTCCCATATTTAGACTTAGCGAACAAGAACTTTTTAGGTGTTGGAGGAAATGCTTTTGAAAATGCCTATCGTTCTTATTTTGGAAGGTTAATGTATAATTTTAAAGATAAATACTTATTACAGGGAAATATACGTTATGACGGATCTTCCCGTTTCGCCAAAGCATACAGATGGGGGGCATTCCCTTCCTTCTCCGCTGGATGGGTGATTTCGGAAGAGCCTTTTATGGACAACATTCCCGCACTTTCATTTTTAAAGTTTAGAATTTCCTATGGAAAGTTGGGCAATGAAAGAATTGGAAATTATCCTTATCAATCATTGATACAGTTCTCGAATGCATTATTTCAGGAAGGTGATGCGATAACATCTGTGCAAACAGCAGCGCAACAGAGTTATGTTATTGAAGATATTTCCTGGGAGTCAACCGGAGTTTTTGACGTTGGTCTTGACGCCTCCTTTTTTGATAATAAGCTGCAATTCACCGGAGATTACTACAAAAAAGTAACTAGCGATATGCTATTGGAACTTGAGATCCCCGACTTTATAGGATATGACAATCCTTTCCAAAACACCGGTAAAATGTACACAACCGGTTGGGAAGTAGAATTGAAGTATAGGGATAATATAGGTAAATTGAACTATTCAATAACCGGCAATATTTCTGACTCCAAAAGTATAATGGGTGATTTGGGAGGTATAGAGTTTTTAGGTGATCAGGTAAAATTTGAAGGTAGTGAATTTAATGAATGGTATGGTTATAAATCGGACGGGTTGCACCAGAATAAAGAGAGTGTTGAAAATTCACCCCTATTGATCGCGAACACGGGACCGGGCGATATTAAGTATGTTGACATCAGTGGTCCTGATGGTGTGCCTGACGGCATTATTTCATCAGCTTATGACAGGGTCTTATTAGGCGGCTCTCTTCCACGATATCTATATGGCGGAAATATTTCCCTAGAATATGGCGCATTCGATTTCTCTTTGACTTTCCAGGGTGTCGGAAAGCAAAATGTCAAGCTGGAAGATAGAATGGTTAAGCCTTTTCAAACGGGTTGGGGGAATTTCCCGATGCTACTTGAAGGGAAGTACTGGAGTACTTATAATAATGAACAACAAAATCAATCCGCAAAATATCCAAGACTCTTTTATGATAGCGCGAATAACTATGTTATGTCGGATTTTTGGTTATTTAACGGATCCTATTTTAGGATGAAAAACATGTCACTTGGATATACTGTGCCCAATAAATTAACTGAGAGGTATAAAGTGAAAAACTTACGTATATATGCCAGTATATCTGATTTCATGTCGATAAACAACTACCCTAAAGGCTGGGATCCGGAACTTTCACGAAATGGCTACCCCATTACAGCCTCATATATTATTGGAGTATCCGTAAAATTTTAAAAACAAGCATTATGAAAATAAATAAAATATTCAACTTACTTTTTTTATTTCTTTTACTCACTGGTTGTAGTGATCTTGATTTAAATCCTTTATCGGAAGGATCTAGTGAAAACTGGTATGCAGACGAAACTGAAATTGAAATGTCTCTAAATGATCTATTTCGACATTATTCTTGGTTTCAAGACTACGATGATTGGACTGATGACTGGGAAAGCAGGGGAAGGTCAAATCAGATAACCGGGGCGACAATAAACGCCAACTGGAGTACGCTTAGATCAATATGGAGGAACCAATACAAAGCAATCTCCCGATCCAATGTTCTATTAGAAAAACTGAAAGAGTCCGGCGAGTTTTTATCGGAGCAAAAAATAGCCTTTTATGAAGCTAATGCTAGATTTTGTCGCGCATCAAGATATGCTTACTTAATCTCACACTGGGGGGATGTTCCTTATATTACAGCGGACATATCAATTGATAAAGCCTTTACCCTTTCAAGAACAGATAAAAACACAATTCTTGAAGCAATATATGAAGACTACGACTATGCCTCCACTGTTTTACCGGTCAATTACGCATCGGGCAGAAAATATGCCACAAAAGGGGCCTGTTATGCGATGAAAGCCAGGATAGCCCTATATATGGGAGATTATACAACCGCTCGCGATGAAGCCCAAAAATGTATAGATCTTGGAGTTTATGATCTTCATCCAAGTTTTGAAACGTTGTTTTTAACTTCCACAAAAAAGTCTCCTGAAATTATTTTTTCAATTCCACGCTCAGCTGAACTCAATGAGGTTTTCGCGTCAGGAACAGCGTGCGCTAATTACTATACGCGCAATGCGGGAGGGTATGCTGCCAGAAATCCGTCTTGGCAGTTATTTAGTGCTTTTCTGTGTACTGATGGATTACCAATAGATGAATCTCCTTTATATAATCCAAGGGAGCCATTTAAAAATCGTGACCCCCGCTGTGCGATGACAATTGTAGAGTTTGGAACCGAGTTTTTAGGTTTTATTTATGAGCCTCATCCCGATTCCCTAAAAGTTTGGAGTTTTGATAAAAACAGTTATGTGACAAATCAAGATACTCGTAGTAACGGACAGTACGCGTCGTATAACGGATTAGTTTTTAGAAAAGGCATCAACAAAGAGTGGTCCGATGACAAAATAGCAGATCAGGACAAAATAATAATTCGATATGCGGATATACTATTGATGTATGCCGAGGCAAAAATTGAATTAAATGAAATTGACGCATCTGTGTTGAACGCGATTAACCAGGTAAGAGCCAGAGCTTATAGTGTAGACGTTAGTGATGTTGGGGCCTACCCGGCAGTTACTGCCACAAACCAGTCAGAGTTGAGAAAGACACTTAGGATTGAGCGTAGAATGGAGTTTGCTCCATCTCCGCGCGAGGGGATTCGTTATATGGATATTATCAGATGGAGAATTGCGGGCAAGGTACTCAATCAACCAACATATGGAATGTTGGATGTCAAAGATTTAAGGGAAAAGGTAGTAGATAAAGGTTTGTGGTTTTTCCCCGGTATTCCCGAAATTGACGAGGATGGTGTGGCAAATTTTGATCCGATGTTTGAAGCCGGATTGATTAAATTGCTGGGAGTCCATGCTTTTGATGAATCAAAGCAGTATTTATGGCCAATACCCGCATCTGAGGTTGAAATCAATCCAAATATAACTCAAAATCCGGGGTATTAATTTGGTTAAACATAATATTCACAAATAGTTATGTCAATAATTGTTTGGTTGATTCAAGGTTCATTATTAATTGTTATTTATGGATAAAATATATTTAAGATACAAACTGCTTATCATCGCTTTGATGATAAGCAACTTTGTATTCGCCCAGCAACAAGATACGCTATCTTTTCTTCAGATTACGGATACACACTTGATGTTTAATTTGGAAAACTATGATTCAAAAGTGGCCCATCATCGGTTGGAAACCAGGGGATATAGGAATGCCAACTCCAATTTTAAGGAGTTTTTTCAGACCGTTCCATTAAAAACGAAAAGCGACTTTGTAATTATTACCGGCGATATTATCGATTTTCATGATGCTCGTACGAATAACGGCAAAGTTCTGGCTTTTCAGGTTGAAGCGTTTGCCGATTTCCTGGATACTTTTCATATACCAACTTACCTGACAATAGGCAATCATGATCTGTTTTCATATGAATGGGGAGAGGATAAGGTTATTCCGGACCAATACAAGACTGGAAAAGCGAGAGCTGCCTGGATTAGAAATTTTGATGTTTTTAGGGAGGGCAACTATTATAGTAGAATATTTCAGGTGGGAAAAACAACATATCGATTAATTTTCTTGGATGATAGTTTCTACTTATTTGATGAAGAAGAAAAAATAGTTCCTCCCTATGTTGACAAACCCCAACTTCATTGGTTGAAAACACAGTTGGAAGAGTCTGATACCGACGTGGAAATTATCTTGATGCATTTACCTTTTACGGAAAAATCCATTGAAGCCTCTTCTAACAATGAATTATATTCTTTATTGTCCAAATCAACTGGTACCAAGTTGATTTTGGCGGGACATCGCCACAGAGACGCGATAATGGATATTCCTCAAACTTCTTCGGTACTTGTTCAGGTTGAAACAGATGCTTTGGTGAAAGATGTCAATCATTGGAGATTTGTTCAACTGATGGAGAATAAGATCACGGTTTCATCCATGGGAAGCACGGAACAAGAAGTTGTCATTTCATTGGAATAACTTCAACCAACAAATGTGCAATAGTTAGTACTTGATTTGACAGTAGGGCCTTTTTTACCAATCCCTTGCTGTTCCAGCAAATTGAACATTCTTTTCGATTTACGCGAGGCCGGATGATTTATCATTCGGCCTCGTGTTTAAGGGGCCGCCGGCACTCTTTTTCATCTTGTCGCGCTTACTTGTCGAATTTACAGTATCACACGGTTTTGGGCTATTCCCACACGGCAGTTGATTGTCAATTTTATCGTTTCTTTGGCTTATAAGACAGTCAGGTTTATTATCTTCGCGGTACCGAACAATATCAATGATGGCCGAAAGGGAAAAGGATAGAAAAAAAACCGGGTTACAGGACAGGCTGAAACTTTCCGTTTCAAATGACGATACCTTTGAGGAGCTTTGGTATATCAAGCTTACCAAGTCCAACCTGTTCCTGTTGATAGCCCTTGTGGTATTTTTTCTTGTCGGGGGTACCGCTTCATTGATTGCTTTCACGAACCTCAGGGAGTATATTCCCGGCTACCCTGATATGGCCATGCGCCGGGACCTGATGATGAACGCTATCCGGCTCGACTCCCTCGAAAGGGAGATTGACCTGCGGGACAGATATTTTAACAATATGAACTCCATAATCTCCGGACATGGCCCGATTGAATCGTTCTCAATGAGGGAGGAAACCGGAACGCCAAGCTCTTTTGATTACTATATTACCCCCGAAGATTCCGCTATCAGAGCTTCCGTGGAGACCAACAACGCTTTCTCGCTGTCACTTGGGAAGATAACTTCGGAGCCCGCGCCCAACTTGGCGAACCTGCACTTTTTTCCCCCCTTGAAAGGGATGATATCGAGCAAATTTGATCCCTCGATACGACACTATGGAACCGATATCGTTTCCGGACCCAAAGCGATGGTCTCCGCTGTGCTCGACGGAACCGTAATATTTACCGGATGGACCATGGAGACCGGATACGTGATCGAAATACAGCATTCAAATAATATCGTCTCAATATATAAGCATAACGCTGAACTTCTGAAGGAAGCGGGTGATGTGGTCCACGCCGGCGAACCTATCTCGGTTGTCGGTGATTCGGGCGAGTTGTTTACTTCCGGCCCACATCTCCATTTTGAACTCTGGTATAAAGGGGGAGCTCTTGACCCGGAACAACACATAGCATTTTAATCGCTTCTTTGCATGAAGAAAACGATCGCGATACTAGGTTCTACGGGGTCTATAGGAACACAAACCCTTGATGTTATTGCCCATAATCCCGATAAGTTTGAGGTCAAGATGCTTACCGCGGGAGGTAATGTCGAACTGTTGATCGAACAGGCCAGGAAAAACCTGCCGGATGTTGCCGTGATCCGGGACAAAAAACTGTTCCAAAGATTNAAGGAGGGGCTTGCCGGAACGGGCATAAAAACATTCGCCGGCCAGGAGGATATCTCCGNGTTGACCGGGGCTATGGAGGTCGATTTGGTTGTAGGCGCCATTGTTGGTTACGCGGGNTTGAAACCTGTTATNTCCGCCCTTGAAACGGGCAAGGATGTGGCCCTGGCCAANAAGGAGACTCTGGTTGTCGCGGGATCATTGATAAAGGAGATTATCGCCAAAAAGGGGTCTAAAATTATACCCGTGGATTCGGAACATTCCGCTATATTCCAATGCCTTGTAGGCGAGGATAGAGAGTCGATAGAGAAGATAACCCTTACAGCTTCGGGAGGTCCTTTTCGCGACCTTACATTGGAACAACTAAAAAAAGTAACGCCGAAGGATGCCCTCAACCATCCTAACTGGGAGATGGGAACAAAAGTCACGGTAGATTCGGCATCCCTGATGAACAAGGGGCTGGAGGTTATAGAGGCTAAGTGGCTGTTTGGGCTGGAACCTGAACAAATAGATGTGGTTATCCATCCCCAGTCGGTTATACACTCTTTTGTCCATTTCAGGGATGGTTCGGTCAAGGCGCAACTGGGACTCCCCGACATGAGAACTCCCATATTGTACGCTCTTGGGTACCCCAAAAGGCTGGATTCCGATCTGGAGAGGATAGATTTCGCGGAAATAGGCGGATTTACCTTCGCGAAACCTGACCATACAAGGTTCAGAAACCTGTCGCTCGCCTATAGTGCCCTCAGGGAGGGGGGCAACAAACCGTGCGTACTCAACGCCGCCAATGAGGTAGCTGTCAACGCTTTTTGCGATGGAAAGATAGGATTTCTGGAAATGACGGATGTTGTTGAACAGGCATTGGGAAATATTCCATATATTGCGCACCCTAATCTCGAGGCGCTTGAAAATAGCGATAAAGAGGCCCGGGAGAGAGCTCTTACCAGAGTAAATTCAATTTCAAAACAGAGATGACGGTACTAATTAAGATAATTCAGTTCTTTTTGAGCCTTTCGATCCTCGTCCTGGTCCATGAACTTGGCCATTTCCTGATGGCGAGGCTTTTCAAGGTGAGGGTGGAAAAATTTTACCTTTTTTTTGATCCCTGGTTTTCACTGTTCAAGTTTAAGGTAGGTGAAACCGAATATGGAGTTGGATGGCTGCCACTTGGAGGATATTGCAAGATCTCCGGAATGATAGACGAGTCGATGGACGTGGAGCAGATGAAACAACCGCCACAGCCTTACGAGTTCAGGTCAAAAAGTGCCGGTGTTCGCCTCCTGATAATGCTCGGGGGAGTGTTGTTCAACTTCATACTGGCGTTGGTGATATATGCGGGGGTGCTGTATACATGGGGCGAGACCTATCTGCCCACGGCCAACGTTGAATATGGAATACAGACGGATGAGACGGGCCACGCTATGGGTCTGGCCAACGGTGACAAGATACTGTCGGTTGACGGGGAGTATATAGACAATTTCTTCCAGATACAACTGGATATTTTGCTGAACGACAGGAAGACTATCCAGGTGGATCGTGACGGTGAGCACCTGAATATCGACATCCCCAAGGAGTACGTCGCCGCTGCTCTTAAGGGTCAGGGGCAGATCGATGCCAGGGTTCCTTTCAGCCCGTTTATTGTTGCCGGCTTTGGCAAGGAGTCGGTCGCCGGTGATGCCGGGATGCTCAAGAACGACGAGTTGACGGGTATTGATGGGGTGACTTTCGAATATTATGACCAGTTCCGCGATTATCTTAAACAAAACAGCAACCAATCAGTGATACTCAATGTTTCGCGTGACGGCGCAAATATTGACATACCGGTTAAACTCGATTCAACCGGATTGCTGGGCGTGGCCACTAACAAGTCGTATGCCGAATATTTTGAACTCGCCACCATTAAGTATGGATTTTTCTCCTCCATACCCGCGGGGATCAAAAAGGGAATAAAGACGGGAAAAGATTATCTCAAGCAGTTCAAAATACTTTTCACCAAGGATACCAAGGCATATGAATCCCTGGGAGGGTTTATCACTATAGGCAGTATATTCCCCGGCGTATGGGACTGGCAGGTTTTCTGGAATATGACAGCTTTCCTCTCAATAATCCTGGCGGTGATGAATATCCTCCCCATACCCGCACTTGATGGGGGGCATGTGCTCTTTCTCCTTGTTGAAGTGGTTACCGGCAGGAAGCCGAGCGATAAATTCCTTGAAAACGCGCAACTGGTGGGAATGTTGATACTATTCGCTC
>JGI24710J26742_10003889_pt1 | contig 12543 bp, 12 predicted proteins | sample BioPla2DNA2_FD_26742 | JGI IMG/M metagenome (IMG submission 26742) | reverse complement strand
AAAAGTGATTTGTCGCTTAATGCCGAACGTCAACCGCTGTCTCGTCCGCCGGTGACACGGCGAATAGCAGGAGGCAATGCATCAACGGCATCTCTTATCTCAGCGGCGGTAAACGTCAAGCGTTCAACGACTTCCGCTAAACTCGAATCAAACTGCTCTAATGTTTTGACGACGTAATCGGATGACTCTTGAGTGAAATTCGTCGTATTCGATTCGATCGCAGCGCTTAATTTTTCTAGCACTTTGATTTGTGAAGAGAGCTCTTCTTGGATTACGGCTGCGTCACGCGTTTGCGTCGATGAGAAGTCGCAACTGGCACTGAACACGCGTGCATTTTCAGTGATACCTTTGTCCAGTGTCTCCGTGTAGAGGCGGAGTTGCTCGGCCATATGGTGAATATGTTTCGCAAGATCAGTCTCTTCTCCNGCATAGAGCGCCGTCATGCGGTCAGTGCTCGCACCGATGATCTTGAGGTTGTCGCTCAAAGAAACCATCTCATCGGCAATATCGTTCTTGGCAAGTGCCATAACGCGGACGGCTTCACGCACGTCGTTATTAATTGCTTCATTTCTGTCAACTGATTCATCAAGTGAGCGTATACTTTCGTCAACAAGCGACGACGTCTGTTTGACAATCGTTTGGATACCTTGAAGCTCATCGTTCAGTTGCCGCATGTGATTAGACAAAGCTTCGGACACCTCGTCGGCAAATGAGCGGGCAAGCACCTCCATACCGCGATCCTGCTTCTCCGAAAGAGAAACGGCAAGCGACTGCATGTCTTCAATGGCACTGTGAAGCGGCGGAACAACTTCGTTCATCATCACTTCGCGCACACTCTTTCGGATACCGTCTGCAAAATCACCTTCGGCCAATTTGTCGGCAAGTTCGCCGAACGTCTGCACTTCTCGGCGCATCAATTCGCCATAGCGCATCACTTCACTGATCATGGCCGCCAACCCATTGCGTTCTTGAAACACGGGAGCAAAGCTTGTAATCTCGGAAGAAGCCCGTTCGATCAGTGCTTCATACTTTGCGGCCATAGCGTTCTTCCAATATTTTGAGAAAAATAGCGCCAGCACAATGCCTACCACGACCGGAGGCAGCGCAGCGATCAACGTCGCATTGCCAAACTGGAACCATAGCATCACGGCTGTAATGACCGTGCCCGAAACAAGGCCGATCGCAAGACACAGCCAGCCGGCAAAGCGAATTCGGTTTAAAGCAGCAGGAATATCAAAACAACGGTCAACCGCCACCAATTTCGGCACGGGATCCGGCAACCACACACCTGCGTAAAGGGAGCGGCTTGTCACCGCCATTTCCTTCGAAAACGTTTTGAGTCCTTCCGTCGGGGCATCTTCAAAGACGCGCTCCAAACCATCGGCAGGAAGCTCATCTTCTAAAAGCTCGGCGCCTTCCAGTTGCGAGACCAAATGATCGAGCGTCTCGCTCGTTTTTCGAAGGTTTCGTCTGCCGGACAGATACGCTGCCAAAAGAACGATCAGTAAGACGATGACCAGCGCGGCAGACACCGGAAAAAGCATTTCAGCGGTTAAAGCGAGAACAAGAGATATGCGCATACTACACCTCGTTTATTTAAGGATCAATTTTTATTAAAATACCACAAAAAAGCATTAGTCTTTAACAGGAGCGATCCTCTCTTTCGAAGGCAAGCTCAACAAGACGGCGTACCAAATCTTCGTCAGTATAACCGGCGTGTCGAAACATGCGCGGATACATACTGATGCTGACAAACCCGGGCATCGTGTTGATTTCGTTAAGGAGAACAACGCCTTCATTCGTTACAAAAAAATCAATACGCGCTAACCCGTACAAGTCAAGCGCGCACCATGCCTTTCGTGCGATCGATTGAATCTCGGAGACGATTGAGTCGTCAAGGTCTGCAGGAATAATCAGTTCGGAAGATGAGTCCTCCTCATATTTAGAGTTGTAGTCATAGAATGCGCGGTCAGGTACAATCTCGCCAATCGGTGATAATTCAGGATCGTTATACCCTCCAAGTCCGCCAATCTCAACCTCACGTCCAACAACACCCTGTTCAACCAGTACACGGCGATCAAAAAGAAACGCTTCATCTACAGCAGCTTCAAGCGTTTCTTTTGAAAGAACTTTGGTAATACCAAGAGATGATCCGCCACGAGAAGGCTTTACGAAGATCGGATATTCTAGCGTCTGCACTAAAAAATCAACATATGCTGCCTTGTCGTGATGCCATGACGTCTCGTCAATATGATGCCATGGTGTATGTGGTATGCCCTGTTGTTCAAACAATGCGCAGGCCAATACTTTATCCATCGCAAGCGCACTTGCCGCCACACCGCACCCTACAAAGGGAACATGCGCCATTTCCAAAAGTCCTTGTATCGTACCGTCTTCACCGAAACGACCGTGCATGACAGGAAAGACGCAATCTATCGGTATCGTTTCGTAACGACCCTCATCTTGGAAAACAATAAGCGCCGGCTCCTTTACGTCGAGTGATAACGTGGCACGTTTGGTATAAGCATCGTCGAGCCATTCGCGGTTTCGCATTCGTGAATAAGGACCGGTGTAGAGATACCAGTCCCCTTCTTTTGTGATACCGACGGTAAGTGTTCGGTAATCTCTACAATGCGATAAGGCATTGGAAATAAACGAAGCCGACGCTAAAGAGATATCGTGTTCACCGGACATCCCGCCAAAAATAACGAGGATCGATTTTTTTCGCATAACCTTACTACTTTCTCAACGCCCGTCTAACAAGCCGAATAACGATACCTGCATTACTCAAGCTCTTTTTTATTGCGCGTGATGTTGACGAGAATATCGGTGAGGTGATTTTCGAGATTGGTCAGCATTTCTTTTGTGTACTGAATAGCACCCGCGCGAATCTCGTTACTTTGTCGGGTGGCATCGTCGATCATCACGGCGGCGCCGTTTTTCGCCTGCTGAGTGATTTCATGCTCATCAATCATGCGCGCCATTTGTACTTCGGCATCTCGCATGATCGTATCCGCTTCACGGCGTGCCTGGTTAATCAACTGTCGGTTTTGCTGCAAAATCCAACGCGCGCGATCCAGCTCNTCCGGCAANCCTTCACGAATCATGCGGACAAAGAAAAGCATTTCCTCACGATCCACCATACATTTTTCGGAAAAAGGNACACCTTTAGCGTCAATCAGCGATGATTCCAATCGATCCAAAAGTGTCTCGACACTTCGATCACGATCCTGTTCACCAGGCAGTGGACGGTTATCACGCATGGGTTCTTGGGGAGGTCTATCTCCTTGGCCGCGACGGCGAATATTATCTTCACTCATATCTTTTCTCCTCTCCGGCAACCTGATCTCGGGACATAGAAATGCGTTACATACACACCTTTCCTGTATAGAAGCACAAAGCGCTCACGCCGGAATGCCTATATTGTACATCATCCTACAAAGATTTTACCTTTGTTACCTTATTTTATCGATTCTACGCGGCCAACACGCGCTTTGCAAGAGTCGTATAGACCTCATGGCGTGCATGATGACGCATCATTGAGATATGCTCAGACGTTTCAAGTTATATAAAGGCTCAAAGCGCGATATTCTCTTCGTCGGCAGCTGAGATAAACGGCGATATCAACTACACAAATAATCAAACAACATCAGACGCGATAAGCTTTCGCAATGTCTTCCAAAATCACATCCGGCACCCAACCACGCAAATCGCCGCCATATCGTGCAATTTCGCGCACGGCAGACGAGGATATATGAGACAACTCCGGCGAGGTTGGAATCATAACGGTCACCAATTCAGGATAAAGGCGGCGATTAATTTCTGCCATGACCTGCTCTTCTTCGAAATGCGCCGCACTGCGAATCCCGCGCACTGCGACAAGAATCGATTCCTTTTTACAAAAAGCGGTCAATAATCCGATACATTTTTCGACACGAACAGACAACAATGGTGCTACCACTCGCCGGATCAACTCAACACGTGCATCAGCAGATAACGTCGGGATCTTTTGACTATTCTCGCAAACGGCGACGACGACCTCATCGGCAAAAGAAAGCGTCTGCTCTACGATGCGAAGATGACCCAACGTAAATGGATCGAACGTTCCTCCAAATACTACCGTACGTTTGGCATCCATCTTCATCACCTTTCGCTTTCTGTCGTCTATTCCGATCCTTTTTCAGGATGATAAAAGGATAGCACGGTAAGACCGTATGTACAACGTTCAAAGCACGACACACCAGTACTGTCAAACGATGGAGACTCTTTATTTCGGCTGCTTTCCAAAACGATCAAACCGTCCGGCTTTGAAAGTTTGATTAAGGCAGGAAAGAGAGATGACATGTGTTCACTTTCAAACGACCACGGAGGATCACAGTAAATAAAATCAAAGCGCGCCTGATCGCTAACTAATCGCGACGTGACGCGATAAACGTCACCCGGAATGACGACAGCCTGATCTGAAAAGCGTGTTCTCTCAATGTTTTGACGAATTGCAGTAAGAGCCTCGCGATGACGTTCAACAAAGACAGCTTTCTTTGCGCCGCGTGATAGCGCTTCAAGCCCGATTTGACCCGTACCTGCAAAAAGATCGAGTACTTCGGCATCTATGATGCGATGACCTATTTTTGAAAAGAGAGCTTCTTTTGCTCGGTCTGACGTTGGGCGAGTGTTTTCTCCCTTAGGCACAAAAAGGTGGGTGCCGCGGGCTGATCCGGTGATGATTCTAGGCATGTTATTCCTTTCAAAAGCGTTAACGATTCAAAAATATCAAATTCCCGGGCGCTCGAGGCGGTCGCCCTTATCCATTTCTTCGCCGCGCGAATAGGAATCAAATTCCCGGGCGCTCGAGGCGGTCGCCGTAGCGTTCACGAAATGCACGAACAACGCACGCGTTCTTCGAGGAACTGAGGAGAGGATCTTCTAAGAAAAGCTCATCGCAAGCAGCTGTTGCTTCTCGTAATAGCGCCGCGTCTTCATATAGATTGGCGACCTTAAAATCAGGCAGACCGTGTTGCTCAACTCCGAAGAAATCTCCCGGACCGCGCAGCAGCAGATCTTCCTCCGCGATCTCAAAGCCGTCCTGACTTTTACAAAGTGCGCGAAGCCTGCGCCGTACAAGAGGATCATCGCTATCACTCATCAGAACACAGAAGGACGGAAGAGACGAACGTCCGACACGCCCGCGCAGTTGATGCAACTGCGACAATCCGAACCGCTCGGCATTCTCAACAATAAGCAACGTCGCGCGCGGCTGATCTATGCCGACCTCTATCACTGTCGTCGAGACGAGGATATCTATCTTGCCCTCTGAGAAAGCCTTCATCACCTCTTTCTTCTCGGCAGGCTTCAGGCGTCCGTGCATCAGCCCGACGACATAATCCGGGAAAACATCGATTGAAAGACGTCGATACGTTTCCTCGGCGGAACGAAGGATGTTCTCCTCGCTGACATCAATCGACGGACAGACAACAAAGACCTGATGTGACGCATCGACTTCCCTCCTGATGAGGCGTTCGACACGCGGACGGTCTTTTTCACGCGCTGTATACGTCTTGACATTCTGACGTCCTTTCGGCATTTCTTTCATGGTCGACAGGTCGAGATCGCCATATAAAACCATGGCTAGTGTCCGTGGTATCGGCGTTGCGGACATAACGAGGACGTGCGGTTCGAAAGGTGAAGAGTCGGTATCCGTCAGTCGCAGACGCTGACTTACGCCGAAGCGATGTTGTTCGTCCGTTACACAGAGTCCCAAGCGCTTAAAGACGATATTTTCGTTCAATACTGCGTGTGTTCCGATAAGAATATCAATACCCCCGCAGACGAGTTCCTCTTGCAAACGTCGTCGCCTTGCAGGCGGCACACTACCCGTGAGGAGTGCGATCGTAAGACCGCTTCCTTCTAATAATGAAGCGATGGTATCGGCATGCTGATGTGCCAATATAGACGTCGGAGCCATAAGAACCGCCTGATAACCGTTCCAGCAGGCGGCTGCCATGGCAAGCGCAGCGACGGCCGTTTTACCCGAGCCGACATCACCTTCGATCAAGCGGTTCGATGGAGTCTTTTTGGAAAAATCGTTGAGGATGTCGCGCAAGGCGTTGACTTGAGATGATGTGAGTTCGAACGGCAACTTCTCGATTGTCTCCTTTAGACGCTCTTTGCACGTTTCGTCCAAAGTCATGTGAGGACCTTTCACGTTGGCGCGTCCGGCTTTCAGAGCTCGAAGTCCCGCAATAACAAGAAACAATTCCTCAAACGCCAGCCTTCGGCGCGCAATCGCAATGTCGTGCTGACTTTCAGGAAAATGGATCCGCCGCAACGCGAATTCAGCCGTCGCAAGACGACTAGAAGCACGTACCGATGTCGGAAGACTCTCGTCGATACGAAGGCGTGGGTCTTCTAAAGCGGCAACTACCGCTTTTCGGATGACGGACACCGTAAGCCCCTCCGTCAAAGGATAAATAGGTTCAAAAGGGATGGAATCGCCGTCATCACGGATCTCGGGATTCATAAATTGGCGATGGCTGCCTTTCGTTTCGATCTTTCCCCGAAAAAGAAAAGTCTTACCGCGCGTCAATTTCTCAGTAAGCCATGGCTGATTAAACCAGATCGTATTTATCGCACCGGAATGGTCTGCTAGATGCGTACGTATCCACGATAATTTTCCGCGGCGTCGAAGAGACGGAACGGTTGTGGGCGCGGCTCTTACGACGCCGATCTCTCCTTCTTTAAGCTGGCTTATAGACACCGGCGTCGACCAGTCGGCATACGTTCTCGGGATAAACCACAGTAGATCCCGTACTGTTTCAACGCCAAGCTTTTTCAGAAGGCGCGAGCGCGTTGTTGAAATGCCCGTAAGGATCGTGATCGGTTCGTCGATGAAACTAGGCGCTTTTAATTCAGACACAGTCGTCTTCCTTCTTGTCGGAAGCATCGACGACAGCGGCGCCATACTGACAAAGAACGCGTACGCCGCATGAGAGGCAGCGACGACATCTGGCTCGACATACTTCTCGTCCATGAGAGACCATCAAGTGACCCCAGCGCGTGCGCGCGTTTTCAGGTACTACGCTCAGAAGATCGCGTTCAACGGCAAGAGGGTCATCGGATGTCGTGAACCCCATTAATTTCGCAAGTCGTTTGCAGTGCGTGTCAACAACGATTTCCTGCTGTCCAAACGCATCGCCGAGCATCAGATTCGCGATTTTGCGCCCAATACCGGGAAGTTCCAGCAGAGCTTCCCTCGTCTCGGGAATACGACCGTCGAAGCGTTCTATGATCATGGACGCGCTGCCCTTGATGGCGCGAGCCTTGTTGCGGAACAAGCCGCAACTTCGAATAATGGGCTCTATCTCCGACAATTCGGCCTCCGCCGCACTTTGAATATCAGGGAAACGATCAAAGAATACAGGTGTTATCTTATTGACACGTTCATCCGTACACTGCGCCGCGAGAATAGCGCCGACCATTAACGCCCAAGGTGATTGAAAATCGAGCGTACATGACGCATCGGGATATTCAGCCGAAAGCCGCTCGACAATCGCTTCTGCGCGTTCGGCATCTGTAAGCTTAGTAATAGAGATCAAGGCTGCTCCTCTCTTAGATAACAGGACAACGTCAACGTGCGTTTTTCTTGTGGGCGATACGCCTTGATCTCCACGTGACTTCCAACAATTTGCGACTCCATAAAAAGAATTAGATCGTTAAGACTCTCCATATTTTTATTGTTCAGGCTCAAGAGAATATCGCCATTGGAGAGACCTGCCGTATAAGCCGGACTTTCTGCCTTGATGCGAGTGATATAAAGACCGGCAGGATAGTTCATTCGTTCACGTATCTCTTCATAATCTTCATTGCCCATAACGACGATGCCAAAAGACGCTTTTTGAGGATCGTCCGGCTTTCGATTCACGCGCTCTTTAATCTGGCGAATCACGTCCAACACAACCGGAGACGGGACGGCGTATCCTTGATGTTGATAATAAACGCGCTTAAGGTATCCTGTTGTGATGCCGACGACCTCTCCTTGCGTATTGAGCAAAGGTCCGCCGGCGTAATACGGCAAAGTTGGAATATCGGTTTCTAAAAGTCCAACCAGTGATCCGTCTTCTTGGTAAGTAGTCTTATAAATGGAGGTCACATAGCCTGTTGAAAGTCCGCCCCGCGCGATCAAATCGGAGGGATAGCCGACACTGTAAACATTCGTACCTACGGTTGACAAATACGCTTTCGAAAGCGTCGCAGATTCAAAGAGAATCTCGTCCGGATTCGCAATCCGCAACAAGGCAAGATCAGCAATAGAGTGGACACCCAATAACGTCGCTTCAAATGCTTTCTTATAGCCCGGAACGCAAATGCTGATGGATGTACCCCGGATAAGATTGCCGCGATAATCAAGGGCACGTTCCAAGAGACTGTACGTCGTAACGACAGTGCCGACAGGCTCAACCATCAATCCTGAAAACAGCTCTTCACGTTGTTCGTAGAGTTGTGTTTTAGGGATGACTACACGAATCGACACAACCGAAGGAACAATCATCTCGAAGATTTGTTGCAAAGGTACGTCGGGCTCGGTAGGAAGGGTCGGTTTTGATGAGGGGTCGGTTGACGGATCGGTCGTTTCCATCGGATTTGAAGGTGTCGTAAAAGTCGTAGAAGTAGTTGTTTCAGATGGTGACGTCGCGCTGGAAGGCTCTGTGCCGGAAGGCGTCGTAGTGATCACTGTCGTGACTGGAACCGTCTCCGATTCAACCGGGATCACGTGATCCGTTTTTGCCGCGATGCTTTCTGATACAAAAGCCGATGGATCAGAAACGGCATTCATCGAACCGCTATTACTTGGATCACCAGCCGGTAGACAGCCTGTCGACATCGCCGTGAGGATCATCACTGCTGACGCCAGACAACAAGCTATTCGCAANAAACGTCTCTCTTTCATCTTGGCCTGTGCTCCTTCATTGAGCTGCCTTCCCTATTTTGGCATCTCGCACTCTTAACGTTCNCGATCTGAGAATATCTCAATAAGGCAGTCTTCCTTTCATCGCAATGATCGCGATGAAACCTAATACCTCCGTCAAGTTTACGCATTGCACATGACTATATTGTGAACGAAAAGACAAACCTCCGCAATACTGTCGCAACTCTCAAGCTTTTATTACGCCTTTTCTTGAACATATCCTACTCATTAAATCCGCGATAAAGTAAAGCGTATCATTGCTCCTCCCAGCTCATCGGAATTAGATGCCTCAATCGTTTCTCCATGTCTTCGAATGATCGAGCGCGCAATATAGAGGCCTAGCCCGGAGCCTTCTGATTGACGCGATTTATCGGCTTTATAGAAACGATCAAAAACATAGTCAAGGTCTTTTCTCTGAAATCCGGGGCCGTTGTCGATCACCAAGACTTCAACTGCACGAGAATGGATCACGGTGCGAATCATGACGATCCCGCCTCTGGGCGCGAAACGTATTGCGTTGGCGACAATATTATTCAATACTCGTGTGAGCTGTTCTTCATCTCCAAGGACGCGTGCACGCGTATCCGAGGAGTCATCCGGATCGAGAATGAGATGGATGTTTTTCTCTCGTGCCATCGGCTCGAACGAATCCGCCACGCTCTCGATCCAAATATGAAGATCAAATACGTCCTTTCTGAGAGCTTTTTCATCCATGGCATGTGCCTGCTCGAATAGAGCATTGAGCAACTTCTGGAGCCTATTCGTTTCATCTTTGAGAATATTTAAACTGTGTTCATATTGTTCAGGAGGGATCGTACCGTCACGCATCCCTTCCACAAATCCGGCGATGGACGTCGCCGGCGTACGCAAGTCGTGCGACACATTGCTTAGAAATTCAGAATGGAGCTTTTCTCTTTCTTCAAACTGGGCAATCAATGTGTTAAACGTCTTGACAAGACGTGTCAGATCGTCTTCTTTCTGATGAGTCTCANCTTCGCCTTCAAGCTGATCGTGCTCATCTATTTTTTCAAGCATCGGTGCGCTCTTCTCGCGTCCTAATTCAACACGTGCAGAAAGATTACCGTGGTAGACTTCGTTTGCCGTTTTAGCCAAGAGAGAAATAGGATGAGTGATGTTCCGCGAAAGCCACAAAATGATCAAAAGAGAGAGTATATAAGCGATTGTAAACGAGAGCGGTACGTTGTTGTCCATCAAAAAACCGACGACACTCACAGGTTTATACGACTTCATGAGCAGAATTTCGCCGGAGTAGCTGTCCCCATACGTGTCGATGGGAGCACTAGAGATTAACCAAGAAGAGGCATTTGGCAAATATGGCTTGAATACCGTTTTGTCAGCAGTTTGACAGTAAAGTGCGCAGACTGTGTTCAGCGTCTCCTCGGGCAGTTGATAATCACCCGTGCCGCTATCTTCTCTTAAAAGAAGCGCCATGGTTTCGCTCGGCATACCGGTATGGTAAATAATGGCGCCATTGGCATTAACAACCCAGACGAAAGCACCGGTCGAACGCGTAGCAAAGGAAAGATAACCCGTAATATCTGAGCTTGTAAACGTCAGACGCTGATCGTCCATCCTTCGCGCACTCAACTCAGAAAGTGCGACGGCATTACGCCTTAGCTCTTCGCGGCGCTGTTCATTTGATGAAATACTGTAAACCGATCCATAAATAAGCGCAAGCACAACGAAAATCGCAAGAATCGCGATCGAAATCGTCAGGATCGTTCGCGCGTAAATGGAAAAGCGAGGTTTCACGAATCGGATTCTTCTTTCAACTCAAACTTATAACCGATGCTCCACACAGTTTTAATCTGCCATAACGGATGTTCAATCATGTCGAGCTTCTCTCGGATTCGTTTGATGTGAACGTCGACGGTTCGAGGCTCGCCGTAAAAATCAATGCCCCAAATATGCTCTAAAATCTGGTCGCGAGTGAAGACGCGGTTGGGATGTGACGCAAGGAAAAATAAAAGTTCAAGTTCCTTTGGCGGCATATCGATCTCTTCACCGCCAATGCGAGCCGTATAGCGTGATCGATCCACCACAAGACCGGGCAGCTCCACCACATCCTCCGAACGACGATCCTTATCGTGACGTAACGTATCATGCTCACTGACTCGACGGAGTACCGCTTTTACGCGCGCAAGAAGCTCCTTCGGCTCAAACGGTTTTAAAATATAGTCATCGGCACCCAATTCAAGCCCTACAACCTTGTCCAGCGTATCGCCTCTTGCTGTCAACATGATGACCGGCACATTCGAAATGCGCCGCAAAGCGCGCATTACATCAAATCCGCTCATGCCCGGCAACATCAAATCCAAGATAATGATATCCGGCTGAAAAGAGCGCACTGTCGGAATGACAGTATCGCCCGAGTAGCAGGACGTCACTTCAAATCCATCCTTCTCAAAATAAAGTTTTAAAAGCTCACTGATGTGAAGATCATCATCGACCACCAGTACGCGTCGTTTACGGTTCATCGCGGCCTACCTTTCAGATAGCGGCATCGTGTGAATCGGCATCATAAGACGAGAAGGCAGCATCCGCATCAGTCAAATCTGCGTCATCAATTACTTCGACGGCATTAGACAAAGCGACGTCATCGAGCGGATCGGTACTATCGGACGCCTGCCGATCTTGTTCTTGAAGACTACGCATCTCTTCAACAAAAGAATGAATGTCGCCGAAGTCGCGATATACAGATGCGAAACGAATATAAGCAACTTCATCGAGGTTACGAAGATACCGGAGGACCAACTCGCCTATCTTTGATGTTGTGATTTCGCGTTTCATCATGTTACCTGCCACGCGCTCTATCGTATCAATCAGACGTTCGATCTGTTCGGTCGTAACGGGGCGCTTCGCGCAACTTTTCATGATACCCATGAGCAATTTCTCACGGTCAAACGGCTGCCGGCTCCCGTCCTTTTTGATGACCATGAGCGGCAGACTCTCAACTTTCTCGTATGTCGTAAAACGCGTGCCGCAAACGAGGCATTCGCGACGTCTGCGAATAGCCGCTCCGTCTTCCGCAGGTCGGGAATCGACGACTTTATCGTTGTTGGCATCACAATAAGGACACTTCAAAGGCAACCTCCTATGATGCTTCGCACTACTAGCTTAGACAAAGAGGCCGGATCAAAAGATCCGGCCGCGATGTCGATTCTATATTACAATATCCTCTGCGTCAGAGACGCAAAGGTCGACAATACTCAGTTGCCGATCAGTTATCGTCATCTTTCAAAAACCACGGCAGAACGCGTCCTTCAGAACGGCTCTGTCTTGGACGATTGACGTCACGATCCGGCGCGGGCGCTTCGTCAAGAATTCGCGGCTGCGGGCTCGACGGCGCATTGTCCTGCACCCTGTTAATCACGTCTACCATTTTCTGATCAGGCATCCTCTGGCTTGAACGACTGAATCCCGTTGCGTGTCCGCTGCTTTGCATCGGTGTATCGCGGCGCGGCTTCAGAAACTCAGGCAAATCGTCGATACTCGCCTTCTGCGTCGCAATCGGACGCGACGGGGCGGTATAAGACGGTATGGAAGCAATCGAGGATGAA
>JGI24710J26742_10003888_pt1 | contig 12544 bp, 5 predicted proteins | sample BioPla2DNA2_FD_26742 | JGI IMG/M metagenome (IMG submission 26742) | reverse complement strand
CTCAAATATAAAAACGTTACTAACATTATACCAGTTTATTTTTTTATTTATGGCTTGCGCCATAATTATTATATCACGGTGATGACAGCGCTACAATAAGAATATATCAATCACTTAAAATAACGAAGAAACATAGCGAAAAACTATGTTTATTTTGTCAAACGACTTAGTTTTTTTAGAAATTTTCTGCTATAATAGGGACAACAAAAAAAGACTAACAGTCGGGAAACTTACAGTCTTTTTTGAGTTATGAGAGCCAAGTACTAAAAAGCAGTATCTAGATATTCTAGAGTGTCTTTTTACGCACTTAAACATGAATATATTATACCATTATGCTATATAATATATCACTTTTTTAAATCTATTAGATATACTATATCATTTTTTTACTTACTTGTACATAACTTTTTACCGTGATTGTTTCCCCGACTTAGGGCGCTACCCTTTAAAATTAGCAAATATAGACAAAAAAAAGAAAGGTTTTCGGGAACAATTTGAATCTATTAGAATCCAACAAAGATATAAACTTTGCCCCAATGCTTAACGGTACAGCTACTAATCGGCTTGCAGTTATAGGACGTAGCGCGACACCTACTAGAACTAACCTACTTGGCGAGGCAACGATAGAGAACGGCGACTTAAAAGTGTTTATCGAAAAATATTCTGATAAAAAAAGCCTTAAAGTCGGAACTATAAAACTCTTAGACCTTTTAGCGGTAGAGCTTGCTAAAGTAAACCATTTTAGAGAGAAAGACACTTCTAAAATACAAACCACTGTTACTTTTTCACTAGATGACTACATGGGCTATCTAAGAATACCAAACCCAGAAAATCCTAACGCCCGTAAAGAAGCTAGGAAAAAGCTAAAAGAGGGGCTAGATACTATCTATAGTACTTCTCTAGAGTGGGAAGAAAAGAGCGGTAAAGAGGTTAAAAGCTATGCAAAAATGAGGATAGCAGAAGCTCATGGAATTAAGCGCGGTATCGTTAGCTTTACTTTTACCAAAAGCATGGCAAGTTATTTAAACCAAGCCTACATCATGCAATACCCGCTAGACTTGCTTAGTATTAGCGAACGTAACCCGAACGCATACCCTATAGCGCGCAAATTAGCGCTACACCACAGTATAGATAACAATCACAAAAAGGGAACAGCTAACATTATTAGCGTAGCTAAACTGTTAGAAAGCGCCCCACAAATACCGTCAATAGAAACCGTTAGGGCTGTTAATGGTTCGTGGGGGGAGCGTATTAAAGGAGCGCTAGAAAAAGCGCTAGATACTATTAGCGACATAATCCCGTGGGAATACAGCAACAGCAAAGGCGCACCGCTAACAGATAGCCAGTTAGATATATCTGACTACGATACTTTTATTAAGTTGTATATCAAGTTTGATATTCTAGGAGCACCAGACCCAACTAAACGGCTTGAAGCTAAAAAAGCCAAAACTAAAGCACGTAGGAAAGCAAAAAAGACAGATACAAAAAAAGAGGAGTAGCCTAACAGCTACCCTTTTTTATCACAAAAAAGGGGGGTATTCAACGAGGTAAAGGGGGGTATTCAACGAGGTAAAGGGGGGTATTCAACGAGGTAAAGGGGGGTATTCAACGAGGTGTCGATTTTGTAAACCCTTGGTAAAACTGTGTTTTTAAGGGGTCAAAATTTTCAATACTATCAAAACTATTAAAACTGTTAAGGCGCACACCCCCACTGTTTGGAAAGTGGGGGCATGCTATACTAAAACCAGTAAAAAGAAACGGGGCGGAGACCTCTAATTTTTTCTTTATAGGCTATAAAAAAAGGAGTTTTTAACGGTGAACAGACAAGAAGCAACTGAAGTAGCTAAAGAATACTTAGAAAGCTACGTAGAAAGCATTACAGACCATAGCAGGAAAGGGAATAAAAAAGCCTACGTTTGCCCTATTTGTGGCAGCGGGACAGGAAGAAACAAAACAGGAGCTTTTACGATAACCCCAGACGGCTTAAAATGGAAATGCTTTGCGTGTGATAGGGGCGGGGACACTTTAGACCTAATAGGGTACGTAGAGGACATAGATGACTATAATAGCAAACTTACACGCGCAGGAGAGCTATTTAACATGACTATAGACGCACCCGCTAGGGAGTACCAAAACCAAGACACACAAAGCAACATGCACACAGATACAAAAACAGAAACTAACTATATAGACTTTTACAAGCAAGCCAACAAAAACATACAGGCTACTAACTACCCCGAAAAACGAGGGCTAAGCAAGGCGATATTAGACCGCTTTAAAATTGGCTACGTGGAGAATTGGAAGCACCCCAACGCCTCCGAACACGTAACAGGTAGCCCGCGTTTAATTATCCCCGTAACGCAGACAAGCTACTTAGCTAGAGACACTAGGGAGAATATTCCAGAATATCAGAAGGAATATGCAAAAACAAAAGTAGGCGGGAGTGATATTTTTAACGGCAGGGCTTTTATAGAAGACCTAGATAAACCTATTTTCATTGTAGAGGGCGAGATAGACGCCCTAAGCATTATGGAAGTAGGTGGGGTAGCTGTAGGATTAGGCAGTACAAGCAACGCTAACAAGTTAGTAGATGAGCTTAAGGATAAGAAGCTAGAGCGCCCCTTAATTCTAGCACTAGATAACGATAGCGCAGGAAGAAAGGCGCAGGAAGAATTGAAGCAACTTTTACAGGCTAAGAAAATCCCTTATATTATCGCAGAATTGACAACAAAAGACGCTAAAGACCCTAACGATATGTTGGTTAGAGACAGAGGGGCTTTTGAAGCCCGTGTAGAAAAGGCTATTAGTGAAGCTAGGGACGATAAAGAAAAGTATCTAGAAACGTCAACAGATAATTATATCCAAGATTTTTTGGACGGGATTGCAGACAGCGTAAATACGCCATATATACCAACAGGCTTTAAAGGCATAGATGAAGCGCTAGACGGTGGACTTTATGAAGGGCTTTATATTGTGGGGGCTATATCGTCTTTAGGTAAAACTACTTTAGTTACCCAGATAGCAGACCAAGTAGCTAAACAAGGGCATGACGTACTTATTTTTAGCCTTGAAATGGCACGTAGTGAACTTATGGCTAAAAGTATTAGTAGACACACGATTATGGAAGTCTTGCAAACAGGCGGGGACACTAAGAACGCTAAGACGGTTAGAGGGATAACAGCAGGCGTAAGGTACGCTAACTATAACGATACGGAAAAAGAACTAATAAAAAATGCTGTAACGGCTTATAGCGATTATGCTAAACATATTTACATAACAGAAGGCGTAGGAGACTTAGGAGCGCGACAAATTAGGGAGACTGTAGAAAAACACGTACAATATACAGGCAACACCCCTTTAGTTATCATTGACTATTTACAAATTTTAGCCCCTTACAATGAACGGGCAACAGATAAGCAAAATACAGATAAGGCGGTTATGGAATTGAAGCGGATCAGCAGAGATTTTAAGACGCCCGTTATAGGTATCTCTAGCTTTAACCGTGATAACTATAATAACTCTGTTAGCATGCAATCCTTTAAAGAAAGCGGGGCGATTGAATACTCTAGTGATGTTCTTATAGGGTTACAGCTCAAAGGCGCAGGGGACAAGGATTTTGACCCGACAGAAGCCAAAAAGAAAAATCCAAGAGAAATAGAGTTAGTTATTTTGAAAAACAGAAACGGGCAGACAGGAACAAAAATACCACTTGAATTTTACCCGCTGTTTAACTATTTTACTGAAATGAATTAGGGGGCAAAGCATGGACTTAGATTTTAGCAAAATAGACAGCCTAGGAAGCCCACAGAAGCCCGCTAACGAGCCTAAAGAGGTAAACCATAGCAAAACCCTTAAAACGGCTAAAAAGCCCGCAGAAGGCAAAATAGAGCCACGTACGCAGGCGCTACAGCGTAAAGCAGACAATAGACAGAAGCAGTTAGAAGATAGCGCAAGGGTTTTAAAAGAGTATCAAACAAATAAACGGCTAACAAACGGCTTAGTATCTGAAATAACTAAAGGCGTACAGCAAGGCACAGATATATGCGACTTATTTTTAAAGGCAGTAGAAGCGCTAGCATACGCCACAAACGATAAAGCACTATACGAGCGTATAAGGGACAATTTAAAAGCTATTTACGGTATAGGGCTAAAAGAACCACGCGCCTTAGAGTTAGAAAAAGAAGACACGCAGAAGCGCCTAGAACGGCTTTTACAGGCTTTAAATAATACTGACAGAGTAGAAGACCAGTTAAGGTTAAAAAGAGCGATACAAGCGCACCAGAAGCATCTAAAGACATTACAAGCATAAGCACCTAAAAAAAACGGGTGCTTTTTTTTGTTTTAATTTGACATTTATACAGTATTCTTTTATGATGATATATGAAAATAGATACTTGATTAATGAATAAAAAGGAGGGCATGCATGAACGAGTTACAACAGGTACAGCGCCAAAACAACAGCTTAGACGTTGTTAGAACTTTAGATTTTAATACGTTTGACCGCTTTATTAATTATTTAGACGCTAGCCCTAAGACTGTAGAAACCTATAAAAAGGCGCTTAGACAGTTTTTTAATTACTTAGGAGTACATGGTATTAGACAACCACAGAGGGAAGACGTACTAGCTTTTAGAGATGATTTAAAGGCTAGCGGGTTAAAGCCTACCACGGTACAAAACTATATAACGGCTACCAGAATTTTCTTTAAATGGACAGAGCAAGAAGGGCTATACCCAAACATTGCTGAACATGTTAAAGGGGCTAAGCTAGACAAAAACCACAAAAAAGACTATCTAACCAGTAGACAAGCTAAAGAGGTGCTAGCAAACGTAGAAACAGATACAGAAGAAGGGCTAAGAAACTACGCTATCCTTTCTTTAATGGTCACAGGAGGGCTAAGGACTATAGAAGTATCAAGGGCGGACGTAGGAGACCTAAGAACTGTAGGGGAAAATACAGTCTTATTTGTACAAGGTAAAGGACGTGAAGAAAAAACCGAGTACATCAAGATAAGCGCACCAGTAGAAAAAGCTATTAGAACCTACTTAAAAGCGCGTGATTTAACCACGGAAGAACAACCGCTATTTACTAGCACAAGCAACAACAGCAGAGGGAAACGTATTACCACTAGAACAGTTAGCAGGATTGTTAAAACAGCCCTTAAAAATGCAGGGTATGACAGCGCACGTTTAACAGCGCACAGCCTACGCCACACAGCTATAACGCTAGCTTTATTGGCAGGGCGTGAAATAACAGAGGTGCAGCAGTTTGCAAGACATGCTAACTTAAATACAACAATGATTTATAACCATGCTTTAGACCAAGCCAAAAACGGCTGTAGTGACGCTATAACTAACGCTATCTTTTAACTATACACTAGAAAAGGCGGTTAATAATGACAAATCTAAACACATACACACTAGAAGAAGTAGCAAATATTTTAAAGGTAACACGTAGAACCATCTATAACTATATTAAGAACGGCGATTTAAAAGCTGTTAAAATGGGTAAATATTGGCGAGTAAGTGAAGCTAACTTACAAGACTTTATAGAACACGGAACAAATAAAAAAAGCTAAGTAAAGACAATTACACTAGCTAGCTAAAATATTTCTATTTCCGGAAACTGGTATTAGCGGAAGTAGAAACACGCAAAAAAACAGAAGGGAAACTGATTTTATTTACAAGTCTTTAGGTTATGATGACTTACTAGATTAATACACTTTAAAAGTGCTTAAATAGAGCGCTTTTTTATACCCTTAAAACGCACGTAACACGATTTTAGAACAGGGCTGATATAAATACCCTTGGTTTTTTATCGGGGTATCGTATTGTTCGGACATAACAACGCCGCCCTCTTCCGTGCGCAATTTTCCCTTTTTGATTTTTCTAGCACGTCCGAGAAGCCCCTTAAAAAGCCCGTAGCGCCGTTTTAATTGTTGGGGGTATAATTATATTCGAGACGTTTTAAAATGACCCCCGCCCCCTATTTTGAGCCTAGGAGAGCCGCCACAAGGTGTTGTCTTGTATCACGCGCCATTTTTTCAGATTTTTAAGGGGTGTCATATAACCTTGAAAGGTCTTATTTTGATTGTGTTTTATTTACCAGTTAACTATCTATTTCTTCCGCTTTTAGATGACATAAAAAAAAGCCTATAGGACGAACCTACAGACCGAAAAAACCACGCTCACGCAAAAGCCCTCAAATATGAAAACGTCACTAACATTATACCAGTTTTCCATTTTTATTTTTTGGCTTGTGCCATAATTATTATAACACTTCGTTTCTTCGCAAAACGAAGAATTAAAAAACGACTTAGTTTTTTTAGAAATTTTCTGCTATAATAGGGACAACAAAAAAAGACTAACAGTCGGGAAACTTACAGTCTTTTTTGAGTTATGAGAGCCAAGTACTAAAAAGCAGTATCTAGATATTCTAGAGTGTCTTTTTACGCACTTAAACATGAATATATTATACCATTATGCTATATAATATATCACTTTTTTAAATCTATTAGATATACTATATCATTTTTTTACTTACTTGTACATAACTTTTTACCGTGATTGTTTCCCCGACTTAGGGCGCTACCCTTTAAAATTAGCAAATATAGACAAAAAAAAGAAAGGTTTTCGGGAACAATTTGAATCTATTAGAATCCAACAAAGATATAAACTTTGCCCCAATGCTTAACGGTACAGCTACTAATCGGCTTGCAGTTATAGGACGTAGCGCGACACCTACTAGAACTAACCTACTTGGCGAGGCAACGATAGAGAACGGCGACTTAAAAGTGTTTATCGAAAAATATTCTGATAAAAAAAGCCTTAAAGTCGGAACTATAAAACTCTTAGACCTTTTAGCGGTAGAGCTTGCTAAAGTAAACCATTTTAGAGAGAAAGACACTTCTAAAATACAAACCACTGTTACTTTTTCACTAGATGACTACATGGGCTATCTAAGAATACCAAACCCAGAAAATCCTAACGCCCGTAAAGAAGCTAGGAAAAAGCTAAAAGAGGGGCTAGATACTATCTATAGTACTTCTCTAGAGTGGGAAGAAAAGAGCGGTAAAGAGGTTAAAAGCTATGCAAAAATGAGGATAGCAGAAGCTCATGGAATTAAGCGCGGTATCGTTAGCTTTACTTTTACCAAAAGCATGGCAAGTTATTTAAACCAAGCCTACATCATGCAATACCCGCTAGACTTGCTTAGTATTAGCGAACGTAACCCGAACGCATACCCTATAGCGCGCAAATTAGCGCTACACCACAGTATAGATAACAATCACAAAAAGGGAACAGCTAACATTATTAGCGTAGCTAAACTGTTAGAAAGCGCCCCACAAATACCGTCAATAGAAACCGTTAGGGCTGTTAATGGTTCGTGGGGGGAGCGTATTAAAGGAGCGCTAGAAAAAGCGCTAGATACTATTAGCGACATAATCCCGTGGGAATACAGCAACAGCAAAGGCGCACCGCTAACAGATAGCCAGTTAGATATATCTGACTACGATACTTTTATTAAGTTGTATATCAAGTTTGATATTCTAGGAGCACCAGACCCAACTAAACGGCTTGAAGCTAAAAAAGCCAAAACTAAAGCACGTAGGAAAGCAAAAAAGACAGATACAAAAAAAGAGGAGTAGCCTAACAGCTACCCTTTTTTATCACAAAAAAGGGGGGTATTCAACGAGGTAAAGGGGGGTATTCAACGAGGTAAAGGGGGGTATTCAACGAGGTAAAGGGGGGTATTCAACGAGGTGTCGATTTTGTAAACCCTTGGTAAAACTGTGTTTTTAAGGGGTCAAAATTTTCAATACTATCAAAACTATTAAAACTGTTAAGGCGCACACCCCCACTGTTTGGAAAGTGGGGGCATGCTATACTAAAACCAGTAAAAAGAAACGGGGCGGAGACCTCTAATTTTTTCTTTATAGGCTATAAAAAAAGGAGTTTTTAACGGTGAACAGACAAGAAGCAACTGAAGTAGCTAAAGAATACTTAGAAAGCTACGTAGAAAGCATTACAGACCATAGCAGGAAAGGGAATAAAAAAGCCTACGTTTGCCCTATTTGTGGCAGCGGGACAGGAAGAAACAAAACAGGAGCTTTTACGATAACCCCAGACGGCTTAAAATGGAAATGCTTTGCGTGTGATAGGGGCGGGGACACTTTAGACCTAATAGGGTACGTAGAGGACATAGATGACTATAATAGCAAACTTACACGCGCAGGAGAGCTATTTAACATGACTATAGACGCACCCGCTAGGGAGTACCAAAACCAAGACACACAAAGCAACATGCACACAGATACAAAAACAGAAACTAACTATATAGACTTTTACAAGCAAGCCAACAAAAACATACAGGCTACTAACTACCCCGAAAAACGAGGGCTAAGCAAGGCGATATTAGACCGCTTTAAAATTGGCTACGTGGAGAATTGGAAGCACCCCAACGCCTCCGAACACGTAACAGGTAGCCCGCGTTTAATTATCCCCGTAACGCAGACAAGCTACTTAGCTAGAGACACTAGGGAGAATATTCCAGAATATCAGAAGGAATATGCAAAAACAAAAGTAGGCGGGAGTGATATTTTTAACGGCAGGGCTTTTATAGAAGACCTAGATAAACCTATTTTCATTGTAGAGGGCGAGATAGACGCCCTAAGCATTATGGAAGTAGGTGGGGTAGCTGTAGGATTAGGCAGTACAAGCAACGCTAACAAGTTAGTAGATGAGCTTAAGGATAAGAAGCTAGAGCGCCCCTTAATTCTAGCACTAGATAACGATAGCGCAGGAAGAAAGGCGCAGGAAGAATTGAAGCAACTTTTACAGGCTAAGAAAATCCCTTATATTATCGCAGAATTGACAACAAAAGACGCTAAAGACCCTAACGATATGTTGGTTAGAGACAGAGGGGCTTTTGAAGCCCGTGTAGAAAAGGCTATTAGTGAAGCTAGGGACGATAAAGAAAAGTATCTAGAAACGTCAACAGATAATTATATCCAAGATTTTTTGGACGGGATTGCAGACAGCGTAAATACGCCATATATACCAACAGGCTTTAAAGGCATAGATGAAGCGCTAGACGGTGGACTTTATGAAGGGCTTTATATTGTGGGGGCTATATCGTCTTTAGGTAAAACTACTTTAGTTACCCAGATAGCAGACCAAGTAGCTAAACAAGGGCATGACGTACTTATTTTTAGCCTTGAAATGGCACGTAGTGAACTTATGGCTAAAAGTATTAGTAGACACACGATTATGGAAGTCTTGCAAACAGGCGGGGACACTAAGAACGCTAAGACGGTTAGAGGGATAACAGCAGGCGTAAGGTACGCTAACTATAACGATACGGAAAAAGAACTAATAAAAAATGCTGTAACGGCTTATAGCGATTATGCTAAACATATTTACATAACAGAAGGCGTAGGAGACTTAGGAGCGCGACAAATTAGGGAGACTGTAGAAAAACACGTACAATATACAGGCAACACCCCTTTAGTTATCATTGACTATTTACAAATTTTAGCCCCTTACAATGAACGGGCAACAGATAAGCAAAATACAGATAAGGCGGTTATGGAATTGAAGCGGATCAGCAGAGATTTTAAGACGCCCGTTATAGGTATCTCTAGCTTTAACCGTGATAACTATAATAACTCTGTTAGCATGCAATCCTTTAAAGAAAGCGGGGCGATTGAATACTCTAGTGATGTTCTTATAGGGTTACAGCTCAAAGGCGCAGGGGACAAGGATTTTGACCCGACAGAAGCCAAAAAGAAAAATCCAAGAGAAATAGAGTTAGTTATTTTGAAAAACAGAAACGGGCAGACAGGAACAAAAATACCACTTGAATTTTACCCGCTGTTTAACTATTTTACTGAAATGAATTAGGGGGCAAAGCATGGACTTAGATTTTAGCAAAATAGACAGCCTAGGAAGCCCACAGAAGCCCGCTAACGAGCCTAAAGAGGTAAACCATAGCAAAACCCTTAAAACGGCTAAAAAGCCCGCAGAAGGCAAAATAGAGCCACGTACGCAGGCGCTACAGCGTAAAGCAGACAATAGACAGAAGCAGTTAGAAGATAGCGCAAGGGTTTTAAAAGAGTATCAAACAAATAAACGGCTAACAAACGGCTTAGTATCTGAAATAACTAAAGGCGTACAGCAAGGCACAGATATATGCGACTTATTTTTAAAGGCAGTAGAAGCGCTAGCATACGCCACAAACGATAAAGCACTATACGAGCGTATAAGGGACAATTTAAAAGCTATTTACGGTATAGGGCTAAAAGAACCACGCGCCTTAGAGTTAGAAAAAGAAGACACGCAGAAGCGCCTAGAACGGCTTTTACAGGCTTTAAATAATACTGACAGAGTAGAAGACCAGTTAAGGTTAAAAAGAGCGATACAAGCGCACCAGAAGCATCTAAAGACATTACAAGCATAAGCACCTAAAAAAAACGGGTGCTTTTTTTTGTTTTAATTTGACATTTATACAGTATTCTTTTATGATGATATATGAAAATAGATACTTGATTAATGAATAAAAAGGAGGGCATGCATGAACGAGTTACAACAGGTACAGCGCCAAAACAACAGCTTAGACGTTGTTAGAACTTTAGATTTTAATACGTTTGACCGCTTTATTAATTATTTAGACGCTAGCCCTAAGACTGTAGAAACCTATAAAAAGGCGCTTAGACAGTTTTTTAATTACTTAGGAGTACATGGTATTAGACAACCACAGAGGGAAGACGTACTAGCTTTTAGAGATGATTTAAAGGCTAGCGGGTTAAAGCCTACCACGGTACAAAACTATATAACGGCTACCAGAATTTTCTTTAAATGGACAGAGCAAGAAGGGCTATACCCAAACATTGCTGAACATGTTAAAGGGGCTAAGCTAGACAAAAACCACAAAAAAGACTATCTAACCAGTAGACAAGCTAAAGAGGTGCTAGCAAACGTAGAAACAGATACAGAAGAAGGGCTAAGAAACTACGCTATCCTTTCTTTAATGGTCACAGGAGGGCTAAGGACTATAGAAGTATCAAGGGCGGACGTAGGAGACCTAAGAACTGTAGGGGAAAATACAGTCTTATTTGTACAAGGTAAAGGACGTGAAGAAAAAACCGAGTACATCAAGATAAGCGCACCAGTAGAAAAAGCTATTAGAACCTACTTAAAAGCGCGTGATTTAACCACGGAAGAACAACCGCTATTTACTAGCACAAGCAACAACAGCAGAGGGAAACGTATTACCACTAGAACAGTTAGCAGGATTGTTAAAACAGCCCTTAAAAATGCAGGGTATGACAGCGCACGTTTAACAGCGCACAGCCTACGCCACACAGCTATAACGCTAGCTTTATTGGCAGGGCGTGAAATAACAGAGGTGCAGCAGTTTGCAAGACATGCTAACTTAAATACAACAATGATTTATAACCATGCTTTAGACCAAGCCAAAAACGGCTGTAGTGACGCTATAACTAACGCTATCTTTTAACTATACACTAGAAAAGGCGGTTAATAATGACAAATCTAAACACATACACACTAGAAGAAGTAGCAAATATTTTAAAGGTAACACGTAGAACCATCTATAACTATATTAAGAACGGCGATTTAAAAGCTGTTAAAATGGGTAAATATTGGCGAGTAAGTGAAGCTAACTTACAAGACTTTATAGAACACGGAACAAATAAAAAAAGCTAAGTAAAGACAATTACACTAGCTAGCTAAAATATTTCTATTTCCGGAAACTGGTATTAGCGGAAGTAGAAACACGCAAAAAAACAGAAGGGAAACTGATTTTATTTACAAGTCTTTAGGTTATGATGACTTACTAGATTAATACACTTTAAAAGTGCTTAAATAGAGCGCTTTTTTATACCCTTAAAACGCACGTAACACGATTTTAGAACAGGGCTGATATAAATACCCTTGGTTTTTTATCGGGGTATCGTATTGTTCGGACATAACAACGCCGCCCTCTTCCGTGCGCAATTTTCCCTTTTTGATTTTTCTAGCACGTCCGAGAAGCCCCTTAAAAAGCCCGTAGCGCCGTTTTAATTGTTGGGGGTATAATTATATTCGAGACGTTTTAAAATGACCCCCGCCCCCTATTTTGAGCCTAGGAGAGCCGCCACAAGGTGTTGTCTTGTATCACGCGCCATTTTTTCAGATTTTTAAGGGGTGTCATATAACCTTGAAAGGTCTTATTTTGATTGTGTTTTATTTACCAGTTAACTATCTATTTCTTCCGCTTTTAGATGACATAAAAAAAAGCCTATAGGACGAACCTACAGACCGAAAAAACCACGCTCACGCAAAAGCCCTCAAATATGAAAACGTCACTAACATTATACCAGTTTTCCATTTTTATTTTTTGGCTTGTGCCATAATTATTATAACACTTCGTTTCTTCGCAAAACGAAGAATTAAAAAACGACTTAGTTTTTTTAGAAATTTTCTGCTATAATAGGGACAACAAAAAAAGACTAACAGTCGGGAAACTTACAGTCTTTTTTGAGT
>JGI24710J26742_10003887_pt1 | contig 12545 bp, 11 predicted proteins | sample BioPla2DNA2_FD_26742 | JGI IMG/M metagenome (IMG submission 26742) | reverse complement strand
TGAGAAAGCCATAAAATCATATTTTGAGGGAAACTACAAGAATGAAGATAAGGGCACTGTGTGGGAACAAATTCCTAAAACAGGTGGAGGCATGTTCTCTACAGCCAAGGATCTGTGTAGGTTCGGAACCATGCTAGTTCAGGGAGGCTATATAGATGGAAATCGTGTATTAGGAAGAAAGACCATAGAGAAAATGACAACTATATATACCGGTCCTGAGATTAGAGATTATTGTTGGGGTGCCGGGGGTGTCAGAAGGGAACATGGCCTTGGCCCTGATATGCGTTGTAATGATGCAAGTCTTTATTCCAAGGGAACCTTCTTTCATGAAGGAGCAGGAGGCTGTAGCTTAATTATCGATCCTGTAGAAAAGCTAGTTGCAGCCTGGTTCATTCCCTTTATTAATGATGTATGGTGTCCTGAGCCCCTATATAATGCGGCAGCAGTTATGTGGTCAGGACTAATATAAAATTATAAGATTGGTGCTGGCTACCAAGAATGAATGGTAGCCGGTACTATAAATAGACGGAGATGAAGATGAAAACCATCAAAAAACAACTAAACATACTGTGGGCAGTAGCAGTGGTTACCTATAAGGAGTGGAGTGCTTACCGCACCCACTCCATGGTTTCTATATTGGTAGGACCAATATATTTTATAGTTCAGTATTTTATATGGACCGCTGCTTATGGGGGAAGGGCTCAGCTAAATGGTATGGATTTATCTCAAATGATTACATATTTCGGAGCATCTACCTTAATAGGATACCTAACAATGGATTTCGCAGATTGGAATCTTCAGATGTTGATTCGGACAGGTAAATTTTTAACCTTTGCACTAAGACCTATCCATCATAGATTTTTTGCCTTTTCTCAAAAGGTAGGCCATAGACTTCTTGGCTTATTATTTGAGTTTATTCCATGCTATTTTATATTTACGATATTATTTAAGGTTTCACTGGTACCCACTCATATCGGATGGACCATATTATCTGTGGTACTGGCATTTTTAATGAATTTTTATATTCATTATATACTTGGTATGACCGCATTCTGGTTTACACAATCAACCGGAATACGAAGAGTATTTGACCTTTTATCGGGTGTGTTCTCTGGAGTCTTCATACCCTTAGTGTTTTTCCCACAAGTATTACAGAAAATATTATTTTTTCTTCCATTTCCTTATATGTCCTATGTACCAGTCATGGTATTTACAGGGGACTTCACTTTAGCAGGGGTAAGGATGGATATTCCGAGTATTGTAGGAATTCAATGCTTGGCAGTATGTATCACCATATTAATTAGTGAGATAATATACCGGGCCTCTATGAGAAGATTCAANGGTGTAGGAGCATAATTAAGTAAGGTAATACAAAAAAGAGGTTAAGAGGTTTCTTATGAAAAAACACATGAAGATATATAAGGAATGCATAAAGGTAGCATTTGCAGCTGCATCTACCTATCGATTGAATTTTATTTTGAATTGTACAATTATGCTTTTGGGGGATATAATATTTCCTTTAATAACAGTACTTATCTACGGTTCTGGTGCGGGGTTTCAGGGCTGGACTGTATATGAGGTATTGTTAATTCAGTCAATATTCACGATGTCAACGGCTATTGCTGATATGACCTTTCATGGGGTCATGTGGGTAACCATGGACATGGTGAGAAACGGTAATATGGAAATGGTCTTAATATTACCAGTAGACACAATGTTTATATTGATGGCTAGGACTTTTTCATTTGAAGGTATAGGTTTGTTTTTAGGTGGATTTACCATCTTTATAGTAGCTGTTCTCAATGTGTCCATACCCTCTATAATATTGTGGCTCCAATTTTTGACCTTTTTTATTATTGGTATTTTTGTAATGATGGGTATTGCGCTAATTATGGCAGCCATATCATTTAAGTGGGTAGGTAATTCTCGAATACCAGAGATTTTCAGTTCCATAAGAAGCTTTGGAAAATATCCTCAGAGTATATTTCCAAAGGCTATAGTTTTTATTACATCTATTATTATTCCGGTAGCCATGATTTCTTATTATCCAGCAGCAGCTTTACTTGGTAGGGTTAATTCTGGAATGTTTATAATGATATTGCCATGCTTTTTGTTCCTGATATTTGGTATATATCTATATAGACATATGGTACGACTCTATCAGGGTGTTGGAGGCTAGAGGAGAAGGAGATTTTATATGGGAGATATAATTACAGTTGATAAACTTACAAAAAGATACAGTACATATAAACGGGGTAGTGGCTTTAAGGAAAGTCTGAAAGCGCTATTCGTAAGAGAGAAGGTACCGGTAATTGCTGTTAATGATGTATCCTTTAATGTGAAGGAAGGGGATATCGTAGGAATTCTAGGTCCTAACGGGGCAGGGAAATCAACCACTATAAAGATGCTTACGGGTACCCTATATCCGACAAGTGGTAGCATCGAGGTTATGGGATATAATCCAACAAAAAATAGAAAGACTTATGTTCATCAGATCGGGGCTGTATTTGGACAGAAGTCTCAGCTTATATGGGATATACCACCGGTGGACAGCTTTAGAATGAATAAAGCCATATATGGCATATCTGATAAGGATTTTGATGAGCGCTTACAACTAATGTCTAAGATATTCATGGTAGAGGACTTTATTACAAGGCCTACCAGAGTATTATCCCTTGGTGAGAGAATGAAATGCGAATTTATAATGGCCATGCTTCATCATCCTAAGGTAGTCTTCTTAGATGAACCGACAATTGGATTGGATGTTATAGCGAAGCATGATATTGTTTTTTAAGGGGAGTACTATTAGAATATAACTAGTATTAAGAAAACAAGTAAAAGTAGTACTTTGATTGGAGGAACCATATGAAGAAAATCGGAATTATTGGGGCTATGGAGGAAGAGGTAAAGAGAATCAAGGAGCTGATGGAAGATGTGAATATTAAGAGCATCGCTTCTATGGATTTCTATGAGGGTAGACTTGAGGGAGTAGCCCTAGTTGTGGTCCGAAGTGGAATAGGTAAGGTTAATGGGGCATTGTGTACCCAAATTCTTGTAGATAGATACGGGGTTGACTTAGTAATTAATACAGGAGTGGCAGGTTCTCTTAGAAATGAAATAGATATTGCCGATATTGTTCTATCAACTGATGCTCTCCAGCATGATGTGGATGCTACGGGCTTTGGATATGAGCTTGGTGTTATTCCAAGGATGGAGCAGTCTATATTTGAGGCAGACCCAGAACTAATCACATTAGCTAAAAGCGTATGTAAAAGAGTCCTTCCGGGGCTGGGCGTTCATACTGGTAGAATAGTAAGTGGTGATCAGTTTATCTCTGATGCTAATAAAAAGGAGTGGCTGGTTAAGAGCTTTAACGGATATTGTACTGAGATGGAGGGGGCAGCCATAGCGCAGGCAGCATATCTGAATAAGCTTCCCTTTCTAATAATAAGAGCAATTTCTGATAAGGCTGATAATAGTGCTGAAATGGCTTATTCTGAGTTTGAGGCTATTGCAATAGATAATACAGTATTATTGCTAAAAGAACTTATTAAAGAACTAAATAAATAGGTTTACAATACTAGGGCTTTTTGGTCATGTCTATAATCACTGATAGATATTCCAACAGCCCTATTTTTTTAATGCGTACTCTCGTATATGAACTTATCACATCTTGAATGTAGAAACTGTAATTATTAGGATAAAGTATGTAGTTATTTTATTGATAGATGATTGCTAGTATTTTATAATAAAAACATAAGAAATATCAACACTCTAAAAGGAGGATGGTTTTATGGAGTATCAGGGTAAAATAGCTAGAATGATAAATAATATAGAACGTTTACTGGTAGGAAAACGAGAGGCAATAGAATATACACTGATTACTTTACTGGCAGGGGGGCATCTTCTATTGGAGGATGTGCCAGGAGTTGGTAAGACCACCCTTGCTAAAGCACTTGCACAAACCATAGACTGTGATTTTACACGAATACAATTTACACCAGATACATTGCCAAGTGATGTGACCGGACTTTCAATCTATAATATGCAGACAGGAGTATTCGAGTATTCTAAAGGTGCGATTATGACTAACATTGTCTTGGCGGATGAAATAAATCGTACATCACCTAAGACTCAGGCCAGCTTATTGGAAGCAATGGAAGAAAAACAAGTCACAGTAGATGGAATTACATATGAACTACCTAAACCTTTTATTGTTATTGCTACTCAAAATCCTATTGATTACCTTGGAACCTATAATCTTCCTGAGGCGCAGCTGGATCGTTTTATGATTAAGATCTCCATTGGTTATCCTGCAGCATCTGATGAGCAGATTATGGCAGATAGGTTTCTACAGCAGCAATTTGTCGGAAGGCTTGAGCCGGTGGTTGACAAGGATTCAATAGAGAAAATGCAGCATGAGGTAAGGGAGATCAAGGTAAACAGGGATTTGGTAAACTATATTACAAAATTTATTCAGGAGACAAGAAAGGACAGTAATATATCCTTGGGAGCAAGCCCCAGGGCTACCCTGGCCTTAATTCGGGCTGTACAAGCAAAGGCATATCTTGAGGGAAGATCCTACTGTATCCCGGATGATATCCTTAAGCTTGCGGTCCCTGTCATAGCCCATCGTATCATATTATCACCGGAGGCAAAACTTGCTCAAGCTAAGGAAGAAAAAGTATTAAAGGATATAATATCTAAGATTCCTGTACCTGTGTTAGGCAAATATGATTAAAGGATAAGGGCTTGATATAATGTTAATTACTCGTCTATTAAGTATTCTATTCATAATAGGAAGTGGAATATTTGCCTCATATTTTGGAGGTAATATATCCTATGCTCTTTTTTATCTGTCAATATTTATACCTATCATATCCTTTCTCTATACAGTCTATGTTTATATCAGATTTAAGATATATCAATCAATGGATAACTATGTTGTGGTTAAGGGAGATTGGAATAACTACTCATTTGTAATAGCTAACGAGGACTATATAGCATATCGAAATGTCAAGGTTAATTTTCTACATAGCAAATCTACAATTAAGAAAACCGAGAAAAGCATGGAATATTCCCTTCTCCCTAGTGATAAAGAGAAGATGGAGACAAAGCTTCGCTGTAATTATAGGGGAGAATATGAGGTTGGCGTAGAATCTATTCAAGTAACTGATTTTTTGTATTTATTTTCAATTAACTATCCAATTACATCTAAGCTTAAGGTTCTGGTGTTGCCTAGAGTATTGAGCTTAGAGCAGTTAGGCATAGCCCCATCATTAGTCGATTCTAAAAATCCTATACGATATAGCAATTCAATTGAAGAAGAGTTGGATACAGAGATTCGTAGATACAATTCTGGAGATAATAAAAAAAGAATACATTGGAAGGCCTCGGCTAAGACAAAGGAACTGCTGAGTCGAAAATATCATCAAAAGCCAAAGGCTGAGTTGGTAATCTTTATGGACCTATCAAAGATTATTGAGGATGACCTTAATGTAGTTATAGCCGAGGATAAGATAATAGAAAGTGTACTTGCTATAAGCAATTATTATGCATCCAGGGGAACAAGATCCCATATTATCTATGACATGGATGGCATAAGGGAAATGGCCATATATAGAAAGATTGATTTTAATGCCTTTTATAAGGCCTGCGTCAATATAAAATTTAATGCGAAAACAGCTGTTAGTGAACTAGTTGAGAGACGTTTACATAGGGGAGACGATGGGGTATTCTATGTGATAGTTACTTCTAGGCTTACAAATGATCTCTATCTTAAATCTCTTAAGGTCCTATCAGGAGGCAACCGCCTATGCATATTATTTATTAGTAGCCATGTCTCTGAAACTACAAAAAGGTTGATTGAGGATATAAGAAAGATAGGAGCAGATATATATCAAATAATGCCAATGGATGAAATTGATGATGTTCTTACCGGTGATGTTTCTGCCACTTAAGTTCTTGTAAAGGAGGGAAGCGTTTGATGCATGACAGTAAAAGGGGTTATCAAATATATTATTCCATACTTGCATTGCTATTGACCCTGGCAGTAATATTATGGGTTAATGAACATTTTGCTCTTAAGGTTAATATATATGTCAGTATCTTGTATACCATAGTGCCAGCCTTACTACTCTATATATTTAATGAATACAAGAAGAACACTGTAACATATCTTGTACTCTTAGGCCTGCTACCGGTGGTAGGGCTTATCTTTTTAGTAAGCAAAACAAATCCAATCCATTGGTTTAGGGCCATCATAGATTGGATTATGAGGTATGATCGTACAGAAGAGCTATATGAGGCAGTATGGGCTTATACTACTCTTGCGGCCCTGTCCATAGCAGTTAGTATATTATTCTTTTTAATTGTAAGAAAATCAATATCTAGATTGCTACTGGGTGCAGTGGCTATTACCCTGATGGTGGCTAGCAGTGTTCTACATCTACATATGGGAAAGCTTGTAGTTGGTATAGGAATTTTTTATATACTTAGTATATTGATTGAACTTTCTGGCATGCTTTATGCTAGGATTAGTGGCAATAAGGATAGGAAGGAGAGCATACTTTACCTACTTCCGGTATGTGTATTACTGGCATTTATTGCGGTGGGACTTCCTTCAAAAGCCGAGCCTATTCAGTGGTCAGGAGTTAAAAATGTATATTATAGCCTTAAGGATAGGCTTAATAAGTTTGTAACGGACCTGGAGTTTTTTATTGGTGAGGGGGATGGAATATTTTCAATCTCATTAAGTGGATTTTCTGGAGATGGAAATCTTGACAATGAAAATATAATTGATGACAACAAGGTGGCTTTGATCGTAACTGGTAATCGAGGGCTATCACCCATATATCTGACGGGCTCTGTAAATGATGTCTATACTGGCTACAGTTGGGGAAAAAGCGGAAGTGATTTTCTGGAGGATGAGCAGGAATATCAGTTGGATTATGGGGAGCTACTCTACGGCTTATCCAGATTGGATCAGGAGCTTCTTGAGGAGTATAGATTAGCTGAGACAAAGACCATGAAAATCTTATACAATAATATAAGGACCAAGACGTTTTTCTATCCATTAAAGAGCAAGTGGCTACATTTTGATAAATCAGATCCGGATTTTAGGACCGAGCATGCAGCCATAACATTTCCAAAGGCCAAGGGGGATAAAACTTCATACAGTGTTTCTTATTTTGAGATGAACTTACAGGGGCAGGAATTTCAAGAGATGCTAAGGCAAGCTGATGATTTCTCATATAATGAGAGTAGACCTATAGACTATGACATGATCTCCTGGATAGAGAAAGAATTCCATGTACGAGATAAAGAGAATTTTATATTGAGAAGAGATGATTTCTATGATCTATACAAGGAAAGAGCAGATCTAATATATAAAAGCTATACGCAATTGCCTGATGAATTACCCCCGCGAATTAAGCAGCTTGCTAAGAAGCTGACTGAGGATGAGAATACCAAATATGATAAACTAAAGGCTATTGAGTCATATTTAGTTGAATTTGAATACACCCTATCACCAGGTAAGGTTCCAGAGGGTGCTGATTTTGTAGACTTTTTTATATTTGATAACAAGAAGGGGTATTGTACTTCCTTTGCAACTGCAATGGCTGTGCTTGGGCGAAGTATTGGAATTCCCATGCGCTACGTTGAGGGGTATATAGTAGACTATGAGGATAGGAATGATACGGGCTTTCTTGTTAGAAACAGCCATGCTCATGCTTGGGCTGAGGCTTACTTTGATGGGGTTGGATGGATTCCTTTTGAAGCAACGCCTTCTTATCATGAACAAAGATATACACTATGGGCACCAAGAATGAAATATGATGAAGCAAACATAGGGGATTATTATAATATGGATGGATTAATACCACCCATAAATCAGATGATGGGTCCTAATGAAGGAGCTCCTGCCGAAAAAGAAGGAAGAGGGACCTTATTATGGATAGTGGTTTTTATTGTAACAGTTTGTGTTATCCTAATCATATTAACATCCTATTATCTATTGTTAAGACGTAGATATAAGAGAGAATTTGATGAGTCGGATTATAGTATTAAGACATATAAAACATTACTTCGTATTCTTAACCTGTTAAAACACCAAGGCTTTACTATGGGAAGGCAGGACACATTACTTATACTCTCAGATAGAATAAAGGACAGGTATAAGTTTGGAGAGATAGTATTTAGAGATGTTGTAAATATTTTTATGGCATATAGATACGGTGAGGAGGATATCACCCATAAGGACTATGATAAAATACACATCTTCTATAAAGGATTATTTGAAGGGCATAAAAGTGAAACCAAGGCTCTTAAACTACATATGGAGGAGTTTGTTTTCCTTATTAAGGCATACAACCATAGCACTAGTTATTAAGTTTAGTAAGCTTAACACCAGTGTAATAGTGGGTTAGTATATCATTATAGGAATAGCCCTCCTCAGCCATGGCATTAGATCCGTACTGACTAAGGCCTACACCATGACCAACACCTGTACATATGATCCGTGCCTTGCCTTCATAATCTTCTATATAGAAATGGTTAGAATTAAGTCCTAGAATTAAAGCAAATTCCTCTCCAGCTATAGGCTTATTATCTATGATAATATTGGTTACATAGCCGGTACTATCTCTTTCTACTTGGGATATATCCTGAAAAAAGGTTTTTTCGCTTATATTTAGGGATGGATATACCTGCTTTAGAATTCCTATAAGTACGCTTGGCTCATATTCTGTGATTTTAAGATAATGAATAGATGTAACATCCTGCTTACTCGATACGCTTATAAGGTAAGGAATGTCAACACCCCAAGCTTCCTTGGCATTTCTAGTATATCCTGTCCCAGTTCCGAAAAACACAGGAAGGATTAACTCCTTATCATAGATCAACACCTCATCCTTTGTTCCATAGACACAGTTCTCAAGCTTGGTAAAATGAGTTACGTAATTATCGCTACCCCAATATTGCTCCATTTCGTCAAGTCCAATATAGGATAATCCCAGCTCTGAAGTGGAAAACTCCTTACGTCCTGGCTCATCCTTTGAAAGAAGAGATATGTTATAAAGAGCATATGTACGTGAAACTACTGCCTGAGCCTTTAAGGCTTCGATATGATATCCAGCAGGCATATTTGCCGCGACAACACCGACTAGATATTCATCAAAATTTAGCTTTTTCTTATGGCCTGCTTTTTCATAATACACCTGAAAATCCATGGTTTCTAAGGAATAATGCTTGTTTTTATTAGAAAATATAAGCGTAAGAGTAAAAGGCAACAGTAAGACTATAATTATTACAGCCACCAGCTTATATATGAATTTTTTCATAATTACACCCAAACTATTTTATTGATATATTATATTGCATATATGGGTGATTATGTTCACTATATAATCTAAAAAACAGTATCTTCTACGAATAAATATTATTTCGATTTATCCGTAGAGAAAAAGATAACTATAAAGCCNATAAATGCCACTATTGTCCCCAGCATCANCATATTAGACACACCACTTATATCCAGTAGCTTTCCACCGCTTATATTGGCAATTGTTCCTGCAACTCCAACCGTAGCTACACCTAGCATGGCTTGTCCCTTGTTTCTATCCTCTTCATTTATAATTGAATTGACATAGTATACAGAAGCAGGGGTAAATAAGGCAAAGGATAGCATCTGTAAGGCCTGAGAGAAATGTATGGCCATAACATTAGGGGCTATCCAGATTGCCAGTGCTTTTAATAGAAAGAAGAAGCCCGATAGCCTTATAAGTTTGCCACACTTTACTTTCCTAACTATGATTGTAAATGCAGCCATCATTGGTAGCTCAAGGCCAGCTGCAATAGTGAGCGAAAGACCCATATCTGCGCTATCTCCCCCCACGTTCTCAATAATGTTGATTAGATAGGTGTTTATTAAGCTATGGGAATAGAAANCCATAGCAACGCCAATTAGNAATAAAGTAAAGCGTTTATATTTGATGAAAAATCCCAGGATGCTAGCGGGCTGCTCTGAGGTAGAATCACTGCTACTACTCTTGGATGAAATGGCGGATGTCCCATTAGAATCTATAGCTACAGAATCCTTCTGCTCCATTTTAAAGCCTTTAATTCTATAGATGTAAGCGGCCAGAAAGAATAATACATTACTTATAAGAAAAAGAGGTAAAATAATAGCTGCACTAAACCGACTTATGGCATGGCCAAGAAAAAAGGATGTAACAGCAAATGCTACTGAACCAGTTCCTCTAGCCAAGCCAAAATTAAAGGGGTAGCCATTGTTCATAAACTCTAAAGCAATAGAATTAAGTAGAGGAATTAGAGTTATCTGAAGGGCATTAATTAGCACATAAATGGATGCAATAAGAATAAATGAGTTGCTCCATATGTTTAAAATAACAGCTAAGGCAATGACTATTAATATAATAGATAAAATAATATTTCGGACAGTCTTCTTCTTTGACTTGTCGGCAAAGGCGGAGACAGCAGGTTGCATTATGATAGATAAAATTGATGATAATGAAAGAACAATACCAATCTGGGTATTGTTAAAGTTCTTATATTGTAAATATACGGCAGCAAAGCTATAGATTATACATTGGCCAATCCAAAAGGTACTTTGTAAAAATGCGTATTTAATCGTCAACTGTCTGTATGTTTTATTCATGATACCTCCGGTTAATATGTATTTTATGCATATCAATAGGAACATAAGCATGAATAGTGTACCATACTATATGCAAGAATGTAAGCATATAATCTTACTTCCTTCTATACGAACTTAGCCTTAAAAATCCATATCCACATCCTGTTTTTTGCTAACATCTGCTTCAAAAAATAATCTTGAAGTTAGACCCAAGTTTTTTGCAATTATACTAGTTGGAAATGATACAAGCTTCTGATTTAAGTAGGCAACATTACTGTTATACATGCGACGAGCAGCCTGAAGATGCTCTTCAACCTCCATTACAGATACTTGTAGCTGTCTAAAATTCTCACTTGACTTTAACTCGGGGTAATTCTCCGCTACCGCATTTATAAAGTTGCTTGCTTGGTCAAGATCAGTATTGGCCGCTTTTCTATCCTCAATAGACATTCCGGAGCGTAGCTTTATGGTTTCTAGTATGGTTTCCTTTTCATACTTGATATAGTTCTTACAGATATCCAGCATTTTTGTAAGAACATCATACCTTTTGGTCAGGGCTACATCTATAGAAGATAAGGCCTCATCAATCTTAACCTCGGCACGTCTTAGGCTGTTCATGGTAGATACATACCATATGAATATTATAAATATAAGAGCTATAGGTAATAAAATAAATACGGGCATACTAAAATCCTCCTATTTAAAATAAATTTTTAGTTACTTATATAATTCTCTGTCTAGATTTAGTCGGTCTATGATATGGATAATTGTATTGATTTCTCGCTGAACCTCTTCAAGATTAGGCTCCATGACACTGCTGAATAATGAGGGCTCCATGGCGTCCTTCCGTGTATGTATAGCCACATGAAGTTTATCGTCTACAAAACCAAGCATGAAATTTCCGTCCATATAATTATACATGTTTTTAAGGGTATCCATGAATTGCGGGGTCAGTATATAAAAAGCCTCATGCTCATTCTGAGCATATACATCGAAGTTCTCATTAAAGCGTATGTCCTCCATCTTAATCTTGTGTCTGCGGTGCTTTTCGCTTGTAAAGAAGGAATTGTTCTTCTGTGTATAGGAGAAGCCCTTACCAATAATCTGTAAATCAAAATGAAAGTTCTTATTAAATTCTAAGATGAGCCAACGACCATTAAAATAAGTTACAGTACGAGAACGCTTGCCATTAGAGGTGTGGTGCTGAATTTTAATATCTGCTCGTTCAAACTCAACATTCTTATAGGAACCTTTAATATAATCATTGGTATAATAGCGGTTTCCCATACTCATCAAATTGGTTCCAGAGATAATATCCTTACTGATTCCCTCATTAAAATCACAATAGACCTTATCAAAGGCTTCCTGAAAGGGGGCCTCAACGAATATCTTCTTATAGCTGGCCTTGAATTCTTTCGCTTTCTTAAAATAGCCGGTAGCAAAGCCTAGGATAGCAAAGGTGCCACCCCCCATAAAGACTAATATAAAAAACCCTAGTTGCATCATATATGTACGAACAGCTACTAAATATATAAAAGGAAGTGTAATCAGAGATGATGCAGTAAGTATAATTACCAGAAGCTTAACTGTTCTTTCTCTAAGCTCTTCTAGCCTTTTGATTTGCTCATTCATAAGCAGTTCACATCCTGTTTTCTTGTATTTATAACAATTATACACCTATGGTTTAATTTTACAATAAGATGTGGGGAATTATAATCGTGATTTAATGAAAGCTTAATTTGACAAACNTATGTTTTACAGCTTCCNCCAATCTCTGTTATTGATGAGAAAAAGAATGTTCAATTAGGTAATGGAGACCTTATTAATAGCTGTTATTTATATACAGCTAAAGGGTTTTTAAGAATTTTAGATTGATGTGATAAGGTAG
>JGI24710J26742_10003883_pt1 | contig 12550 bp, 2 predicted proteins | sample BioPla2DNA2_FD_26742 | JGI IMG/M metagenome (IMG submission 26742) | reverse complement strand
ATTTCAACGTTCAATATAAAATAATTTTTTATAAATAAAACTATATCATTTATTAAAGTTTAATTCTAGACGTTAATTTCTTGACACTTACAAACTATATAGCCTGCATAATTCCTGCCAACAGCAATATTGCAATGTATACTATTCCAACAATAGCATATGATTTGCCCTTACCCAAACAACTCACTTCTGAAGTACCTATTGCAATAACAAAATACTGCCATATATTAAAAATTTCAATATTGCTTAACACTCCATAAATAAAAGTATCTTCCCACCTTGCAGGTAAAACAGGTGCCAAACTTGTTATAGAAACATCCAAATTAAATTCCCCTCTGATAGACGATACCACAGATATAACTACAAAAACCAAAAGTGATATTAACCCTGCATGGGACACAATTGATATATAATGGGTTAAATCCCCTTTACCTTTAAATATTTTTATTATACCCCACAAAATTAAAGAAATGGTCAATAAATCCAGTAACACTGTTCCCACTGCTCCCACTATTGACCCAATCACCACAAAAAGCTCTATCGCCCCTTTATTTTCTGGAGTAAGGACCTCACCCATGCTTGCAAGTTCAGATTCTATTGCTGTCATCAATGCTTCTTTAAAAGACGAATAGTTTAGAACTAATGTAATTAAAGGCACAATAATACTTATTAGTATTGGCAATAGTATCTTTGGGTTTTTAGCCAGCCATTTCATTACTTTTTTAGGTGATATAAAAACCCCTATAATTCTTTCTATAGCACCCAATTCTTTCACATCTTCTAATTGCTCTTGTTTTGTGATGTTTGTTTTATCCATGTACGTCCTCCTATTTATTTCTCCAATCCATTGCAAAGTGTTATTTTTTAATTATTTACATCAATTAGCAAACCTTATATTATTACTTCTTTTAGCTTTAGTCAATAATTTAGCTTTCAAATAATAAAATTAATCAAAAATTCTTCAAAAAAACTCGCCCATACAAAATGAACGAGTTTTTTTTAAAGAAAATTTTTGTTTACTTATCTTTTAGAGTGGTTTCTACAATGTTTTTGCTGTACACTGTTACAAAATCACCTCTAGAATCTTTGTAAATCATATATGCTCTTGCATACCAGATATCCATCTCTTCCACATTTAGTTTGCGGACATAGAACTGGGCTGTGGAATTATTTTTTATTTTTCCTACAATTATGTTTTCAGTATCCAATGTAATTTCTTTTTCTTCAATTTTTGTGTATGATTTAAGAAGTATTATTCCACTTTCCACCAGTTCATAATCTTCAGTAATATTTCTTGTAGCAACAAATATTATATTTTTTGCATCCTTATCTACAATTACATCTTCTGATAATGTGATAAAAGGTGCAGTATCCACATACTCTGAATCTTCTACAAATACAGCTAAAAGCTTAGTATCCTTCTTAGGCATATACAATGTAAATTCCCTACTGCTGCTTATTTTTACTCCGTCTTGCTCCCAATGGCTGAATTTCATTCCCTCTTCCTCTTCATTTGCTATGACGGTAACCGGCATATCAAACTGATATTCTCCTTGTATTTTACCATCAGATAGTGTACCACCTTCCACAGTTATACTGTATTTGTCAGGAAGCCTCCTAAACACAGGTGATATAATCATATCTTCTACTACATTGCTGTAGTCCTTATCCCAACCTACAAATCCATATCCACTTATGGAAGGATTTGCAGGTGGCACTGCCGATTTATTCTTTTCTACCTTTGTAGACTTCAGTATCCTACCTGTTTTGTTCATAAATACTACAGTAAACTCATTAATTTGTTCTGTAGGAATCTTATAAAATACTGCTTTTACATTTACATCTGATACCAAGTCAAATTCATAAACCGAGTCTGTTGAAATAATACTTTGTGTTTTGATGTTTTCCCAATAAGCAAATCTTGAACCGGCATTTTCTTTAGCAACCAATTGTATGTGCTGACCGTATTCAAAAGCATCTTTGTAATTTACAGGCAAACCTACACCTGAATCGTTAAGGATTACCATTCCATCGCCAACAGTGCTGACTTCAAGGAATTTTTCTTTTTTCTGTTCCTCATATTCATATCCTATTGCAAAGAAACATAAATCATCCGCTGTTCCTTTGAATGTCAGAATGTTTGGATTATTTTCATCTACCCTAGCCACACTTTCTGTTATGTCTTTAACCTGACCATCCTTTATCTGATATAGCCTTAACCCGTCAATATACTTCTGGTATCCGGTTATATCATAATTGATTTCTATTTCAAAATTTCCTTCTGCTTCTGCAGTGGTGATAACTCCGTAATACAAAGGCAAGAAATTGACTCCGTCTGTCTTTATCCGTTCTAAATCATCATGTGTGGTAATAACTGTTGCTCCCGGATGATTTATTTTTTCCATAATTATTTTTATATCCTCTTTTTCTGTAACAACCCATTCCCCACTGTTTGTTATCACACGGTATTTGTTTATATGGCTTGGTATAGGCTTAACTTCCGTTGGTATTACAGTTCCTTTCTGATCCACTGTGGCATTGGTTAAAACATAGTAATACTTTGACAGATCTCCTTCAAAGTCTATTATTGTAACATAATCAAACCATACGCTTTTTCCCGGCATGAGTACAGGTATTTCAATAACATCACCTGATTTTATATCATGTATTTCATCTGATTCAATCTGCTCCTGTGTTATTTTGTGTACTGTCGGTACATCAGCCGGCTGTCCACCAACTTCAAAGTACAAATTATACACAGGGAAATCCGAAGTATTTGTCAGCTGGAAGAATACACAATTTTCTTCTCCAATATATGCTGATTCCTGAGGCATTATATTCAGCCTCATTGCATCTCCTGCAAGCACCACCAAAGGCTCCTGTGTCTTAAAGGTTGCATTTACTGCATCATTAAAAGGCATCAGACTTCCGCTAAAATATGCTTCTAAATCATAACTTCCTTTTTCATCCCCGCGAATAATCCACTGTACTTCTTTTGTCTCTCCTCCTGCAATTGAGCCAATGCTTACTGCGAGGCTCTGTTCTTTTTTAGTTGGTGCCAAAGTTAATCCTTTCGGTAAATTTAACTCTGCTTTAGCGTCTTCTATCACAAACTGAGGATCTGCCATGTTGGTAAGTGTGAGACTTACTTCAAAGAATTCCTTCAGCCATCTTGCTTCTCCCGGAATTACCAGGCATGTAACCGTAGGAGGAACATTAGGCCGGTTAGTGGGTACAGTGTCAATAATAACTACTACCTCATCGTTTCTTTTCGCGGTACTTACTGAACCGGGAGCATATTGTGAACTTTCGGATCTGGAAATTCTCACCATGCCACCGCCGGACAATACTTGCCCGTTACCGTTTGTAACAAGATTAATTACAGGAAGAGGCGTTTTTTCAAACTCTAATGTCACTTCAAATTCATATACAAACTGGTTTTCAGGTGCCCTTACATCAATTCCTGCCTCCAATATTTCGTCCAATTCCATACGCCTTACTTTTAATTCACCTACTACAAGTTCTCCTTTTTCTATTGCAATTGTTACAGGTGAACTTTCGTATGTATTTAATTGGGCACTTACTTCTTTTGGCAAATAACCTTCTGCATATGCTGCAACACTACAACTTCCTGCCTTTCCAACTATATGAACTATTCCATTACTGTTGGCGTTAAACCTAGCAGGGGTATCGTTTTCAAAATCTACATAAACACTTGCACCGCTTATAGGCTTTCCTGTAGAACCGTCTATAACTTTTACCTCCAACACCCCAACTTCACGGTTAGGACGCACATCTACTTGTATTGTATCCATGCTGCTGTTTCCTGCCGGGTCAAATACAGTTAATGTTACCTGGTATACCCCTTCTTCCGTATATACATGTGACGGGGTAGCACCTGTTCCGATTGTGCCGTCACCAAAATCCCATATATACCTCTCAATACCGTCATTGTCATTAGAATCCCTGCCGTCAAAGAGAACTTCCATGCCTACTGCTGCAACCCTGTGCCCTCCTGCATAAGCAATAGGCGGGTATGAATCATTATCCAAAGGAAGTGCAAAAACCTCATTGCTTCTCTCTGTATTGCCGTAGATATCTACAGCTTCCACAACGTAGTAATAAATTTGTCCCGGCATAAGCATTATATCTTCATAAGTGTAAATATCAGTATCACTTACAGGTATACCGGCAATTTTCTTATAAGAACCGTTAGTTCCCATACTTCTGTAAACATAGAAGCCTGCTAAATCATCTTTATTTTCCACAGTCCATGACAAATCAATTTTCCAGTCTCCCGGTGCAACTGTTAATTTAGGCAATCCCGGCGGATCAACATGTAAATTGTAAGTTACTTCGTAATAATCACTTTCATTTCCTGACTTATCCATAGCTTTAACCCTTAAATCATATGTTCCGTCGGAAAGTCTGGAAGTATCCCAATCAAAAGATACCACTTGGCTGTAAACATCTAAGTTTTTACTTCCAATTAACACCCAGTCATCGCCAGTATTGTACTCTAATGTTACCTTAGCAAGTTTATAATTGTCTGCCGCCAATACCCTTATTGTTGGGTTCTTTGGCAAATCAGCGTTATTTTCAGGTGAAATGCTTATAATTTCCGGCTGTATTACATCAGCTTTTAAGCTGCCTTCCACAGCATCTGACTTCTCACTTTCATTTCCTGTCACGTCAATGGCTGAAATTTTATAGTAGTATGTTTTATCCATTTCTACGTTACGATCTACATAGCCAAGAGAAGCAAGTTCCCCTTTTATCAAAGTATATGTTCCTTCTTTTTCTTCGCTTCTGTATACATTATAATATTTGATGGTTTTGTCATCGCTTCTGTCCCACAAAATTGTGATTTCTCCCTCAGTACTTTCCCCTTTAACTCCTGATGGAGACATAGGCGGAGTGGTGTCAATCCTGTATTCTACAAAGAATTTGCCGGCAGAAACATTTCCTGCCTTGTCATATGCAATGCCTCTTATGTAATATGCCCCGTCGCTGTATCCTGAAATATCAAAATCATAGCTTACATTTGCTGTTTTTAGTGCAGGGTCAATTTCTATCCTTTTAATATCAGTCCAGTTTTCCCTGTCTTCTGATATCTGGAATACAAAGGCGGAAACTCCTACATTGTCAACAGCACTTCCTCTAAGTGCTATTTTTTCTTTATAGTACCCTGCTTTCGGTGACAGGGATTTTATAGCCGGCGCTTCTGTATCTTTGGTTGTAACGGCTTCTACCGGGTCAGAGTATTCCCCTCTGTTTCCGTAAATATCATAGGCAGCCACCCTGAAATAATAAGTGGTTTCAGGGTCTAAATCAGAAACAACCATTCCTAATTTGTCAGACACCGTTCCGTATCTTTCATAAGAGCCGTCCGATGAATCCTTTTTCTCTACTGCAAAGTATGAAAAATAATCATCAGATACATCATTCCATCTTAAAATAATGCTTGTAGTGTAGCAAGTTGCATTTAATCCCGTTACCTTTTCAGGTCCGCTGTCTTTCACATAATATGTGCGGACAGGCGCACCGTCGCTTGTGTTTCCTGAGCTGTCTTTTGCAACTGCCCTTACTTTTATTTCTCCTGATACCGGAATGTCCTCCCATAGGAAGTTTGCCACACCTGATGTGTTAACTGTATCTATTTCCACCCACTCTTCCTTCAATTGGTCATAATATTCAAGGGTTATACTTGAAACGGCCATGTTGTCTTCTGCTCTTACAGTTACTTTCACACTTTTACCTATTGTTGCCTTGTTTGCCGGTGACATTGTCAAAATTTGAGGAGGAGTTACATCTTCTTCCATGACAACTTCAACATAGTCAGATACTTCCCCTTCCTGCCCAAACTTGTCAACGGCTTTTATAGCATAGCGGTATGTTTCATTTGGCTGTACATCTATATCTCTGTAAGAGACTGTTTCACGTCCGCTCACTTTGCCAAGTAAACTTAAATTCTCCTCTCCGTCTTCTACGCGATAAATATTATAATGACTTACATCACTCTCAACTGCAGCACTCCATGTAAGGATTATACCTTTAGAAGAAGATACTGCACTTAGGTTTTTCACCTTGCCCGGAGGCGTACGGTCAATAATGTATGTCACTATTTTTTCATCATAATTATTTTCTGTATCATAAACTCTATAGCGCACCATGTAATTTCCGCTGTCCAACGGGTCTAAATCCCAATTGCAGTAGAAGTGCAAATCAGAACCTTTTTTGTATGGACCATAAACCAAACCGTCAAACTCTTTCCATTGAGTGCCGTCCTTTGAGTATTCAAATACAGCACTATAGCCTGTTATATACCCAATGTCCGCAAAATAGACATACATTCTTTTTTCTGCTGCTCCTCCAAGTGTCACCTCATCTTTAGGGTCAGTTGTAATAATTTTAGGCTTTACAGGAATCCCGCTCACTTCAGTGCTGTATCCTGACTTGTTATCTGAAGGGTCAATAGCTCTTACTTTATATGTGTATGTCCTTCCTTCAACAAGATTTCTGTCTGTAAAGCTTGTTGTATCAGATGTATAAATATATTCACCGTCCCTGTATATCTCATATCCGACAACTCTCACATTATCCACTGACGGCTGCCATGTGAGAGTCAGGGATGAACCGGTCTTAAATGAAATTTTTAAATTTTCAGGTACAGACGGCGGCTGGTTATCCATAGTTGTCTTTACAGTCACTGTGTTACTTGGTTCGGATAAATTCCTTGCCATGTCAAATGCCCGTACGGCATATGTGTATTCTGTATTCGGAGTAAGCCATTGATCGACAAACTGTGTTGTTTTAGATGTTCCTATTCTGTTACCATCTCTGTATATATAATAGCCTTCCACCTTTTCATTGTCAGAAGATGCATCCCACTTCAAAATTACATCTGTAACGGTATTTTCCTCCACAATCAAATTCTGCGGTGCTGTAGGGGGTTCATTATCAGCAGGTTCTTCTTTTAAACTCTTCCATACAGGTGTTGCATTAAATGTATACCCTTCTTCCAATGATTTAGTTATAACCAGTTCATTAAAACTTGAAGTTTCAGGATTTGTAAACATAACTCTTTGATGCTCTGTTCCGTTTAAAATGGTCCTGTGACTTCCTGTTGCATTATAATTGTAAGCACTTGTACTATAACTTGGGTGGTTGAATTGGTTAAAGTCCCCTTTAATCTCTAAAGTACCTGCTGTGAGATAAGCTCCATGATTATGTGCAGATTGGATTACAAAGCGTCCGCCCACTAAAACATAATCATTTTCGTTTCTCATTTGTAAATAGGCGTAACTTCCTGTATATGTAACTACTCCATTACTTGATATATTTTTTGACTGTATTCTGTAATTTTTCTCTACAAAAAGCTGGCCGCCGTTTACATTAAGGGTTCCGCTTGAATGTATCAGGTCTTCGCCTACATTTAAGCTGTATCCGTTTAAATTCAGTGTACCCCCTTTTATATAGAGATTTCCTTCCACTATAACATCCCTGTTTAATGTATGATTTCCGTTGATACTTAAATCATATCCCCAAGTAACCAAATCTGTAAAACTACTTCCTTTGAGACACAAGTTTTCCCCATTTATTATAGGCGTGGAAGTATTTATGATTTTTCCATCAACAATAACTTCAGAGATAAATTCCACTCCTTCATTAGAAGTGTTTTTAATTTCAAGTATATTAATTTTAGATGATGTATTGGCAAATTGAACTTTTTGCAGGGAATCACCGCTTAAAACCACTTTGTGATTTCTTTCGGAATAAAAGTTGTAAGAATTTTGTGTCCTTTGCGTAAAATTACCTTTCACTTCTAATATTCCTTCAGTCAGGCTGCCTCTATGGTCATATGAACTATATATTGCAAAATCTCCTTTAACCATTACAAAGTCTTCGGGATCATCCATTTTAAGTGTTCCATCGCTGTAGCTATATACTTTTTGGCCGTTTTCCTGGATATTCTCTGTTTCTATTCTGTAATTACCTTCTACAATCAAGGTACCTCCGTTTATATCAACAACTCCTCCTGACTGTATCAAATCACCTTTTACAGTTAAAGTATATCCATTTAAATCCAGCATTCCGTCAGGAATATATAAATTACCTTCATAAACTTCATTTTCTAATAGCTTCCAATAAAATTCCTGGGAATCCGGTATTTTTACAACACAACCGTTATCTATAAATACATTTGCATTTAAAGGCTGGGCAAATTCCACACCTTCATCTGAATAATTTCTTATTTCAAGTATGTTAAACCCGGATTCTTCGGATTCAAACACTACTGTTTGGATACCGTCCCCGCTTAAAATTACCATATGGTTTCCTGTAGCAAGGAAATTTTCCGGTGAACTGGTGGAATATGAACTTCTTTTTTGTACAAAATTCCCTTTTACCTCTAAAACCCCGTTAGTAAGTGTACTTCGGTGACTATAACGTGTCTGGGTTACAAAATTTCCTCCTACAAATATTCTATCCTTTGAATTCTGCATATACAGGTAAGATATGCTGTCTCCATAAACAATATTTCCTTCGCTGTCCACATTTTCACTTTGAAGTCTGTAATCCCCGCCGACCCAAAGCTCTCCACCGCTTATATATAAATACCCGCCATAATGAATCAGATTTCTTTCTACTTTAAATTGACCGCCGTTTAATCTCATATATCCGCTGGAAAATTTCAAGTTATTCGCTACCTCAATCCCACCGCCGTTTATATTTCCGCCTGAAACATTCAAGTAGTTTGCCTTAATCCGGCTGTTTTCTATAGTTCCACTTGAAAGACTTAAGTTATTTCCTGTCTCAACTTCACTATTATTTATAGTTCCTCCGGAAATATTAAAGTCGTTTGTCACATCAACCTTACCACCGTTTATAGCTCCCTTTGATTGTAAAATATTTCCGCCTACTTTAAGTTCATATCCTTCCAAATCAAAGGTGCTGTTTTCTATGTAAAGGTCTTTTCCTACCTGGATGTTTTTTATTACCTCTCCGTTATCTTCATTGCTTTGATCTTTTGTCCAATAAATTTTGCTTATTTTGGCATCTCCTTCTACAATGAGTTCCCCGCCGTTAACATTTATGCATCCGCCTGACTGGATAAAATCACCTGTTACTACAAGGTCATACCCATTTAAATCCAGCATTCCTCCTGCTAAATTTAAATCTCCTTCATAAGTTTCATTGTTAGATATTTTCCATATAAATACATCCGGCAATACAAAATCCATTATGCATCCATTGTCTATTACGGAATCTACTTCTAAATATGAGGTAAAGCTAACTCCGTCTTCTGAATAGTTTTTTATTTCAAGAATTCCAAATTTGGAGGTATTTGATTCAAAAGTCACCCTTTGCAAGGATTCTCCACTCAATATGGTTTTATGTTCTTCCGAACCACAAAAGTTTCGGATTGCTTCACCGGTCCTGAAATTCTTCTGTACAAAATCTCCCTTTACTTCCAAAACCCCTGCAGTAAATCTGGTATTCCCGTCATAATATGATTGTATTGTAAAGTCTCCTCCTACAAGCACATAATCTTCCTTTTTGGTCATATAAATATAACCATAACTGCTTTCGTAAGTTATTTCACCGTCAGATCCCTCTTTTTCCGTCTGTACTCTAAAGTCATTTTCCACAGAAATTTCCCCGCCGTTTATATTTAATACACCCCCGGATAAAATAAGATTTTCCCCAACGGATACCTTGTTTTTATTTAAATTAAAAGTTCCGTTTTTTATATATAAATTTTTGCCAATAGAAATGTCTTCCTTCAAAGTCCAGTTTCCTTCAATATTTATGTCATGGCTCCAATTTCCAAAAATAAAATTTGAACTTGCTAAAATATGTACATTCTTAGCTTCTTTTACAACCCCACCGGTCTCATTAATTTCTCCTGTAACTGTAACTTTAGTAAGAAATTCAACACCTTCTTCAGAGGTATTTGATATTTCAAGTCTACTTATAACCGACTGTCCGTTTGCTGGATTATCAAAGCTGACAGCCTGAGGCATTTCACCGGACAATAAAATTTTATGATTTTCTTTGGTCATAAAGTTTTTGTTATTACCTGCATTTTTCTGAATCAAGTTTCCCTGAACTTCAATAATACCATTGGTCAAAAATCCTTCGTGACTGTGAATACTTTCAGTTACAAAGTTTCCATTAACCTTAACATATCCGCCTTCCTCAGTCATTTTTAAATATCCTGTGCTATTGGTGTATTCTCCGTTTTCCAACAGGGTCTGTATTCTGTAATCTCCCTGTACAAGAATTTCCCCACTTCTTACATCAAGGGTTCCGACAGACTGTGTCAAATTTTCTTCAACAATGAGTTTCCCGTTCTTTACATCAATGGTTCCTCCTGTCTGTATCAAATCTCCTTTTACAGTCAGGTTATATCCGTTTAGATCCAAGTAACCTCCTCCAAGGAATAAATCCCCTTCAATAACCTGGTCTCCTGTCAATGTCCAGCCTAAAACTTCATTACTTGGAAATGTTATATTACATCCGTTATCTATCAATGTGCTTGCATTTAAAGGAGTTAAAAACACCACTCCTTCATCTGAGTAATTTTTTATTTCAAGGATATTAAACTTTGAACTTGCTGACTCAAAACTAACATTTTGCTGACTGTCACCACTTAATATTGTTTTATGCTGTCCTGTGGCATAAAAGTTATATGTACTGGTTGAACTTGAAGTATGCCTTTTTTGCAAAAAATCCCCTTTGACTTCCAAAATGCCTGCGGTAAGCCTGCCTTCATGGGTATTATATGCCTGTGTTACAAAGTTCCCTTCCACCAATACATAGTCTTCTGCATTATTCATTGTGAGGTAACCATTGGAATTCCCATATGTTAAATCCGCATTTTGGCTTTGAATGCGGTAATCTCCCCTTACCAAGAGTTTTCCTTTTGATAGTTGAATATGTCCTCCGGATTGAATGTAATTTCCTTCTACTAGAAGTTCTCCGTCTGTTGTATAAATAGTTCCTCCTAATTGAAAAAGATTTTTCCTTATCTGAAGCTTATGACCTTTTAAATTTTGAGTTCCGCTGTAAACATAAAGATTTCCCCCTATAGTAAGGTCTTTATCCAAAGTCTGGCTACCATCTATGGAAAGGTCATGTGACCACACATTATCTTTTATTTTTGTTCCTGATACAATATGTATATTTTGGCTGTTTTTTAAGGGAGTTGTTGTGTCAATTAATTCTCCTGTAACTAACACCTTTGAAGAAAATTCCACACCTTCTTCTGAAGTATTTATAATTTCCAGACTATTGATACAGGAATATGACGAACTGGAACTTTCAAATGTTACAGTTTGAAAATTCTCCCCGCTAAGTATCAACTTGTGGTTTTCCGTAGCACTAAAGTTATAATTTGTACCGTCTGTTTTTTGGAGAAAATTGCCCTTTAAATCCAGCACTCCGTTTGTAAGATAACCTCTGTGGTCTTCCCTGCTTTGAGTTATAAAATCACCCTCTACACTCACATAGTCTTCATCATTTACCATTTTAAAATAACCTATACTGCGTGTATAATTTATATTGTCCTGCTGATCGGTGTTTTCAGTTTGCAGCCTGTAGTCACCGTCCACATAAAGACTGCCACCCTTTATATATATAGTACCTGCAGCCTGAACAACATTTCCCCTGACTTCCAAACTATGCCCATTTAAGTCAAGTACTCCTCCGTTTAAATACAAATCCCCTTCTATCACCTGATCGCTGTATAGAGTCCAGCCTATCCTGCCCCCGTTGGCAAACTTTACTACACAACCGTTATCCTTAAGAAGGCTTGCCCGGACAGGCTTATCAAAAAATATTCCGTCAATTGAATAGTTTCTCAGTTCAAGCATGCTAAAGTTAGCAGTTACCGGATTAAAACTGACTGTCTGCAAGCTGCTGCCACTTAAAATAACCCAGTGATTTCCACTTGGATTAAAATTACTCTCGTTTCCTTTTTGAATAAAATCCCCTTTTATTTCCAATGTGCCATTTGTCAATCTGTTGTTACTGCTGCTGTTTATTATAAGATTTCCGTCAACACATATATAATCATCATCATTGGTCATGTTAAAACTTCCAGTACCTCTTTCGTATACTATTTCACCATTACTGTTTTCCCTTTCTCTCTGTACAAGGTAGTCACCTCTTACAAAAAGCTTTCCCCCGTTAACGTTCAGTGCCCCGGCGGAATGAACGATATCTCCCAAAACTTCCACTTCATATCCGTTTAAGTTAAGTGAACCGCCTTGAATATACAAATCTTCATATACCGTATTTTCATATAAAGTTACATTTGAATTAACAACAGTTTTAATTTTCTCTCTCTCTTCTTCACCTGTGATATTTTCCGCTGCCTCATGGTTTTCTTCCGACTCATCCCCATATACTTTTAAAAAAGCACCTGGTAAACTTGCCTGAAACACTAAAAGAAAAACCAAAACAAACACTAATACTCTTCTTTTACTCATACTACGTTTCCCCCTTTTTTTAATTAATTTGTTTGAATTTTACACATGAAATAAGT
>JGI24710J26742_10003881_pt1 | contig 12552 bp, 9 predicted proteins | sample BioPla2DNA2_FD_26742 | JGI IMG/M metagenome (IMG submission 26742) | reverse complement strand
TTCTATGATAATGCAAATACAGGTAAATTGATGTCCAGAATAACCAATGATCTATTTGATATATCCGAGTTAGCCCATCATGGCCCTGAGGATATATTTATTTCGGCCATTAAGATTGTTGGTGCTGTCATAATAATGATGACAATGAACGTAAAGCTGACTCTGCTTCTGCTGGGAATCATGATATTTATTATTCTCTTTACTGCTCATTACAATATCAAGATGCGCTCAGTATTTCGTAAAAACAGAGAAAAGGTTGCTCTGGTAAATGCCAAGGTTCAGGANAGTCTGGCAGGTGTCCGGGTGGTGAAGTCCTTTTCTAACGAGCATATTGAAAGGGAAAAATTTGCCGATGGAAACAGGCAGTTTTTAGAAACTAAGGAGNATAGCTATGCCATAATGGGTCAATTCTTCTCCGGTAATCAATTTTTACAGGGCATATTATACTTAAGTGTCCTAATTATCGGAGGCTTATTCTTAAGTAAGGGTTTAATCAGCACATCGGATTTAATAGCTTATATTCTCTTTATAAATGTATTTCTAAATCCTATTGACAAGCTGGTTAACTTTACAGAGATTCTACAAAAGGGGATGACCGGGTTTGATAGATTCCTGGAGATTCTGGATACCGAGCCTGAGATAGTTGATGCTGAAGATGCAACAGAATTAAAGGATGTTGAAGGCACCATAAAGTTTGAGGACGTCTCCTTCAGCTACAATGACAAAACCGAGGTTTTAAAGGATATTAACCTTACTATATCCAAGGGCCAGACTGTTGCCCTGGTTGGTCCATCAGGTGGAGGGAAGACAACCTTCTGCAATCTGATACCACGATTTTATGAGATAAGTGAAGGTCGTATTTCTATAGATGGAAAGGATATCAAAAGCCTTACACTTGAATCCCTGAGAAAAAATATTGGCGTGGTGCAGCAGGATGTATATATGTTTTCGGGAAGCATATCTGATAATATCATGTATGGTAAGCCGGGGGCTACAAGGGAGGAAGTAATAGAAGCTGCTAAGCTTGCTAATGCCCATGAATTTATTATGGAGCTTGAGAACGGTTATGATACATTTGTTGGCGAAAGGGGAGTAAAGCTTTCGGGAGGCCAGAAGCAAAGAATCTCCATAGCCAGGGTGTTTTTAAAGAATCCTCCTGTTTTAATATTAGATGAGGCAACCTCTGCTTTGGACAATGAGAGTGAAAGACTGGTTCAGGATTCCTTGCGAAAGCTGGCTAAAGGTCGNACCACGCTGATTATAGCTCATAGGCTTTCCACTATAAGAAATGCTGATGTCATAGTTGTCCTCACATCAAAGGGTATAGAGGAAAAGGGTACCCATAAAGAGCTGCTTGAAAAGGGTGGAGTATATGCAGCTCTCCACAATGACGGATTGGATATATAGCTTGATTATAAGCTTTCTATAAACATCCCGATTTCACTCAGCTTCTTAGATCCCCTTATATTGCCTAAACTTAAAGACTTGTTGAGGATTTGTATAAACAAAAACTTATCATTACTGATTTCTTTTATTTCAATATTATCAAGAATGTCTAAAGGATATTCTTGATTTTCTTTTTTCAATGCTTTGCTAAAGGTTACAACAATTTTTTCATTATCCTTGTTTATCAGTATTTTCTTTATTTTAATTTTTAATAGTATCGNAACACTGGATATTATCATAGATAGCGTCTGGACCATTAAAAACAGCGAGAACAGAATATATAGAATATGCGTCTCACCCTTCACAATAAGTTGTTGTCCCGGGTTGTGGACATCTTCTTTTAAAAAGGCTTTCATTGCCTGGAGATCCTCCTGGCTGATGCCTTTTAAAGAAGGCTTATATGTATTATAATTCTGATGCTTAAATATGTATGTGGTGTCTCCTTCATCATCGGTTTCTGTAATAATGTCCTTTATGTCTGTAAGGTCAGTCTATTAACTACTAATTTGTCTACCCCCAAAAATGTATATTTGATCTCGCATACTATACTGTTATTGGCTGTTTGCTCAAGAGTTATGGTATTGCCCAGCAGCATGTAATAAGTCAACAGTGAACATAGAATCAGGGTAATAAAGAATAAAATGAAGTTCCTTCCCACATTGATGATTAATTTCTGATTTACCTCAATAGCTATTTTAATTAAAACGCCAAAAAAAATAAGTGGGCCTAAATACAATAAATACTTATCTCCTAAATAACCCCAATAATTATTAATAATGATTCTATCATTTTCCATTAGTATTTTTTTAGTGTTGTTCAAGCTTTTTCACCTCTCAACAGCACTATAACGGTCATTCTTGCTATTCGTTTCTGTCTCGTTTAGGGGGTTGATAGTTTCTGATATAAAGCACTATCAGTTCTCGTATAGTAGCTGACAGTATTTTTCTTGTTTCGGGCTCAATATTTTTTACCGATTTCAGTATTTGGGTTATCTCATTTATATGTATATCGGAAAAATCGTTGATGGAAGCAGAGTTTATTGCTTCCATTGCTTTATGCAGGGCATCCACATATCGCTCCCGCTCCTTGTCAGACAACGTACTTAGCCACTTGTTCAGGGTTTTATTCATATTGACTGACCTGTTTGAAACGTTTTTGACATAATGAAAATCATCACCGTCGATAAGCCAGGTAAAAGGATCGTGCTGTGAAACACTCCACCACTGATTACTTGCAACAACCTTATATCTTTCCTGACATTGAAGAAGCATACCAACAATGGATGACTGGGGCAGAAACTTAATGATTCTGTCCTCGATATTAAGAAATTCTGNATTCTGAAAAACACTATCCTTAAATCCCGGTCCATCAAAGCTATAAACATTAATTATTCTGTCCTGTATTTCAGGAAGACAATACATAGAGGANTAGACTGCAAGATTTCCGCCCTTTGAATGGCCACCAACTCGAAGAGGCCCTTTGACTTTTTCGCCTATGAGATTTAGATAGGTGGCACCTTCTTCCTGGGCAGGAACAGGACTCTTGAAGGCCATGTTGAGGTTTTCCTTCCAGCCGGTTAAGGTCATATCTGTTCCGCGATAAGCTATAAAGGTTGTCTGATNAGGAAGAAAAAATGTTATGGCTGAGAACTGCTTTTCCTCTTTATGATCTAATTTATTGGTATAGTAGCCTGCTTTTATATTCCTGAATCTTGGACTCGCAGCNAATGCAAATAAAAGCTTCTTATTATTGTCTGGAAAAAGCAAGCCTTTAAACATGTTCTCAAAGCATTCAGCTTTGAGCAGATCACCTATTCGAGTGAAGGAAGAGTCAGAATCTAAGCCCGGTACCAGATTGTCAAGGTATACATATGACAGCTGTGACAGAACAAGCCCGTCAACTGAGCAGAACTCTCTGACATTAAAGTCCTCCANCTTAGCCTCTACATACTCTATAAGGGATTTCATATAGGCCCTCCAAATTTATCTGGTGCTAAATTTATAAACAGTCTTATGATGATACGTATTGCCAACTGTCAATATAGGCCATGGAAAATGTCTGTGTTTCATTGAGTTAGGGAAATATTGAGTTTCAAAGCAAAAACCATGGCGGTCATCGTAGATGACTTGATCCTTTCCTTTGCCGGCACTCTTCAGATGATTTCCGGTATAAAACTGTAATCCAGGCATTGTGGTATAGCAGATCATGAGTCGTCCGGATTCTGGTTCATATGCCTGACAGCTTTCGTTAAGCTTACCGTTATAATTGCGCAAAACAAAATTGTGGTCGAATCCGGTACCGAATTTAAGCTGCTGGTTGTCAGGATAGGAGGTAAGGGCGTCCTGTATTGTTCTGAACCCGGTAAAATCAAAGGGGGTATCCTTAACGCTGTGAATCTCACCAATTGGCAGGGATTCAGAATTAATAGGAGTATAGAAATCAGCTTCAATCTTTATTTCGTGATTTATTATACTTCCGCTATCATGTCCTGAAAGATTAAAATAGCTGTGATTTGTAAGATTAAGAACTGTACTTTTGTCGGCGGCTCCATAATATTCAATTTCCAATTCGTCAGAATCATTGAGCCTGTAAATAACCCTTACCTCTAAATTGCCCGGATAGCCCTGATCACCATCAGGACTAAATAAGCTAAGCTCTAAGGCTTCTCCCTGATTATCGTTTATAATTCTAGAATCCCAGAGTTTTTTGTCAAAGCTCTTTATACCACCGTGTATATGGTTTTTCCCCTCGTTTTTATCTAAAACATACTTAACCCCATCAATTTCAAACTCGGCGTCCTCTATACGATTAGCATGGCGTCCCACTATAGCACCAAAGCAGGGGGACCTGTCAAGATAGTCCTCAATATTGTCAAAGCCTAATACGATGTCCTTAAAAACGCCATTTCTGTCCGGAGCCATCAGGGATACTATTATTCCGCCATAATCAATAATATCAGCCTTTAGGCCATTATTATTCGAAAGAGTATATAGTGTGACTTGAGAATTGTCCGGCAATAGTCCAAAGGGTTTGGATGTTATTTTCATAGGGTAACCTCCACAAATGATTTCTAACAATATTAATAATTACATTCTTTAAAAGAATTGTAACATATATGACTTCAAACACAAGAAGATTATATTAATAATTATCAGCCATTAGTAAAATAATTAAATGCAAAGTATACCTGGTACAATGACCGAGCCGCTTAAATTGCTTTGGCAGCTATAAACCTGTTATAGTATAGTATAGGAATTAATTCTAATCAAATCTTAATGATAATTAAAGTAGCTCCTTATTTAAGTAATGTAAAATACTAAAAGGACAGCTGGATGAGAGGATATAATGAACATTTTACTTGTAGCAATAAACGCAAGATATGAACATGAAGGCTTGGCGGTTTGGTACTTGAAGGCTGCATGCGAACAACATAATATTCCGGTAAAGGTAATGCAGTTTTCGATTAATGACTCCCAACAGAAAATCTGGGCCTCCATATTGGATGAAAATCCTGATGTGGTCGCTTTTTCATGTTATATATGGAATAGGGATGTTATGTTAAAGTTGATAAATGACTTAAAAAAAGCTAGACCGAAGTGCAGAATAATAGTTGGTGGCCCTGAGACTGGATACTCAGGTGCTCAAGAAGACTACTATGCCTTTGGTGCCGATTATCTGATTAAAGGAGCGGGTGAATATCGTTTTCCCATGCTGCTTAAGCAAATAAAGGGAGGAAATAGTGACCGGATCAAGGAAGAACTTTTACAGGACAGCTGTAATAAAAATGATTATATATCTCCCTTCAGTTCTGAATACTTAGCAAGGATTAAGGATAGAATTGCCTACATTGAATCATCAAGAGGTTGTCCCTACAGATGCTCCTATTGTCTTTCTTCATTGAGCAGGGGAATGGTTTTTCATCCGATTGATGAGATTAAAAAAGACCTTGAGAAGCTTGTAGCAGCAAAGGCTAAGGTTATCAAGTTTGTTGACAGATCCTTTAACGCTAACGAAAAGCATGCTCTTGCGATTTGGGATATTATTAAAGGCTTCTCAAATGAAGATATAGTGTTTCATTTTGAGATAAATCCAGATATTCTAACAAAAGCTCAGATCGATTGTCTGGCATCCATGAGACCGGGACTTGTTCAGCTCGAGGCAGGCATTCAGTCAGTTAACCCCGATGCCCTAAAAGAGGTATCGAGGGTTATGAATGTGGGAAAAGCCATATCTAATCTAAAAGTTCTTATGTCAAAGGGCAATATCCATATTCATACAGATCTAATTGCCGGCTTACCGTATGATACCTTGGAATCCTTTAAGGAAGCCTTTAACAGAATTTATGAGATAAAGGCTCATCACATGCAATTAGGTTTTTTAAAGCTGCTTCGCGGCACCAGAATAAGAGAAGAGGCTGAAAAACACGGCTTTAAATACAGGGAATATCCACCTTATGAGATTATAGAGAATAAATATCTGGGTGTTCATGAGATACTTATACTAAAGGAAGTAGAAGAGGTTCTGGACCGGACATGGAATTCAGGACGCTTTACCTATAGTCTGGAATATATAGTTGAATTCTTTGATACCCCCTTTGACTTATATGAAGGATTTGCTAAATTTTTGATGCAAAAATGCAGATTATATCAGCCCATGTCAGCCGCAAGTCTTTTTAAGCTTATACGAGAATATGCATTAGATATAGAGGGTATAGACTCAATTACCCTTCATTCGCTCTTGGCGTTGGATTATGCTTGCTCTCTGAAGAACTCTGTAATTCCTGAGTTCCTTGCAGATGACAAGGTAAAAACAATTGATATCAGGGAGATATTAGAAGAACATGCACCTAAAACAATTTGGAAAAAAGAATACAGGAAAAAATATATGGTGATAGAGGGAAGTTTTCCCGATAGAATAGTAGGAGAAAGTATTATAACCGATAATAGGGTATTGCTGGATATGGATTTTATAGACCCGGTAACAAACAGAGTTGTTCCTGATAATTTATCCAAACTCTTTACCCGAATACTTAATTAGAGTAAAATAGTAATATGTGTAATAAGGTAATGGTGGTGAANTTAAATTGAAAATGTCAACAAAAAGCAGAGTCTTNTCAATCATATCAGGTGTAGCAGTTTTTGTTTTGTTGATGTTTGTTATTTCAATAATAGAAGTAGCTCTCATAGGTGGGGTAATTGGATGGTTAGTAGTTACTCTTCTTATGAATAAAAAAGAGAAGGATGGATCTCTGGTGGCAGAGGGCCTGACAAGAGCCGATCTGGAGAACACCATCAAGAGCGGGCGTAAGCTTACCGCCGGCATGAGAGAGGCTGTCAAAAAACTGTCTCAGGCAGAGATATGCCATGAGGTTGAAGACTTGTGCAGAATAGCCGAGTCCATGTTTGAGTTACTCAGAAAGGACCCTAATGATATTCGCGTGGTCAAGCAGTTTATTACTTATTATCTGGAACCCACACATAAAATTATTGTAAAGTATGCTGAATTAGCCACAACGAGACCAATGCCAGCAGGCGCTGTAGAAACATTAGAGCGCACTGAAAAATCTCTGAAAAACATGCGTCTAACCTTCTTAAAGCAGAAGGAAAAGATGCTCGCAAACGATGTTATAGATTTGGATACAGAAATAAAAGTGTTTGAGACCCTTGCGGGTAATATGAAAACTAAGAAGAATCCAAAAAATGAATCTTCAACAGGGGCAGGACGTTAATAGTAATAGTAATGAGAAAGGTATGGTAATGGTTATGGAAGGACAGGTACAATCAGCGCCTGCACAGGCAGCTATGAACGCCACTGCAGATTATGATGTAAACAAATGGAATGAGATGACTGATGAGGAAAGACAGCAGGTCTTGGATATTGCCTCAAAAATAGATATCTCTGATTCCCAGGGTATCATTCAGTATGGTTCTCTGGCTCAAAGTGACATATCGAAGTTCTCCGATTCCATGCTTGATCAAATAAGAGCAAAGGATAGTGGCGAGGTAGGAGAGGTTCTTACCGACTTGTTGGTTAAGGTTCAGGATGTTGATATTGATGCCCTTGATCCAAATCAGAAAGGCTTCTCAAAGCTTTTCAGAAGCTTTAAACGGGAAACCAATAAATTCATAGCCAGATATGATAAGATCAGCGTCCAGATAGAAAAAATAATTGATCAGCTAGACAGGGCGAAATTGCAGCTTATTCGTGATATTACCTCATTGGATACCATGTATGAAAAAAACCTGGATTACTTAAAGCAGCTTGATATATTCATTATGGCCGGATCATTGAAGCTGAAGGATCTGAATAATAAAGAGATGCCCGCATTGCAGGAGAGAGCTAAAAAAACAGGGGATCCTGTTGACGCCCAAAGGGTCAGGGACATGGCTGAGTTGATATCACGCTTTGAAAAGAAACTCCACGATCTAAAGCTAAGCAGAATGATTGCAATCCAAACCGCTCCCCAGATTCGTCTGATTCAAAATAATGATCAGACATTGGTTGAGAAAATACAAAGTTCTATTATGAACACCATACCTCTTTGGAAGAATCAGATTGCTATTGCCATTACCATGCTTCGCCAGCAATCGGCACTGAAACTTCAACGGGATGTTACAAACACTACAAATGAGCTTTTGGCAAAGAACTCAGAAATGCTAAAAACAAGTTCCATAGAGCTTTCCAGGGAAAATGAGCGTGGTATTGTTGACATTGAGACATTGAAAAAGGTTAATAGCGACTTAATTTACACCTTGGAGGAAACTCTTAAGATTCAAGCCGACGGCCGGGCAAGAAGGGCACAGGTTGAAAATGAGCTTAAGACTTTAGAGGATGACATCAAGACAAAGCTTTTAGATATGCAATAAAGAATTAGTAAATATATAATATAGCCAGCCCAAATTACGATATCCCATCATACTCCTTGACATGGGATATCTTTTATGAATATAATTTATTGAATAAGAATTTGAAGTAAATGCGATGACTGGACCAGTAGGATTCTACAGATTATCATTACAGAGAGTTGGGAAGGCCTTATCAGGCTTGCTGAAATCCCATATGATATTGAATCTGAATATCACCCGTGAGCAGCAGCCCGAAAAGGATTTGGAGCCATTCTCTTTTCCCTAGTAAGGTGAGCCGGTAAGGGCCGTTATCCCTATGAGTGACAGCTATAATATTATGATATTATGCTGTAATTTGGGTGGTACCGCGAACAGAGCCTTTCGTCCCAGTGTGACGACAGGCTTTTTTATTATGATTATATAAATATTGCTAATAGATATATAGATAAAGAAAAGAGAGGATTGATAATATGTCAGAGGATTACGGTAAAACGCTTAATCTGCCAAAGACAGCCTTCCCTATGCGAGGAGGACTTCCTGAAAAAGAACCGCAGATGCTGAAGGTATGGCAGGAGAAGGATATTTATAAAAAGCGCCTTGAGAGAAACAAGCATAAGGGCAAGAAGTTTGTCCTCCATGACGGACCTCCCTATGCAAATGGTGGCATTCACTTAGGAACGGCCCTGAATAAAGTATTAAAGGATATTATCCTGCGTTACTATGATATGAAGGGGTATTACACTCCCTATATCCCTGGGTGGGATACTCACGGCCTTCCAACAGAGCTGAAGGCTATTAAAGAAAAGGGACTTAATCGCCATGAAGTAGGTCCTGTGGTTTTCAGAGAGGCCTGTGAAGAAATTGCAAGGAAGTATCTGGATGAGCAGCGTGGATCCTTCAAAAGACTTGGTGTTATGGCTGACTGGGACAATCCGTATATTACATTAGAGCCGGAATTTGAAGCAAAGCAAATAGAGGTTTTTGGCCAGATGGCGAAGCTTGGATGTATTTATAAAGGAATGCGCCCTGTTTATTGGTGTGCTTCCTGTGAAACTGCTCTGGCTGAGGCGGAGATAGAATATCAGGATGACCATGGCACATCTATCTATGTCAAATTCCCTGTAAAGGATGATAAGGGTAAGCTAAATGGTATAGTTGATACACTTGATAACCTTTATGTGGTAATCTGGACTACCACTACCTGGACCTTGCCCGGAAACCTCGCAATATCACTTAATCCAGAGTTCTTATATGTGGTTGTAGAGGCCAATTCAGAGCGCTACATCCTGGCAAAAGAGCTTGTTGAAAATGTAATGAAGGCAAGCAATATCAGTGAATACAAAATCCTTGGAGAAATACTTGGTAGTGAGTTGGAGTATGTAGTCTGTGCTCACCCGTTCTTGGATCGTGAATCCCTTGTTATTGTCGGAGATCATGTTACTCTGGAAGCAGGTACAGGATGTGTTCACACAGCTCCAGGCCATGGTGCCGAGGACTTTGATGTCTGCAGAAAATATCCTGAAATCGGTATGGTAGTACCGGTAGATGATAAAGGTCATATGACAGATGAAGCCGGACAATTTGCGGGACTATACTATAAGGCAGCAAATAAGGCAATACTGCAGACGCTGAAGGATACAAACCTTCTGCTGGCAGAGGAACCAATTGAACACTCATACCCGCACTGCTGGCGCTGTAAGGATCCTATAATCTATAGGGCTACCGAGCAGTGGTTCATTTCTATTGATAAGTTCAGGCGGCAGGCTCTTGAGGCAATTAAGGATGTAAGATGGATACCATCATGGGGTGAGGACCGTATTACCAAAATGGTAGAGGACCGTGGTGATTGGTGTATCTCCCGTCAGCGTATATGGGGATTGCCAATACCTATTTTCTACTGCAGGGACTGCGGCAAGGAAATCATCAACGATGAGACAATTAATGCAATTAAGACTCTTTTTGCAAAAGAGGGTTCAAATGCATGGTTTAAATATGAAGCAAAAGATATTCTGCCCGAAGGCTATAAATGTGAATGCGGTGGCAGTGACTTTAAAAAGGAAAACGACATCATGGATGTCTGGTTTGATTCAGGCTCTAGCCATATCGCTGTAGCTGAGGCAAATCCAGAGCTGGGCTGGCCTGTTGATATGTATTTGGAGGGCTCTGACCAGCATAGAGGCTGGTTCCAGTCATCCCTCTTAACGGCTACAGCTGTAAAGGGCAGAGCACCATATCGTCAGGTTCTTACCCATGGCTATGTTGTTGATGGCCAAGGACGAAAAATGAGTAAATCCTTAGGTAACGGAATTGATCCAATGGACATCTGCAAGCAATATGGAGCCGACATTCTCAGGCTTTGGGTTTCCTCAAGTGATTACAAGGTGGATATCCGTATTTCCAATGATATATTAAAGCAGCTTACAGAGAGCTATAGAAAGATCCGTAACACAGCAAGATTTATTCTAGGAAACATAAGTGACTTTGATCCNAATAAGGATTCTGTGCCTTACAGCGAATTAGAGGAGCTGGATAAATGGGCGCTTCTAAGGATGAATCAGCTAGTAAACAAAATAGAGAAGGCGTATTCGGAGTATGAATTCCACGCGATGCTACATGCCATCCATAACTTCTGTGTTGTTGACATGAGCAGTTTCTACCTGGATGTTACCAAGGACAGAATGTATGCTTCAGAGCCAGATGCAAAAGCTCGCCGTGCAGGACAGACTGCAATGTATATCATACTAGATACACTTACAAGGCTCCTGGCTCCGGTTCTGGCCTTTACTGCTGAGGAAATCTGGCAGTATCTGCCCCATACAGACAAGGATAATGCTGAAAGTATTATGTTAAATGATTGGCCCGAGTCTAAAGCCGAGTATGAGGATGAAGCTCTTGCACAGAAATGGGACAGGATTTTAGAGGTTCGGGACGGTGTGTTAAAGGCACTTGAGGAAGCAAGAAATCAGAAACTCATTGGTCAATCCCTGCAGGCTAAGCTGGTTATCAAAGCCAAGGGAGAGATATTTGAGTTGCTTAAAGAAAACCTTGAGATTCTACCTACTGTATTTATCACATCACAGGTAGAACTTAAGGAAACTGACGGTGAAGAGCTTGAGGTTGAAGTTCTAGAGGCTGACGGTGAAAAATGTGAGCGCTGCTGGATTTATTCAACAACAGTTGGTCACCATCATGACAAACCAACCCTTTGCGAGCGCTGCAGCAAGGTAGTGTAGCAATAGACAGTAAGGCAGGGGACGGTTCTGTGTCTTGTTGGAAGTGAGGGGTATGATTTGAATTGCTTCGAAGGCATTAACCGTTCCTTTATGTAGACATATGTATCGATCCTGAGACGGGGAGCTAAAGCCCGCGCGCGATATATCCCCTTTACTTAGACATATGTATCAATCCTGGTGCCAAAATGGCCCAGCATAAATTCGTTAATCTTTTCTTTGAAAAAGTCGGGCCTCTGAGGCTCGGCTTTTGTTATTGTGGTGGTTTTGCCACCTGATGAATATACTTTTCCGCATTCAGGGCAGACATCAAAATAGATCTGCACCGACTGCGATATTACCCGTCTGCCATCTCTAGCCGCTTTAGCCTTCTCATTTGAAACATGTTCCTGTTCATGGGAAGAAACTTTAGAGAATGAAGCTGAAGCAGGAATATTGGTGGGAGTCTGGAACGAAACGCTGGAATCATTCGAAATATCAACATACTTGCGATTCTTGCAGGCCTGGCACCCAGTTGTTTTACTGGTGCTTAGGGGATTAAGTGTACCAGATGCCTGACCGACTCGGGTTAACGAATCAGTGGGTACCTGAGGTGAGCCTACAGGATTCTTTGTTTCCATGGAAACTGAATAATTATTGATCATTCTATCATGTAATGAAGGAGCATGGATATACATAATGATCTCTCCTGACTTCAGCTGATCATGCGTTCCGAATAAAACATAACTTCGAAGGATAATTGTATATATATTTACCCATAATGATCGAATCAAAAACAATACTATGGGCCGGGTCCCTCTAGCTTTTCAAGCAGAGCCATTGTCTGCGGTCTATCCTTCGGAGGATTCCGGCTTATTTCAATCCTTGTATCAGCTACATGCCGTCAGTTGAATGCTGCTGCAAGGTTCTTACTCCATTTGCCTCCAGGCACCCGGGCCTACATGATTATTGCTAGATCAAAAATCATGGTATAATAATCATACTATATGTTTATAGTTAGTTTTACAGGGATACTGGGTTGATATGAAGTG
>JGI24710J26742_10003874_pt1 | contig 12566 bp, 10 predicted proteins | sample BioPla2DNA2_FD_26742 | JGI IMG/M metagenome (IMG submission 26742) | reverse complement strand
ATGAATCATTTTAGAAAAAATATCCTACTCGTTTTAACAGTAGTACTGTTATTGTCAGTAATGGCCTTTTCAGCCTTAGGACAAGACAATTGGAAAATAGGTATTTTGACCAGCACAGTTACTCAAAATGAAGAAGAATTCAGAGCCGCACAGCATGTTCTGGCTAAATACGGACCGGAACATGTCATTGTCATGACTTACCCGGATAAATTTATGGATGAACAGGAGACTACCATTGCCAATATGGTTAGTATGGCATCAGATCCGGATGTAAAAGCCTTAATTATCTGCCAGGCAGTTCCGGGAACCTCTCCCGGAATCGATTCTGTAAAAGAGATAAGAGATGACCTTCTTATTATAGTGGGAACACCCCATGATGACCCGCCGGTGATTTCACCAAGAGCTGATATAGTTTTAGCAATGGATGATGTTGGGATGGGTTATACCATACCGGTGCAGGCCCAAAAATTAGGAGCGCGTACACTGGTTCATTATTCCTTCCCACGACACATGGCTTTCTTAACCCTTTCCACCAGAAGAGATATTATGAAGGAAGAATGTGCCCGTCTTGGTTTAGATTTTGTAGAAGCAGATTCTCCGGACCCAACGGGTGATGCCGGCATAACAGGTTCTCAACAATTTATCTTAGAAGATGTTCCCAGAATGGTGGAAAAATATGGTAAGGACACCTGTTTCTTCAGTACCAACTGCTCACAGCAGATACCGCTAATCAGTGCCATAGTTTCTACCGGTGCTCTCTATGCTCAACCTTGCTGTCCGTCTCCCTATCATGGCTTTCCTTCAGCTTTAGGTATTGAAGTATCGGAAGATAAGATGGGCGATCTGCCCTGGATAATTGAGGAAATTACTAAGGTTATGGCGGAAAAAGGAGTAAGCGGAAGACTATCCACCTGGCCGGCACCGGTAGCTATGATGTTTATTGAAGCCGGTGCAGAATATGCCAAAGACTGGATTCAAGGAAAATTCACTGAAAAAATGAACATTCCGGTACTCTTGGAAAAACTCAGCGATTATGCCGGTGTTGACATAGATCTTAAAGCCTTTGAGCATGAAGGGGTTACCTACGATAACTTCTTGGTGGTATTACTTGACTACATCACATTCTAATTTACCGAAACAGTTTACTTAAAACTAATGACTTCTAAAAAAGGTAAGGTTGTCCAAAGTCAACCTTACCTTTTAATTAATTTAAGAAGGTGGTACTTGCATGGCTGAAGACTATGTTTTACAAATGAAGAATATTGATAAGGAATATTATGGCAATAAAGTCCTGAAAGGAGTCAGTCTATCGGTTCGAAAGGGTGAAATCCACGGACTTATCGGAGAAAATGGTGCCGGAAAGTCAACCCTCATGAATATACTCTTTGGAATGCCGGTTATTCACTCCACGGGAGGCTTTTCCGGTGAAATATATCTCAATGGTGATAAGGTAGATCTTAAATCACCCTATGAAGCAATGAAAATGGGTATCGGAATGGTGCACCAGGAGTTTATGCTTATACCGGATTTTACCATTACCGAAAATATTAAGCTCAATAGAGAGACTACTCAAGATAATTTAATAAGTAAAGTTTTTAGAAGCGATAGATTAAAAACTCTCAATACCGGTTCCATGGCAGCCGATGCGAAAAAAGCTCTAAATAGAGTGGGGCTTACTATTGACGAATGGGTGACTGTTGCCGGGCTGCCGGTAGGGCATATGCAATTTATAGAGATTGCCCGTGAAATTGATAAGACCGGTCTCAGACTGTTGGTTTTTGATGAACCTACCGCAGTACTGACCGAGAGTGAAGCCGATAATCTTCTTTCTGCCATGAAGAGATTGGCCGAGTCCGGTATCTCTATTCTTTTTATCACCCATAGGCTGAGTGAAGTTATTCAGATAGCCGATAATATTACCGTTTTAAGGGATGGTGAATTAGTAGCCGATAGGAAGAGTGCTGAGACAAATGTTGCCGAGCTTGCCGAACTCATGGTAGGCAGAAAAGTTGATTTAAAGGGTAAGGAGAAGCAGTCAAGAGAATATCAGGAAAGTGAAGTAATTCTGGATATAAAGAATTTACAGGTGGATATGCCGGGAGAAAAAGTGACGGGGGTAGACCTAAAGATTTACAAGGGGGAAATATTCGGTATTGGGGGACTTGCCGGTCAGGGGAAAGTAGGTATTGCCAATGGACTTATGGGATTATACCCCAGCAAGGGCGAAGTTATCTTTAAAGGGGAGAAGTTGGAACTGAACAATACCAAAAGTTCTCTGGAAAGAGGGCTTGCCTTTGTCTCAGAAGATAGAAGAGGGGTAGGGTTATTATTAGACTCTTCCATTGAGCTCAATATTGTATTTACCACCATGCAGACTAAAGGTAAATTTTTAAAGAGGTTTGGATTTTTTAGTCAATTAGATGATGCAGGAATCAGAGAGTACGCCGCTAAAATAATTCAAGACTTAGATATAAGGTGTACCCATTCCCAGCAATTAACCAGGCAGCTCAGCGGGGGAAATCAACAGAAGGTATGTGTGGCCCGAGCTCTGGCATTGGACCCCGAGACTATCTTGGTATCTGAACCAACCCGTGGAATTGATGTGGGAGCAAAAAAGCTGGTCCTTGACCTATTGATAAAATTAAATAAGGAGCTGGGTATGACCATCATAATGACCTCCAGTGAACTGGTAGAGCTCCGTTCTATCTGTAATAGGATAGCCATCATATTTAAGGGCAAAGTTGCCGGTATTTTAAAAGCCAGTAACAGTGACCAGGAATTCGGCCTTATGATGGCAGGTGAATATCAGAAGATTGAAGAGGATGGGGAGGGCAGACTAAATGAATGAAACAATTAATAATATCGTAAAGAGAATTGGACTTCCCAGATTGATAATCGGTCTACTCTTTCTAGCCACTTGCTTAACGGCGGTGATGATTGACCTCCCATTCGGTTTAATAGTCTCCGATATACTCAGAAGATTCGGCATGTTTGGAGTGCTTTCTCTCGCTATGGTACCGGCTATACAATGCGGTACCGGACCCAATTTTGCCTTACCGATAGGTATCATCTGTGGAATATTGGGCACCCTAATCGCCATTGAATTCAATTTAACATCCCCGCTTTTAGGCTATGGTTTTATTTCCGCCATAATTATCTCCTTACCTTTTGCTGTATTATCGGGCTGGCTGTATGGTCTCTTGCTCAATAAAATAAAAGGGTCTGAAATGCTGGTGGCTACCTATACCGGATTTTCTATCGTCTCTTTTATGCAGATTGCCTGGGTAACTTTACCCTTTAAACATCCGGAGATGAGATGGCCTATTGGGATAGGATTAAGGGTTACAGTATCTTTAGCTTCTACTTTCGGAGAGGTACTCAATAAATTATGGGGCTTTTCTATCGGTAAAGTGTATTTTCCGACCGGTCTTATACTATTCTTTTTGGCTTGTTGTGCTGTGGTCTGGGTTTATTCTAGAACCAAAGCAGGTATCGAGATGAGCGCAGCCGGAGCTAACCCAAAATTTGCTGCTGCCTCGGGTATCAATGTGGACAAGAATAGGATTATTGGTACTATTTTATCTACTTTTCTCGGTGCGGTTGGAGTTATAGTCTATTCACTCAGTTTTGGTTTTTTACAATTATATTTAGCGCCTCTCTATATGGCATTTCCGGCCGTAGCAGCCGTATTGATAGGGGGAGCTTCAACATCTAAAATAAAGATTTCACATGTTATAATAGGAACTTTCTTATTTCAAGGGCTCTTAACTGTGGCTATGCCGGTGGCGAATGAATTGGTACCGGAAGGGAATCTGTCGGAAATGCTAAGAGTGATTGTGCAGAACGGCATAATACTCTATGCCCTTACCAGGATAGGGGGTGAGTCATAAATGGCAGAGCCAAATCAAACTAAAACAACCCAAATAAGTCTAAGCACTAAGATTAAAAGACTGGCATTTGACAATAGTGTTCCTATCTTGTTTATTATAATCTGTTTATTAGGGGTATACTTTTCACAATTACCTGCAGTATTTATAGTTAATCAGCTTTTAACCAGAATAACCAGAAATTCCTTTTTAGTCCTGGCACTGGTTATCCCGGTAATCGCCGGCTTGGGTCTTAACTTTGGCATTGTAATTGGGGCAATGGCAGGACAATTTGCTATTTTAATAGTAACTCATTATAAAGTTGCCGGTTTTAATGGTTTTATGTTGAGTCTACTGTTATCTACCCCTATAGCTATTCTTTTTGGAATATTGACTGCCATGCTACTCAATAGAACTAAAGGACAGGAGATGATAACCAGNATGATTGCCGGATTTTTTGCCAATGGGGTTTATCAATTCATACTCCTTTTTTTAGTGGGAACATTAATTCCTATGAAAAACCCCGATATGATATTGAGTAGAGGAATCGGAATCAGAAATACTATAGACCTCGCTACTAAAACAGGGATAAAATATGCTCTTGATGATGTACTGAAGTATCCTTTTTTTGAGGTTCTCGTGGTTGCGGCAATAGTGGGAATAATAGCACTGAGTATAAATTATTTTCTAAAAAAGAAAAAGGGCAGCGGAGAAGTTGATAATTTTAAATTTGTTACCCTGTTTATCCTTATGGCTCTAGTTATGGGAACAAGTATCTGGGTTCTCAATTCCAACACACTTCTAAAAACAGTGAAACTGCCCATTGTAACAGTTTTATTTATTACCGTTATTTGGGTTTTCAATGAATTGATCATGAAGACCAAGTTAGGGCAGGATTTCAGAACTATTGGGCATGATATGGAAATTGCCAAAATATCGGGAATAAATGTGGATAAAACCAGAACCATTGCCATGATTATTTCTACCGTTCTGGCAGCTTGGGGGCAGATTATTTTCCTGCAGAATATCGGAACACTCTCCACCTATGGAGCCCATGTACAAATCGCTACCTTCTCCATTGCTTCCATACTTCTAGGAGGGGCTTCCGTTACCAAAGCTACCAGCGGTCAAGCCATTATAGGACTCATTCTGTTTCACACTCTATTTATAGTATCACCGAAAGCGGGAAATAATCTTTTTGGAGATGCCCAGATTGGAGAATTCTTTAGAGCTTTTATTTCCTATGGGGTAATCGGGGTGGCTTTAGGACTGCATGCTTGGAACAAAAGGGTTCAAGCCATGAGAAAACATCTTGATACCGATGCCCCTTAGCTTTGATAGCATGATATACCGAAATGACGAGAAGAAATATAAATATAAACAAAAAAGAAGCAGGGATAAAAATGCTTAACAAAAAATATGCTGATAAACTCCGAAAATTAATGAAAAAAAATAATATCGATGCCTTTATTATTGGACCCTCAGATGATTTAAATTATTTAACCGGTTTTAATGTACATGTCTGTGAAAGGCTTCAGGCCTTCTTCTTTTTGGCGGATGGTAATTATTTCCATATCTCGCCAAAAATGTATTTGGAAGAAGCGGAAAAGAATCTGGGGCCGGATACCGACTTTTTCGTCTGGGAAGATAGTGAAAATGTCTTAGATATTATTAAAACAGCCTATCAAAAATACCTTCTCTCAGGGAAAACTATTGCCATTAATAATGCCATAAGAGGAATAGACCTGATTGATATCAGTAACCGACTGCCGGGTGAATATGTAAACGGGCATGAGATACTGGAATTATTGAGAATCAGAAAAGATAAAGAAGAAATTGAGAAGATGCAGAAAGCTGCCCATTTAGCCGATGAGGCGGTGGAGGCGGCTATAAAATATATAGCACCGGGTATGACCGAAAAAGATATTAAAGAGAAAATCATGGAGTTTTTTGAGCAAAAGGGGACTTGTCTTTCTTTTACCCCCATAGTTGCTTCCGGTCCCAACAGTTCCATGCCTCACTATTGTGATGATTCCCGGGTAATTCAGGAAAAAGACATCATTATTATGGATTTGGGCTGTCAATATGAGAGCTACTGTTCTGATATTACCAGAACTGTCTTTGTAGGAGGAATTAACGCGGAAGAAGAAAAAGTATACAATACCGTTTTGGCGGCTAATAAGGCCGGTGAGGCAAAGGTGGGCATAGGAGTCAGCGCAGAGGAAGTGGACATAGCTGCCAGAGAAGTAATTGTCAAAGCGGGCTATGGTGAATATTTCCTGACCAGAACCGGGCATGGAATTGGGGTAAGCGTACATGAGGCACCCTATATCAGAACAGGCAATAAACAGATACTGGAAGAGGGGATGGCTTTCAGTGTGGAGCCGGGAATCTACATAAAGGATAAATTTGGTGTACGTATTGAAGATATTGTTGTAGTGGCAGAATACGGTGCTAATGTACTGAACAAATGTTCCAAAGAGATTACTATTATTAAATAATTGGTGAAGGGACTTTCAATAGAAGAAATAGCTCTTTAAAGGGGATAATTGTCTTTTATTTTACAGGTATGATAGGATACTGTCCAGGTCATTTACTGCTCTCGATTTCGGGGGCAGTTTTCATTTTCAATACCATAAAATTTTATAATGAAGATCGTTTTTCCCATTTAGTTACAATCTCTGCAGAAACCTTATGCTTATTGTCAGCAATTATCTGATCATGGATTAGCATATTTTTCTTATCAGGCAGCGGAAACATTTTTTGTTTTATTACAATATCCCCGGGGTATTTAATCTCGTGATGGTAAGTTACCTGTATATGTTTTAAAATATACTCTTTCTTTATAAATTCCGGTTTATTATCCATACCCCAATACACATATCTGGTGTTATGAACATGGCCTAAAATATCGATATCTTCTTTCTGAACTTGATAAGAGTTTTGAAAACTCTGGTATTCGGTTTGCTGTAATATAGCTGAATCCTGAATCGCGTCAGAATATGTTTCTTGTTCGCTAATGGGCCAAAGGTTAATTAAATTCCGCGGTATTCTTTCCGACCTGTTCTTGGTTAAATTATAGAAAATCCAGCGCGAAGACGCTCTTATTATAGGCTTGTTCCGGTTATTTTTCAGCAGAAACTCTCGATAAGCAAAACACCTTTTTACTTTAGAAATCCAGGTCTCGATAGTGATTTTATCCCTTAATTGAGGCCATTTTTCTATGGCAACATTCCAAGAGAGAACAATCCAGGAAAATCCCTGTTGGAATATATTTTCCATAGAATGGCCTAGCGTCTCAGAATGATTTTCTCCTGTATCATTCAAATAATCAATCAGTTTTGAGGGTTTTAACTGACCATTATAGAGGGACTCATAGGAGTGTACTTCAAATGTTTTTTGAAAAGAAGGTAATTGCGTCATATTCTTTTATCTACAGTTATTACTCAAATAGATTTTTTAGTAATGAATATAAAATTTATTGAGCTGCCTTTTATTATAGTAAAGAGAGAGATTTTAGCAAGTGTAATTCTAAGGTCATTATTTTATTTGACGAAGATATTTAATTATAATACAATTTGGTTTAGCTTTAAAGCAGAGCTATATCACACCTTAATCTTAATGCGCCCGTGGCTTAATTGGATAGAGCAACTGACTACGGATCAGTAGACTGGGGGTTCGAATCCCTCCGGGCGCACCATTTCAGCTTCAATATTTTAGATAATTAAAATAAAACTGAACTCCCTGTTCTTTAATTAAACTGAAGCTCAATGGGTATCAAATATATATCAAAATGAAGAACAAATCAGAAAAGAATTTATAGGTTTATATATCTCTTAAGGGCAAGGGTTGATTTATGGAAGATGAGAACTGCCAACTGATAATGGAGGAAGCCCTCCAATTAGCCCGGCAGGCATTCTGCGCACAAGAAGTTCCGGTAGGGGCTGTAATCACTTTAAATGGCGAGATCTTAGCCAGGGCTTACAATCAGAAAGAAAGAACCAATGACCCTACCGCTCATGCCGAAATATTAGCTATAAGAGAAGCCTGTGCTAAACTAAATAGCTGGCATCTCGATGGCGCTACCATGTATGTTACCTTAGAACCTTGCCCTATGTGTGCCTATGCCGCTATTCAAGCCCGCCTTAAAAAATTGGTCTTCGGAGCACGCGACCCTAAAGCTGGTGCAGCCGGCAGTGTCGTTAACATTTTTGAAAAAAAACTGTTCAACCATGAGGTTGAAATAATAGGCGATGTATTGGCAGATGAATGCGGCACTTTGTTAAAAAAGTTCTTTCAAGACAGAAGATAGAAAGTATAATTATTACAATTCTTATTGTTATAAATGGAGAAGGAGAGGTGGCCGAGTCCGGTTGAAGGCGCTCGACTCGAAATCGAGTAGGCGGCTAGTAACTGTCTCGCGGGTTCGAATCCCGCCCTCTCCGCCAAGTTTCACTTTTTGTGAAATCATAATTGCCCCAGAAAAACAGTTTGCCCTGCCGAGTCCAAATTAGTTTTCAGGAGTGAAATCATCTGTTTCAGTTTCGGCAAGTCAAGCTTTATAATAAGTCCGTCCAGAGCCATTTTGCGAAGAAACGCCTCTTGGTTTGTGCCATCGATTCGCGTCATTTTTTCTTTCAGAAGCCGATGTTTCTCCTCCGTCAATCGAATCATGTTGGTTTGTCAATCCTTTCTTTTGATTTACAGGATTCCTCCTTCTTTGCAAAGAATCAGAGCACCTGGTCTGGATGCTCTATGTATAGGAATATTTAGTTTGCAGTTGGGAATTAAATAGCTGTCAACCTGTCCGTTATTTGCCTGAAGAATTCTGAACTCCAAGCATCCAAAACGGAAGTGTCGTGTATAAACGGCTCAACATCCCGTCTGGCCTGTACATAATCAATGCTGTCAAAGCGTTCTGCCAGCATCTTTTTTGTCTCATTCAGAGAACAGTCTGCATCAGCGGTAATGTACTTGGAGTCAATGAGTCGTTCCCGGAGGTGCTTTTGATTAACTGCTGCACCTCTTGAAAGATAAAAGATATAATCATAAAGATCTCTGCCTTTGATACGACTCTGCCACGCACGACAGATGACTGCATGAATTTTCCCGGCAAACAGAGAGGGCATATCGTACATTTTCACCTCATAGGGCACTGGCAGCAGCCGATATTTGTGCTCAAATGTAGCATAGGCCGGGGGATTGACATCCACTTCAAACTTTATTCTTACGGTCTCATGTCTGGACACACTTCCCGCAACCTTCTCATCGGCATAGAACAACAAAAGGTGCTCTTTCGTGCTCCCTTTCAGAAAAGCGGAACGGATCGTGCTTTCTTTCGTTTTTGCTTTCTCCTGAATTTCCACGTTCAGGCCAAACGATTTCACTTCCTTCTCCAGCACAGGGAAATAGGAGCCTAAGTCAAAATCCAATTCTTCGGCCTCCAGTGAAAAATCCAAATCTTCCGAGAAGCGATCAAGACCATAGAAGATCCTCAAAGCTGTCCCGCCGTAGAAGGCTGCCTTCTTAAAGAACCCGGCACGAGACAAACCACACAGTACGATTTCCTGCATGATCTCCTTCATGGCATTTTTCCTGTCATAGATATTTTCTACATGGTAGCTTTTCAGCATCTGTTCAATGACTGCGCTCATATCATATTCTCCTTAAAAGCGAGCAGAGCTTCTTGATGTTCGTGGTGCGATACGCTTCACTGTACTCACAGACCTTATCTGCATCCAGCTTTTTCAGTTCAGCTTCCTCAATCCGTAAATCTTCCGTTAGAAGCTGCATGAGCTTCTTTATGTTTGGAACGGGAGAAATCGTATAAAGCTGGTCGCACAGCGCCTTTTCCGGTTCGGCAATCCGATAGAAATAGTCTCCCTCCTGAATCAATCTGATCCCTAACGGAAACGCCTCTGACGGCACGTCCCGATAAGTGAATGTCCCGAAGGATGTTTCATACTTCTTTTTCTTTTTCTTTTCAAAGGTAGCGCAGGTAACAGTATATACCGCTTCGGGAATCAGTCCATAATAGCCTAAGGCATATTCAAAAGAAATGTATGACGGACCATAAATACTGCCTGCAAGCAGATGGGCTGGCACATTTGGGTCGGTTTCATAGAGTCCTCTTGTAATAGGAAAGCATTCGCCACGCTCTACCATGCGCGAGAGCTTTGACTTTGGAGATCCATATTCGTTTAATTCTTCTAAGAGCATTGCTGTTGTCTTTATCATATTTTCACCTCGCAGTCTCATTATATGCAACTATCCGGTGAAAATCAAGTAGTTTTGAAAAAGAATTTGCCGCCAAACTGGGCAAAGCCCAGAGTTCCGCTAAAAACGGAACGAAAAACTTGAAGTCGTCCAATCCGAAAGGGTCGCTTCTGCGTGCGGGCGGAAGGGTTTTTTGGGGGGGGGAATTCCACCCGCCCTACAAATTTTGGGCGAAATCAGTTCGAATTTTTTCGAAAGCACACCTCCACAGAATCCCGTCTGTAGTCAGCAATTACAGACTTTTTATCTTTGTTTTTATAGTACCAACCTCGAGTTTTTTCGTTACTTACTGTCATGTTGTTTCTCAAAAACAGCTTTCTTTAGGATATTCATAGTTCGTATAGCCGTACCGTTGAAGAATTAAAGAGCATCGAAGCTTGCCTGCACAAGATCACAAGATACAGCCTCTCATCAAAAACATCACTAATTATCAGAAGTTCAAGCCAGTCCATGATGCCTACATGAAGGCGAAATATAAACCGGTGTTCAAAGCAAAATAGGAAGTCAGACAAGCAGTATATTCTTGGAGAATAGGGCTTTCTTAGTCCGACTACCGCGCAGGATTGTGATATAATAAGCTGAAACTATTATATGAGTTTCCGCATTATAATATTATTGAAATTGCAGGCAGTTTGTGATATAAGTAGTAAATCAATATAGCCCTCACACAAAGCATAGAAACAATAGACATTTTCACGAAAGTAAGTCATAATGAAGTCATAGAAACAGCTATTGGGATTGTGACACAAGAGATATTTGTGAGATTGCGCAAGTGAATCATTTTAACAGGCAACTCTATAAGAGTGCCGATGACGCATTGTACGAGATTAAGCGCCGTGGTAAGAATGGATATGCACTCCTTAACGATGCGGGAGAATATGCTTATTCAAGTTTCAGTGCGTCTGTATCTCCCAATGGTGCAGACGCCAAAGGGGAGCATTGATTTATATATTAAATACGTGGCGCCGGAAAAATACCTGCGAGACCCCAAGGGTTTCATAAACATACCGGAAAAATGACAGACTTGCCCGAAAAGAGGAAAGAAGCAGAGAGACTTGTAATAGCGGAGATTTGAAAACCTTACTTTTTTGGAGATGAGATTATGAGATATAGCTTACTCGTGTCAACTATATACTATATTTGCGGTTTTTTTTACATGGTTTTTGGTGCGTATGCAATAGATGTTAACGCAAAAAGCTATATCAACAGGCTATTTCTCTTAACAACAAGCTCATTGGCAGTTTGGTCATTTACGTATTCCATTGCAAGTTCAGCGCCTACAGCGGAAGCAAGTGCTTTTTGGAGGTGTATGTCTGTTTTCGGTTGGGGATTTTTTCATACTCTTTTACTCCACTTTGCATTAATCCTGACAAATCATCGCTTTCAACTAAACAAACTAAGCAGAGCAATTATCCTATACCTACCTTCTGTTATCAATGTAATTCTGTTTGCGCCATTTGGATTTCTCGCAGAGAAACAATATGAAATGGTGCCGAGTGATTTCGGATGGGTAAACATGCTTCCTGCAAATATTGGGCAGATTTGGATTAACGTATACTACATTACCTATACAGTCATTACTATTGTATTGTTGATTCGCTGGTGGAGGGAAATTGAACCTGATAGCCCTCTGAAGCGGCAGATAACACATTTCCTTATATCCATGATGTTTCCATTTGTTGTGGGGTCGATAACGGATATTTTGCCCGGTATGTTAGGATTAGAGCAGCGGATTCCTGCACTTGCAATTCCGTTTATGATTCCTTCCACAATATCTTTGTTTATTACATTGAGAAGATTCGGGTTGCTTCTGGAAAGGAAAATGGAAATACCCCTGCTTCCGGAAGTCGGCAAATCCACAGATGAAGAACGAATGCGTTTGTTTGAAACGGCAGCAGCCATATTTATGATCGGTGCCGTAGGATCCCTTTTTTCAGGATATTTTATTGCAAGAGAGAGTTTAGTAGATGAGCTTCTGCTCACTGCAGTCGTGTTTAGTCTCGGTATTTTTTTAAGATTTATACCGCTTATAACAAAAAATCATACAGAACAGAATACCCTCTTCCTGATAGCAAGTATAATAGGCATGACTTTTTTTATAATTAAAGACATTGATAAAGGGGCAATATCAGTATGGGCAGTATACACAATATTTCTTTTGTATACCGTTGTTCTTAATAGTGATCGCCATGTGCTTTTCTTTTTGTGGGTAACCCTGATAATTCAAGTTGCTCTTTGGATAGCTTACCCGAAGGTTCATGCTGTTGTCGATAATGCTCAGTATTTGAAAAGAATTTTTATTATTATACTTTCTTATGCTGCCGTACGCTACCTCACCAACGAATACTCCCTAAAAGAGCGCGGCTATGAACTGTTTGCACGGGAACAGGAAATACTGGAGAAAATCTCCTCTAACTTCATTTC
>JGI24710J26742_10003873_pt1 | contig 12567 bp, 11 predicted proteins | sample BioPla2DNA2_FD_26742 | JGI IMG/M metagenome (IMG submission 26742) | reverse complement strand
TTTTCGCAGAATATTTTAGAAACGCTACTCAAGATCATAGGGGTGCATTTTTTTCTTTACAGTGACAATGCATTTCACATGGATAACTACTAAAGCTTTTAAAATACGGTAGAGGAAAAACTTTAAACTTGTTCTGCAAATGACATTTTTTGTCAAAAACTTTTATNAAGTTTTAATAATCCTCGTGATGTGAAAAAAAAGCCGTGATGGATTAGGGGATTCTGTCATGGCTTTTTTNTTTAGTAAAGCCTAGCCTTATAAGTCATTGTTTTTTTTGTGGATGGCTACGGCTAAAGCTTTTGAAATGTATTGAATGGGAATGAGTGATAAAAAAACGCTCCGTGGTGGAGCGTTTTTGAAATCTTGTAATGATTAGCGTTTGGAGAATTGGAAGCGTTTACGAGCTTTCTTACGACCAAACTTTTTGCGTTCTACTACACGAGCGTCACGAGTCATTAAACCTTCTTTTTTGAGGCTTGGCTTGACTTCGGGGTCGTTGGCGACTAATGCACGAGCAATTCCTAGACGAACCGCCCCCATTTGGCCAGAAATACCACCGCCTTGTGCTTTCACTTCAACATCCCATTCTTCTGCGTTGCCTAGAACACTAAAAGGGAGATTGGCAATCATATTTTGAACATCGGAATGGAAGTAATCTTTGAAATCACGACCATTGATGGTGCGTTTACCAGAACCTGGTCTTAAGATAACAGCCGCAATGGCGTCTTTTCGACGGCCAGTACCACGGTAGATTTTTTTTGCTTTTATAGTTGCGATAGATTTATCCTCCGTTCCTAAACTTTGATTTCGATGGGTTCAGGGTTTTGGGCTGCATGTGGGTGAGTGTCACCAGCATACACTTTAAGTTTTTTGATCATTTTGTGCCCTAAGATGGAATGAGGCAACATTCCCCAAATGGCTTTTTCTAGAGGGGCTGTTGGTTTTTTTTCTAAGAGATCTTGAAGATCTGTCCAACGCTCTCCACCAATATGACCAGTGTGGTGGAAATATTTTTTTTGTTCGATTTTTTTGCCAGAAAGAGCTACTTTTTCTGCATTGATAACTACAACAAAATCACCTGTGTCTGCATTTGGAGTATAAATTGCTTTGTGTTTGCCCATTAAAATTCGAGCCACTTCGCTTGCTACACGCCCCATGGGTTTGTCTGCTGCGTCTACAAGTACCCACTTGCGACGAAGCGTTTTAGGGTTTACCATAATGGTCTTCATCTAAAACCTCGGTTAAAAGAAAATCAAAGCACTCTGCTTTGAAAAGTTTATTATAATTTAGAATAAGCTTGGATTAATGCAAGGTAAAAAAAATGCTTTTTTTGACTTTTTTCCACCCAAAACGGGCTTCTTCGCTCTATCAATTATGTCAATTACACCAATTAATAGAATGATTTCATTCTTCAGTATGTTTTTGGACTTCCATTTTTATGGATCGAGTGTGTGAGGGCGATAAGCTCTAAATTTTAAAGCCAGGCGTGTGTGAGACTTCAATATTCAAAGAGTTTTTGTGCTTTTGATGTTTTTGAAATATTTGCAATCTAAATGCAGCTTTTGAATTTGTGGTGTCCATAGGCTTTGCTATTGGATTTGAATCGTTTTTAGTTTATGTTTTGAGTTTGTTTTTTCTTTTTTTTATAAAAGCTAGTGCTTTGCTTTTTCGGCGTGCGTGTTTTTGAAGGTCTACGGTTTCGTCGTATTCATCGACTATTTCTCGACCTAGTATTTCTTCGAGCACATCTTCTAAAGAGATTATCCCTGCTATGGCCCCCCATTCGTCTACGACACCTACAATGTGACCTCGTTGCTTTAAGAATCGAAGCAGTAATTTGTCTAAGGTGAGGCTATCGGGTATTAACTGTATTGGACGCATTAGGTCTTGGAGCGGAATCTCTGTGCTTCCTTCGGCTAGTTTGTTGTAGACATCACGGCGAAGTACCAGCCCCACCCATTGGTCAGGCTTGTCCGAATAGACGGGAACCCTTGAAAATGGCCAGTTGCCTTTGCTTTTGATGGCTTCTCCCAGACTTAGGTGAGCGGGTAAAGAAAACACGACCTGTCGAGGGGTCATGGCTTTTCGAACATAGATGGATTTGAGTGCGAGTATGTTTTTGATGACTAAAGCTTGTTGGTCGTCTAAAATATCGTTTCGAAGCCCTAAAGAGACTAAACTGCTGATGTCTTCGATGGTGACAATGTTGTTGGTTTCAGTTTGTGTCCAGCGTTTGGTGAGGGTGTGACTTATCCATATGAGGCCTGTCCATTTAAAGAATAGGGTTATATAGTAAAAAGGCACTGCTACAAAAGGGCCTACTCGGTTGGCTTGCTTGACACCTATGGTTTTGGGCGATATTTCACCAAAAAGTAAAATAAGCATGGTGAGTAAAATGGGGAGTATGATTTGCTCTGTGCGACCCAATCGATTCACCGCTAGAGCGGTGGCGGCATAGACACCTATGGTGTTAGTGACTGTGTTTAAAATAAGTACCGACACAATATACGCGTCGATATTTTTTTTGACATGCGAGATGTATTTTGCTGTGAAGCGTTTGTTTTTTTGCAAAGATTCGACTACAGCAGAAGATATGCTGTAAAAAGAGGCTTCTGATACAGAACAAAAAGCCGAAAACACTAAAGTGATTAAAATGGTTACTGCAATAAGGGCCATAAATCGGGCTCTAGGGCCCAGACAAATTCTCCGTCAAAAGAGGTGACAAACTGAATGAATGTTTCAAATCGTATTTTGTTAATATAAGATTTTTTGGATTGGAGTGGTTCTATTTCTATCTCCGTGAAGTTTTTTATTTTTGCTAAAAATCTGGCGGCATCTATGGCTCTGTCTAAGCCCCCTAAAGAATGGACTAAACCATGTTTTTTGGCTTGCTCTGCTACAAATACACGGCCTTGCCCATAGATTGTATCTACTTGGTCTTGAGGTATATCGGTGGCTTGAGATACTATCTGTACAAAGCGTTTGTAAAAATCATCCATATAAATTTGAAGCGCTTCTTTTTCTTTTTCTGTAAAACCACGACTAAAGTGCTCTGCATCGGCGTGTGGATGCGTTTTGACTGTTTCTACTTTGAGTTTGAGTTTTTCTAATAAAGAGGCCGCATTGATTTTGCCTCCAAAGATGCCTATGCTACCCACCACTGAGGACTTTTCGGCTATGATAATATCGGCACCGCAGGCAATGTAATAGCCTCCAGATGCCGCCATGTCTCCAATGCTTGCTATGACTGGTGTGCCCGATTCAGATAAAACTCGAAGGGCTCGCCATATTTTTTCAGAGCTTTGTGCTCCTCCTCCCGGAGAGTTTATACGAACAATCAAGGCGTGATATCGAGAAGATTGAGTCACTTTTTCGATAAGTTCTAAAGCTTCGACTTCTAGTTTTTTGTCGATGTTGCCTTCTATGTTTAAGAGGGCTATTTTTTTGCGAGACTTCCAAGATCCGTTAAGGATTTTTTTGGAACTTGGACTCCAAGTGACTGCTCTTGCTCTGGGGGCATTTAGACCTACAAATTCTTTTAACGCATAGGCGGGGACTTGATCTATATATAGTACTGTGTCCACCCAACGCCTCTCTTTGGCTGAGCTTGCAGTTAACATTGGATTTTCTAAAAAGTCATTTATACTGGCGTCTGGAGGGAGTCTTTTTTGAATGTCTTCGGTGAGTCCAGCCCACCAGTCTTGATACAAAGACTCTCTATCTTGACGAGCCTCTGTGGACATAGAGTCCATGGTGTATGGTTCCACAGCCGATTTGTATTGCCCATGCCTTACAAATTCTACATCCACACCCACCCAATCTAAAAATCTTTTATAGTAAAGCGTACTAGAAGACAATCCTTGAATGGAAACCCGTGCCGCAGGCTCTGCTACGATTTTGCTTGCTGTGGCACTTGCAAGTAAAGTGGTAGGGCGAATATCATCTAAATACGCCACTACAAAACGCCCCGATCGACGGAGCATAGTGATGCCTCTTTGGATTTCTTTGGAGATGGCGGCTCCTCCTGAGTATCCAGAAAAATCAAAAATGACAATTCCTGTCGAAGGATCGTGTAAAATATGTTCAAAATGGTTTCGAAGTGTCCAGACGCTCATAGAAGGACCGGTCAAAAAAGAAAAACGAGACTCGATTTCTTTGACTGGAAGTTCTAAAGGGACACGAATCACCACAGCTTCATTGGTAAACTTTGGATTTCTGGCGTGGTGATAAGCAAGTTGTAGGCCTCCAGATGATTCTTGAAAAAATAAACCCATATCTGCATAAGGACCAAAAGGATATGAAAAAGAGACAGAGAACTCTTCGCGTTTATCCCCAAGGGGAGCTTTTACAGAAAAATTCATTCCAAAGACTTTGGCTTCTACAAAAAGAGAACTGTATTTGAAATCTTTAAGGTCATAAGCCAACTTGAATCGATTAAAAAATTTAAGTGCCATTCCTAAATCTTGACTTCGCTTGGCAACACCTTTTTTTTGCCCTAAATTAACACTGGTATAACCCAAAGACAAAAAAGGAAGGGGTCTAAACAAAAGTCCAGGAGAATAAAGCCACTCTGTTCCAGTAAATTCTGAAGATCGAAATGCACTGAATCTTTGACCCAAAAACAAACGACGATCCCATAATGCAAATGAATGAATGGCATGCCACTTAGACTCGTTGAATTTTTTGCCTCGGTTTATATTTTCAAAAGAAAAGCCCAAAAAGTCTAAATTCAAACCCAACTGTAAATGAGAATCGTCTTCGCCATCGTAATCATAGTTTAAAAGTGCCGATTTTGAATCATACGCAAAAAGCCCTGCAGGATTATAAAATAAGCCCAAGTCTTTTTCTAAAGAAACTGGGGAACTAGGGACCAAGGCAAAAGACAGCCCACACACAAAGAAAAATAACGCTAAAAATTTATCTATTGACCGCATAAAAACTCACAAAACAATTCATATTCAAAGGAATATAAAAATACTTCAATACACTCAAAAGCAAAAAATAATAATAGACTCAAAAAATCTATCTTTAAGGAAAAATAAACTCCATAGCGTGATTTTAGTCTTTTATGATGCAAATTCAATTCACTCACACCCATTTCTTCTTTTTTATTCAATTTAAAAACTTAAGATTTATTATTTAAAAATTTTTGAACTGTTTTTGAAATAAAAAACACCTAGAATCAATCTTTTGATAGATAATTGCTGTAAAGGGCTGGTTTTAGACTTTTAATAAAAGCAAATTATGGCTTGTTGTTAGAGCTTGAATCTGCAAGGGCTTCTAAATTTTGAGAGCACTCTTCGTCTTTTTTACATTCNTCCATGGCATCTTCTAGGTCGATTTGATCTANTTTTTTTCTGACNCGAGCAGGAGACGCTTCGTCGTTAGAAGTGTGATAAGAAATATCTCCTTCACCGCAAGCATTCACAAACACTAGCGAAAAAACAACGAAAAAAAATGCAAGTAAAAAAAACCTCATAAAAATCCCAAACTTTCATTCCGATTAAGTTTTCAAATTAAATTTAGATTGTAAAAAAAACATCTGTTTTAAAACATAGAAAAAAGAAGCATACAATATTGGCTTTTAAACCAAAAGAGATGTTTTAAAATCCAAAACACTTATAAAAAACTTCTTAATAATTAAAAATCTACTTTAATAAGTGCTCTTATGAATGAGGGCCTTCCCCGCCCCCATCAATAAAAGATTCGCTTCACAAAAGGGGCGGGTCGGGTGTTTTACTGCTATCTTTTTTGTTTTAAACTAGATTCAAAATGTCTATAGAAACCTAAAGAAAAACTTTATCAAAAAAGGATATTCGTGACACCCCCTAAGGCAAAAACGCACAGAATTTTCGAATGATAAACTTCTATAAACTACGAAGTTGAAGATACAAGTCCAAACTTCTACAATGGATTTCGAAGATAAAATCAAAGCAAGACATCAAAGGAATTGAAAAGAAGCTCTCCCCTCTTCAAAGTTTAGCCTCTTGTAGATTGCCACAATGACGGGGGACGCGAGTCTGGAAAGTGATGCAAAAAGTGCCACAATGACGGGGGACGCGAGTCTGGAAAGTAGTGCAAAAAGTGTTACATTGAGCTTGTCGAAATGTGCTACACTGAGCCTGTCGAAGTGTGTGCCAGATTAGTGGGAAGTTAGAAGTGGGAAGTTGTTAGTGCTCACGGAGACAAGCATTTTTTTGTAGGGCAAGCCTTCCTTTAAGCAGGCAATGCGATGTGGGATGATTTGCTGATATGTTTTGAGAAACGCCGTGTTTGTAATGCGGTGCATGGAACTTGTCGAAATGTGTTACACTGAGCTTGTCGAAGTGACGACGAAGAAAAAACCAGGCGTGTGTGAGACTTCTATAAAAAAAGCCCCCTATAAAAGGAGGCTCAAGTTTTACCAACCCACCTGGCAAGACATGGCTTGCCCTAAGTCTACTGCTAAAGCATAAGAGTTAATGGTGCTGGTGATAGGGATAGATGCGGTGCCATAATAAGAGCCTGTGATAGCCACTCCATCCACAGTGCCACTTAAAGCACCATCTCCATTACAAGAAAAAGTGCAAGTTCCCGCTGTTGTATTGTGCCAATCTGCAGGTAAATTCATGATGATGGTGGATTTTCCTGCAGGCAAGTCTATTTTTGTATTTTGAGCTGTAAGTTCGTATTCTGGTTCACTAGAGTCTATGGCTTTAGCTGTTGGACAGATCACTGTTTCGACGGTGTTGTCGTNGTTGGAGACCTTTAATATAGGTGCAAACTCTTCTCCTTTTTCGGTGAAGGTGTGCGAGAAGGTGGTGGTGGCTGCACTCGCCTCTCCATTCCATGAATAACCGGTGATTTCGGCTCCTACAGATGCACACCCAGTTACAGTCCAAGTGGCTTCTTCGCCTTTGAATACATCTGGACTTGTGGTNCTGACTGNACACTNACATCCAGTGATGGCAGATCCATTGACTTGTAAAGGAGCACACACTATAGGTGCATTCCCATTGACGGAAAGTGTGGTGTTGAACTGTCCAGACTCTGCATATGTAACCGCTTTATTGAGGCCTCCTGCGCCACTCGCAGAATGAGAAGTTTCTGTAGCCCCTTCAAAAGTCCAGTCAAAGCTAGCAGCTAAAACACTTTGAGCAGGGACACTTGCTGCCTTTGCAAAAGTCCAAGTNGCTTNNNCNCCTTTGNTAATNGTTGCAGGANNNGGAGCACAGGTACCCTCTACAAGAGGTCCATCAACGGGAGGTGTGGTTGTAGAACTAGAAGAAGGAGTGATGGGTGGTGGACCAACAACACTAGAAGAGCTGGTAGGAGGCACCACTATAATAGGAGCACTGCTACTAGATGATGCAGGAAGTGGAGGTAAAACAGTGGCACTAGAATAAAAGGGTAAACCGTTCGACGACGATAATGGCTCTTCTACCGAAGAGGAAGATTTTTCAATAGGAGGTGGTGGGCTTACTGCTCCAAGCATTTTAGCGGCACATTCTGGATTTGCTTCACAATTCGTCATAGCTTCTTCTATATCAAGGTCTTGAAGTAAATTAGATATACTCATCACATCTACATCGTCATTACTGCTGTGATAAGAAATTTCTCCTTCACCACAAGCAAAAAACAATGTTAATAGCAAAGCCAATAAAACCCAATTTTTATGTTTTTTAATCATATTACACCTCTCTTACAACAGTGCTTTTTTATAAAAGCATGTACCCTAACATGAAGAATCCCTTTATTCCATATTTATAATATATATCCATTATCTTTAAATGGTACTGGGAAGCCGAATATTTCTAAAGCTTTGTGAAAAACAACACACTTTTTTGTATTTTTTTTCTATCGCTAGAGATAGATATAAATCCAAACACTCCGTTTTAACGAAAAGAAATTAAAACGCTCACTCTTCGGTAGGGATTTTTCTTTGCCCTAAAATAAATTGCCTTACAAAGGGGTTGTCGGTGTTTTTTATTTCGTCAACAGTTCCAACTTCTATGATTCGGCCTTTATATAGCATGGCAATACGGTCTGCTACTTTAAATGCACTCACCATATCGTGTGTGACTACTACAGAAGTCATTTTTAGTTTTCGTTGCATGTCTAAAATGAGGTCGTTGATCACATCGCTAGTGATGGGGTCTAGGCCAGTAGTGGGTTCATCGTAAAGTAAAATTTCTGGGCTAAGGGCAATGGCTCTGGCCAAGGCGACTCTTTTACGCATGCCTCCAGAAAGTTCCGAGGGCATTTTGCTACGAAATTCTGGAACCAAATTGATGAGTTTTAATTTTTCTGTGACTACTTTTTGGATTTCTTCTTCGCTTAGCTCTGGATGGTGTTCTCTTAAAGCAAAAGCAATGTTTTCGCCTGTGTCCATAGAGTCAAAAAGTGCCCCCATTTGAAAGAGCATTCCCATTTTACGACGGATAGTACGGGTGTCAAAAAATTTAGGAGTGCTAATGGTGATTCCATCGACAGTGACCTCTCCTTCGTCGGGCTGCAAAAGACCTACCATATGTTTTAATATCACAGATTTTCCGCTTCCTGATTGGCCAATAATCACCATGGTTTCACCACGACGGATATCTAGGTTCACATCTAACAAAACGGCTTGTTTTCCAAAAGACTTTTTTAAGCCTTTGAGTTGGATCATCACATCGTCTGCATTTATTTCAACATTTGGCATAATTATCCTCGATGCAGCTAAAACAAAATAGCCGCCAAAGCAAAGTCCGCTATTAAAATCATTAAACAACTAGCCACCACGACATTCATGGTGGCCATCCCCACCCCTCTAGCTCCAGAACCCGCGTTGACACCATGATAATAGCCCAACACAAAAATAATCACTCCAAAAACAAAGGATTTGATGACTCCGGCCCACAACTCCATGGGCTGGAATAGATATTGCATACCCGTATAATAGGTGTAGGAAGTGATGTCTAAGGCCAACACACAAACGATCCAGCCTCCAATAAGGGCTAGACAGTTCGAAATAATGGTTAAACTGGGCACCATAGTGACAAAGGCAATAAAGCGAGGCAAAGCTAAATATCGATAAGTGTCTAAACCCAAAACAGTATAAGCATCGAGCTCTTCTTTTTCTCTCATCGAGCCAATCTCGGCAGCCAATGCACTCCCCACTCTACCTGCCAAAACCAAGGCCGTTAGAATAGGGCCAAGTTCAATTAAAATCATTTTACAGGCGGCTGTCCCCACAAATTTATCGGGGACCAAATCTCTAAACTGAAACTCTGCTTGAATAGTGGCCACCATCCCTGTAAAAATAGAAGTCACAAATAAAAGAGGAATCGAAGAAACCCCGATAGAAACCATTTGTTTCACTATTAAATCTGTGTTTTTGTGAGCATGAGGGAGTGCTTTTAAAGTACGGCCCAGTATACAAAAAACTTCGCCTACAGCACTTATTTTTTCGAAGGTTTTAAATCCAATATAATGAACGGGGCTAAGGATTTTCATAGTTAAAAATCTCCATAATCCTCGTTGCCATAGTCGTCTTCGGGAGCAGCGTCATAAAAAGTGGTAAATTCTGCATAAAAACTAAGGTGAATCTCGCCCACAGAACCGTTTCGGTGTTTTGCTACAATCAAAGAGGCTTTGAAATTATCTTCTTCGGCTCTGGTTCTATAAAAGGGTCTATCCACAAACCAAACCATATCGGCGTCTTGCTCTATGGAGCCCGATTCTCTAAGGTCACTCAATTGAGGGTGTTCTTTGCCTCGCTCTTCGGCTTTTCGGCTGAGCTGGGCTAAAGCAAGCACAGGCACTCGCAAGTCTTTGGCTAAGATTTTTAGTCCTCTAGAAATAGCACCTATAGCCACAGCTCTATTCTCTTCTTTGCCGGTTTTCATCAGTTGCAAATAATCCACCACCACTAAATCCAATCCCCCCATTTTTCTTTTTAAAGAACGCGTTTTAGACATGAGTTCCATGATCCCCAAGTCGGAGTGATCGTCGATAAAAAGAGGTGAAGAAGAGATAGGGGCCACATGGGCATATATTCTAGAATAATCGTCTTTACTAAGTCTTCCACTCCTCAATTTATTCATATTGACTTGGGCTCTAGAACAAAGCACTCGTTGCACTAACTGCTCTCCGTCCATTTCTAGGCTAAAAAAAGCGACTTTTTTGCCATAGTTAATAGCCGCATTACTAGCCAAATTCAATGCAAAAGCTGTTTTACCCATGCCTGGACGACCCGCCAAAATAATCAAATCAGAGGCTTGCAAACCATTAGTGAGTTCGTCTAAACCAGAAAAACCGGTAGGACAACCTGTAAGGCCTTCTTTTTTGTCTCTTAATTTTGACAAGAGTGGTGTGATAAAACTCTCGACAGGGTGTAAAGAATCTCGAACCTGCTTTTCGGCCAAATTAAAAATTTGCTTTTCGGTTTCTTGGAGCACTTCTTCTGGGTTTGCAGCAGGGTCTTGGGCCAAACGGATAGTATCGTGAGAAGTAGAAATCAATCGTCTTAAAATATACTTGCTTCGGACGAGTTCGGCGTGCCACATGATATTTGCCGAAGAGGCCACCGACTCTATCAAAGAAAACAAATAGTCTTTGCCACCGATGAACTGAAGCTTGGCTTGCTCTTCTAAGACTGTGGACAAAGCCACCAAATCAATGGAAATCCCTTGACCATACAAGTGAAGCAAAGCCTTCCAAATGATTTGATGTTTTTCTAGAAAAAAGTGTTCTTCTTCTATAATATTCAGAGCTTCTCCAAAAGCCTCGGAATCTTGCATAAGGGCACCCAATAGATTGATTTCGGCATCTATATGGTGAGGTTGAGAGGTTTTAGATTCAAAAGTGTCTGACATAAAATTCAATATATAATAAAATTAAGCTTTTACAAAAAAGCCACTTGCTGGAATATGGACATTCCAAGTTAAAAGTTTAAGGTTTTTATCGTTCATCAAATGGTAAGGGTCTAAAAGAGCAGTGGTATCAAAACCGGCAAAAGACATGGGCTTGCCTGCGTCTTGATTTAAGTTTGTGACTCGTCCAAATACAAATTGCAGGGTTTTTTCTCCAAAGAGAACTATCACCTCTGGCTCCACCAATTGAGCTTCTTTGGCAAGCATATTCCTAAGCTGCACCTCGATTAAAGAAGAAATCGGGCGGAGGGCTTGTTTTTTATAAAAATAGGTGAAATAACACTGTTTTTTCTCGATATTTAAACCGTTAAACATTCTCTCTATCATCACGCCCACCGAAGTATTCCAAATTCCTTTTGGAGCCAATTCACCCACTATAGGAGATGCAAACACAAGCATTACTGAGGGTTTGTGGCCACCTTCTCCCAATATAAAAGGAGCTGTCCCTGCATAGATAGGGTCTTTCATAAGGGCTGCATTAAACTCAATTAAATTACTCGCTTTTAAAAATTCAGGGGATTTCACAGAATTAGTATTAATCAAGTTAGCTTGCACAGAAATCGGTGCTTTTGGAACTTCATTTGTTACAATAGAAGGCTTGGTGGGGGGAGTGCTTGCATTTGGAGCTATTTTTGGTAAAGAAGGGACTGCTTTTTCTACACGAGGGATTTCCCAGGGCTCATCAAAAAAAACCTCTTTTTCTCCTAATTCAATTTGTGCTTCTAAATACAATCTTAGAGCCTGAGCTTGGTTCAAATCAGGCATTATGAAGCTCCGTAAAATCATCGGATGAAGTCCAAGCTTGTTTTATAAAATCCAGCACTTCTTTTGCCAGTTGTTTTTTGGAATTCATTTTGAGTGGAGGGATTCTTTTTGCATCGAAAAGCAAGGCATAAGACACTTGATCGAAACCAAAACCACTATTTTTAGCCACTGGCGTATTGAGCACCAGCAAGTCAGCACCACTTTTCTCTAATTTTTCAATTGCATTTGCCTCAAAGTCGTCGGTTTCAAGCGCAAAACCTACAATCACTTGCCCATTCTTTTTTTGCTTTACCGTTTCTCTTAAAATATTGGGATTTGGCTCTAGTTCGATTTGCAAAAGAGAACTTGAACCTTTTATTTTTTTGTCAGAAACCATTTTTGGCCTAAAATCTGCCACAGCAGCCGCATGGACAATCACATCGAAATCACTAGCCAAAGCCATTATCTGTGAGTGCATATCCAAAGCAGACTCTACAGAGACAATTTGCACCCCTGGTGGAAACTCGGCCTCCATTTGGCCTTTCACTACAGTCACAGAAAAACCCGACTCCAAAAACACCGAAGCCAATGCCACCGCTGTCTTGCCACTCGAAGAATTAGAAATATATCGGACCGTATCAATGGCTTCTCGGGTCCTACCGGCGCTAATCAACACCTTTTTGCCTTTAAAAACGGGATTTACATTTTCTGCAAACACAAGCAATCGGTTCAAAATCTCTTCTGGCTCTATAAGCCTCCCAGGCCCTTCTTCTCCGCATGCCAAAAAGCCCGCCGAAGCCTCTAAAACTTGAACATTTTCAAAATTTTTCAGCATTCTCAGATTATTTTGAACCGCCACAGAAGCGTACATAGCACTATTCATAGCGGGAGCCACCCATTTTGGGCAAGTGGCCGCCATAAAACAAAGAGA
>JGI24710J26742_10003871_pt1 | contig 12568 bp, 8 predicted proteins | sample BioPla2DNA2_FD_26742 | JGI IMG/M metagenome (IMG submission 26742) | reverse complement strand
CAAAAACACGATAAGGTTTTTTTATATATTTGTAAGAATTATTGTGGGATCGTATGATTTAACATATTTCATTGGTCACGAGCCTACAAGAATAGCATTTATGGTAGGCAGTGAAACGGTCTTGCTAGTGGCGATTAGCTCAATGTATACCCTTGCATACTTGGTTATGAAGCACGATATCATAAGAAGCGATCGTGTTTTTACAGTATACTATAAACTATTTACAATTTATGCTTTTGTTCAGTCTATAAGTAAGGGTTTAAACTTCATACTTTCACTTACAGCAGAAACAAGAGTTCCTGTTGAAATAGTGTTTTCCGCTGTTAATTTAGCGTTAGTAATAGCTATTTTATTGTTGCTTTACTTTTTTGTATATAAAACAGCTAAAAAAGAACAGATTACTTATATCGCAAACCAGCAAGTTAGCATATTTGTTGCAAAAGATGATGACGATATTTTTAAGGGTTATGGCTTGTAAAACCAAATAAAAGCATTTGGCAGGATTTGGATGCATAGATTAACGTTATTTTTGCGTTGTTAAGATTATATTAGTGTTTTATTGGGACCGAAAATTAACGAGATTCATTAGTTTTTTTGTATGGTAGGTTGTTTGAAGCTGTAAGAAGGGACATCGGTATAAAGCATAATGTTAATGATTAGTAGAACCAATATGTTTTGAAAGCTGTGAGAATGGATATAGGCATAAAGTCTTCCGTAGATTAAAATCTTAGACTTGGCTATGTGAGGAGTTATATTAAATACATAGGCATAACACACTATTTAGGGTGCCGAAATGGCATTAATATACAAAAGTCACATACAAAAATGCTTTTATTTGATATATAAAATGTGTATAATAGGGATATAAGTTTTAGAGGAGAAACAAAAACAAGTGATTGGAGCCGTATACAACGTTGGTAGCTTGATAGTAGATCTTATTGTTTGCATAGCACTTTTTGTTGCGCTAACAATATTTTTTATTAGGAAAAAAAGCATATTATTGCTAGCCATTTACGGTGTTGCAACCCTAATATTTGTTGGGGTAGTAGTATTAGATTTTTATTTTGTTTTGCCGATTACTAAAGCTATTTCACAAATAATAGCAATATTCATGGTTGTTGCAGTTATAATGGTATACCAGTCGGATTTAAAGGTAATGTTTTTCAACCTAACTAAAGTAAGAGAGAAAAATGCTGAATTCGAAACAGGCGCATCGGACGAAGAAATGAGAAAGACTGTAGATGAAATCATTACAGCATGTCAATCGATGTCTAAATCACGTACCGGAGCGCTTATAGTAATAGCTCCGACGTCGGTTGCAAACCATATTTTAGAAACAGGTGTAGAACTAGGCGCAACTGTCTCAGCTGCATTACTGGAAGCAATTTTCAATACAAGAGCACCATTCCATGATGGCGCAACTGTCATTAAGGGAAACAAAGTTTTGGCAGCAGGCTGTTTTTTACCTTTGTCACAATCACAAACAGTATCAAAGAGTTTAGGAACTAGGCACCGTGCTGGTATCGGGATTACCGAAGAAAGCGATATGTTAACAATTATTGTCAGTGAAGAAACTGGTATTATCTCTATTGCAAAAAGGGGAGAGCTTCGTAGGTTCATAACTCCAGATAGACTAAGAGATATTTTACATGAGGCATTGAAAATATCTACACCCGCAAAGTATCGCTCAATAAAATAATTTGGTAGATTAAAGTTTAAAATATAAGGTGAGGCTAAAACATAGCCTCATTTTTTTGTAGTGAGTTTGGTTTTAGCGGGAGTAAAAGGTTTATTGTGAAGTAAATGGTTGTGTAAAAAGACATTTAAAAGTCTCGTTTAAAGCATTTNAAAAAATATGCTTAAATGTATACAAAGAAGAATGCTAATAGGCTAGTTTGCTTGTTAAGTTTAGACATTTAAAGTAATATTGAAACTAGAGTAAACATTTTAAGTTCAGGAGAAAAAATATGAGCATAATTGTGAAGCCTAAAATACTAATTCCAAAAGATGTAGATATGTCCAAGTGGGCGATAATAGCATGCGATCAGTTTACCGCCCAACCTAAATACTGGAATGAACTTGAAACCTTGGTAGGTGATAGTAAAAGTACACTAAACTTAGTATTTCCAGAAATTTATCTAGGACAAAATGATGAAAAGCGCATTAAGGATATAAACAGAAAAATTGAGGAATATGNAAATTCTGATTTGTTTTATGAGGTTGATAATTTCATTCTTGTAGAGAGAATAATGGAACATGAAACAAGAGTAGGGCTAATGATAGCTATTGATTTAGACTCATATGACTGGAATAGAGTGAGAGTCCCCATTAGAGCGACCGAAGATACTTTACTTGAAAGACTTCCTGTAAGGATTAAAATTAGAAAAAACGCACCAATGGAGTTTACTCACACATTAGCGCTAATAGACGATGCGGATAAAGAAATAATAGAGCCAATATATAAAAGTAGACATAAACTTAGAAAACTTTATGACTTTGAGCTTAACATGGGTGGTGGAAGAATAATAGGATATGAAGTTCCAAATAGTGATGAAATTATTGAAAAAATAATAGAACTATTAGATCTGGATACGCAAGTTAAAAAGTATGGCACAGATGCAGGGGTGTTAATGGTAATAGGTGATGGAAACCACTCTGTTGCTACAGCAAAATGCATTTGGGAAGAAACCAAGAAGACTTTGAGTGAGGAAGAACAAAAAGACCATCCTGCTAAATATATGCTAGTAGAACTTAACAACATATATGGTGAAGGAGAATTCCATCCTATTCATAGAATAGTGTACAATCCACCAGCAGGTTTTTTAGAAGAGTTAACAGATTCGCTTACTGGTGCAGGTGTAATGAAGTTATATGTTGGCAAACAAGAAGAGTATATAGCTGCCCCTGAAACTGCAAGTAACGGCATAATGCTTGTGCAAAAATTTTTAGAACAAAAATTAAAGGAAAACCCCAATATGGTTGTTGACTATGTGCATAGCGAACATCATTTAGTATCAGCTGTAGAAGAAGGTGGAGATGGGACAATTGGAATCGTAATGCCAACTTTTCCTAAATCAGAACTAGTTAATTTCGTGGTAAATGTTGGAAATCTTCCTAAAAAATCCTTTTCCATAGGAGAAGCCGAAGAGAAAAGATATTATCTCGAAGGAAGAAGGATAGTTAAGTAAACTCTTGTAATGTAACATTAAAGTCAAACGAAACCATCCTTAAAATTACAGGATGGTTTCTTAGTTAATATAATTGAAAATGAGTAACACATTACTTGACAATTTTTGTGATATAAAATATCGTATGTTTAATCTTTTTAGTAATTTAAGAATAGGAGAAAAATAATGAAAGTTTGTAAATTTGGTGGAACGTCGCTTGCTACTGCAAAAACATTAGAGCTTGTTAAGGATATTATACTTTCTGATCCAGAAAGGAAGTTTGTGGTGGTTTCTGCACCAGGTAAACGATTTAAGGATGATGAAAAAGTAACCGATCTTTTATATCGTGCCTTTGATGAAAAAGTAATGACTGGTACATGCAAAAGTACAATGAAGCTTATCAGAAAGAGATACATCGAAATAAGAGATGATCTTAAGATTGATTTTGATATAGAAAAGTATTTAGACGAAGTGCAGGAAGGGATAAACAAATCAGAAGATGCAGATTTTGCAGCTTCAAGAGGCGAATATTTATCAGGACTACTTATTGCTGCATATCTTGGATATGATTTTATAGATGCTGCTGAAATAATTAAGTTTAAAATAGATGGAAGTTACGATAGTGAAATCACAGAAGATCTAGTTGCAAAAGCTTTAAAAAATAAGGAAGGAGTTGTAATTCCAGGATTTTATGGTAGAAAGCCAAATGGAAAAATAAAGACCTTTACACGTGGTGGCTCAGACTTTACTGGCGCTATAATAGCAGGGGCGATGAAGGTAAGTATTTACGAAAATTGGACTGATGTTAATGGCGTTGCTATCACCGATCCTAGGATTGTAAAAAATCCTTGCTTTATTGACGTTATTAGCTATGAGGAATTAAGAGAATTATCTTATATGGGCGCAAGCGTATTGCATCCTGATAGCGTTTTTCCAGTACAATCTGCAAACATTCCAATCAACATTAAAAACACATTCGAACCAGAAAACCCAGGAACACTTATAAAGAATAAAATTTCAAGAGAAGACATGCAGGAATATCCTGTTACAGGAATTGCAGGGAGAAAAAGTAATGCTACCATAAACATTAAAAAGGCAATGATGAATAACGAACTAGGTTTTGCTAGACGCGTTTTATCAGTGCTAGAAAGATGTGGAATATCGGTAGAACATATTCCAACAGGTATTGATACTATGAGTATAGTTTTATCAGAAAAGGGCTTTGAGATAGTCCCGGAAAAGAAAGTCATAGAAGATATTAAAATTGCTGTAAACCCTGACTGTATTGACGTTGCACATAACCTAGCATTGATTGCAATTGTTGGACATGGTATGGCTAGAAGAAAGGGTACGGCAGCTAGAGTTTTTACAGCTTTAGCTAAAGCAGACGTAAACGTAAGAATGATAGATCAAGGCTCTTCAGAAATTAACATAATAGTAGGTGTTGAAGACAGTGATTTCGAAACATCTATAAGAGCAATTTATGATGAGTTTTTTGGAGACTAAAACACATTGTGTTAATATATGAAATTAGTAAAGGCACCTACCAAGGTGCCTTTTTAAGTGCGAGACGAAAACTTTATTAGTTTTCAATTAGGTGTTCATAAATCATGCGGTAAGTTTCAGGGGCTTTATCGGGCCAGGAATTTGTTATAGAAAGGGCAATAGCTCTGGTTGGAACAACTAATTTAATGTCAACTATGGTTTGGGCTATTTCTAAAATTTTTAAAGTTACTGTATATGACCCATCGTTATTTCTAAAAGAATCTGCAACGAACTCTTGTTTTTTTCTATAGTTCATGCGTTGTTTTTTTATAAACTCTGTTACTTCATCTTGCCTTGAAAGTGGGATATCGTTATAAAAGTGAGCAAGACAAACTCTACCGTCAGATGTTAAAGATATAAGTGGGGGACGGCCTCCCTGAGAGTCAATTTTAGCAGCAAGTCCACTTTGAATGATTTCATTTAATACTTGTTTGCAATACAAATATGGTATCCAACCATTATCAATTGAACACATTTGAAGTAAGAGATCCTCATTTACCGGCATCTCTAATTTTTCAAGAATAAGCAAAACAAGAAGTTTGTTATTTGTGTTTTCGTCGTGTATCACAAGTCCCACCAAATAAAAATAATATGCGTTTTGAAGTCAGGTAAAACCCTAGGTATAAAACCGAAAAAATAAGACGCAGGATATTTATTATATCACATAAAATAATATTTTGTAGCGGTAAAATAAAATATGTAAAAAAAGTTTAAAATACTATTTTTTCATATACTACATATAGTGGTTGCATGTTTTAAAAACCACTATGAAAAATTAAACTAGATAATAATTGAATCGGCTTTTAGTTATGGCAATAAATAGTTTCATCTTACCTAGGTCAATAGCGAATTAATGGCGCTGTAGTTATTAATGATTAAATAAAAATTCCCCTGTTAATGAAGACTAACAGAGGAATAAAAGTGTGTTTTAGTATAGATGGTTGCTTACAAGAGATTTTCTTTTTGGAACGCTAAAGTCGTCAAAACACGTGTTTTCGTATAGTCTAATGAAAAACTGAGTTGCGGTTTTTAGCATGTTTACAGAGAGTCGTTCGTTAACCCCATGAATTCTATTTGCATCGCTTTCTTCTTTTTCAAATGGTGTGAACCTATAAACGTTATCAGATAACACATGGTAGTATTTTGAGTCGCTAGTTGCTATAAATGGGTATGGGGCCATGATAAAACCATCAAAAACTTCGTATACTGTTTTTCCTATCATCTTAAAAGCTGGAGAATCGGGACTGCTTACAAGAGAAGGATTGGAAGCACCATCTCTAACCGTAACTTTTATATTTTTACCAACTACTTTTTTGATGTGGTTTGTTAAATCATCAATGGTTTCTCCAGTGTTTATACGGCAATTGACATTTGCCTTTGCTACGGGGGGTAGAGTATTTGGAGTAGTTGCTCCAAACATTTGTGTAGGGGCAATTGTAGTTCTAACAATACAGTTAGTAAAAGGAGATGCAATAGTAAGAACACGCTTAAGTAGCCAGCCAAAAACTCTTCTATTTACTATGAAAAATTTAAATAACGGGTTCATATATGGCGCAAGTGTTTCAAACATTTCCTTCACCGGTTCTGAAAAGAAGGGCTTCATTTTACGCTTTTCTAGTTTGTAAACAGCTTGGCTCATTAGTCCAACAGCAGTTCGTCTAGTTGGAGTAGATGCGTGTCCTCCAAGTTTTTCAACTTCTAGCGTTACATCCGCATACCCTTTTTCGCAGGTTCCAACAAGTGCTACTTTGTTATTTATCCCAATTATTTTACCGTCTATTATGGCTCCTCCTTCATCGAGTACAAACTCAAAGCGAACATCACGTTGTTGCAAAAACTTAACGATTTCATAAGCACCATAAATACCAGCTCTTTCCTCATCGTGCCCAAAACAAAAATAGATCGATCTAGCAGGTTTTTTACCTTCTCTAAGTAAAAACTCAAGTCCATCAAGGGCAGATATCATTTGTCCCTTCATATCTTGAGTGCCTCTTCCATATATATAACCTTCAGAAATTTCACCACCGAAAGGATCGAATCCCCAATCTTTTGCAGGGGCGGGAACAACGTCTTGGTGGGCTAAAATTGCAATGGGAAGTAAAGAGTCAGACTCAGTTCCTTTAAACGCATAGATGACAGAGTATTTATTGATAACATACTTAGTGGAGTTTTTCATGATGAGTGGGTAGGCCTTCTCTAAAAAAGCTTGATACTCTAAAAACACAGATCCGTCTTGATCGTTATTAGGCATTGTTATTGTTTTGTGTTTGATAGCTTCAACTAGGTTATCTACGACAGTATCATCAATATCGTTAGGGACATAATTGCTCTCTGGGGGTTTAGGTTTTCTAGCGCTAATAGTGCGTATTATCAAAAATGCAATAAATCCTAAAAATAATGCCAAAACGGTATACCCAATAATTGCTCCGATAGTCATATTTCTCTCTCCAAAAACGTAATAATAAAAGTATAACAAGAAATAATCACCATTACAACAAAGGATAAAAAATAGGATAATAACAAATGAAGGAAATAAAGATGAGTAAAGCGGACTTAATAAACATAAAAAGTTAAAGATTTATACAACAATAAAGGATCCCAAACAGGCACAACAACATACAATTTGTGGATAACTACACCCTAAAATCGCCCAAAATAGGCAGTTATCCACATTTATGCACAGTTGTCCACAATGAAATCACAATTATACATTTTTACTCACAATAAGGTTTTTAATAATGAAATAATGTGCTTTTTGGTTAACCTTATATGGTGATAGTGGCACCATTCAGTTAAATTGAAAATTAAAATTATACACGGAAAATTTAAATAAATATGCATAAATTAAAAACTTTGTCGGTTGCTGAGTTTTGGATAGTGAAAATGAGATGGAGCGGTTAATTAGTAATGAATAAAAAAGGCCTGGGGAAATACATTCATTTCAAAATTATATACTATGTGTGTATTGAGAAAAACGCGCATATATGTTACAATTTTTCTAGTAAATTATTTAGGAGCTCGCAGTGAAAAAATCTCAAGTTGTTTTTAAGATTAGTGACATTTTTAACCATCCAGTACGTAATTATAGAAGATATCCCGGTGTATATAGGATTAAAAACATCATGTATGACACAAGGTGTGGTTCTAAAAACATGCTTGATATATATTTAAGTCCAGAGAAGAAAAAAGGTAAGTATCCTGTGTTTATTAACATACATGGTGGTGGCTTTGTAGGTGGTGGGAAGCATTATAGAAGCGGTGTCACAAAATATGTAGCTGATAGAGGTTGGGCAGCAATTAATATTGGTTATAGACTGGCGCCAAAGTCGAACTTTCCAGCTGCAACAGAAGATAGTATAAATGCATTAAATTTCATAAACGGATTAGCTGAAGAGTATGATTTGGATACCGAAAAGATAGTAATTTCAGGTGATAGTGCGGGTGCATATTATGCGGCTCACACAATTGCTAGCATATTTTCACCAGAGCTTAGAGAAAAATTAAATCTGCCAGAGTATACAGGTGCAAGACCGAGAGCACTTATGGGTTTTTATGCACCATATAATCTAATGAAAACATTACAAAATCCTCAGCCATTCAATATGCACATAGATTTGATAAATTGTATTTTTGGAACAAAAATGGATAAAGAAATAGATTTAAGTGTGATGCCGTATGAAGACGATGTAATTAATGTAGTAAAAAACGTTAATTCAAACTGGTGTGAAACTTTTATAATTGAAGCTGAGCGCGATTTGTTTATTGGAGAACAAGCAGCTGAGATGGGCGCAGCTCTTGATGCAGCAGGTGTAAAGCATCACATATACATTGCAAGTGGAAAAACTGCAGGGCATTGTGCTCATTTATATCCATTTTTAAGAAGCACAAAGATGTTACAAGAAACAGTAGATAAATTTATAGATGGAATAAGAGACGAGTAATTCATTATTTGTGACCTTTGATTTTGAATAAGGCACGGAAGAAAGTTTATTTTATATCCATTAAACCATAGGTATGTAAATGATAAATGGCAATAATCACGTTGCCTAAATTTAATAAGTGATATATCATTATAAAGGCATTATTTTAAGTGCGTATATTTTATACAGGGAATTATTTTATGATAAGAAAACTAGCACCAAGTGTAAAACAATATAAGGGGTATGCAATACTTGCTCCAATTTGTGTTGTACTAGAAGTTTTATGCGAAGTTTTTATACCTTTTATAATGACAAAATTAGTAGATAATGGTATTTCAATGCAGAATATGCAGGTTGTTATTAAGTATGGCACTGTTATGATTTCTCTAGCAATTTTAGCATTAGGGTTTGGACTTTTATCTGCCAGGTTTACAGTTGTTGCTTCAATGGGATTTGGTGCAAATTTAAGAGAAGAAATGTTTAGAAAAGTACAAAACTTTTCATATGCTAACGTAGATAAGTTTAGTACAGGTAGTTTAATAACTAGATTTACTACCGATGTAGGGTTTGTACAAATGGCATTCACAATTTTAGTTAGAATTGCTTTTCGCGCTCCAGTAATGTTAACGCTTAGCGTAATTATGATATTTTTCATAAACCCCATAATTGCAATTATCTTTTTAGTATCAATACCAGTTGTTTGGGGTAGTATCATTTTAGCTGCAAAGTTTGTAGTACCACTATTTGAAAAACTATTTGATAAATTTGATAACCTTAATAACAGAGTGAAGGAAAACTTGGGCGCTATTAGAGTAGTGAAGTCTTTCGTAAGGGAAGATCACGAAACAGATAATTTTAGACATGCGGCAGAGGACTTGAAAAATGCTCAGGTCAAAGCAGAAAAACTACTCGTTTACGCAGGGCCCGCAATGAATATACTTACCTATATCATTACAATTTTGGTGGTTTGGCTTGGTGGTATAAAAATTATGAAAGGCGAAATGTCTGTTGGTGGAATCGCTGGAACAATTGGATATATCGGGCAGTTTTTAATGTCTCTATTGATGGTTGCTATGGTGTTTGTTAACTTGTTTATGAGCAGAGCTTCTGCAAAAAGAGTTATTGAAGTACTAGATGAGATTCCGACTATTAGAGATGACGAAGCAGATGCAAACTTAAAAGTAAAAGAAGGTAGTGTAACATTTGAAAATGTGTCATTTAAGTATAAAGCCGATGCTGAAAATGATGTATTAAGCAATATTAATTTTGAAGTTTTGCCAGGACAAACCATTGGTATTGTAGGAGGCACTGGGTCAGGAAAGAGTAGTGTTGTTCAATTAATTCCAAGACTTTATGATGTTACGGAAGGATCAATAAAAGTAGGTGGGATTGATGTGCGAGAATATAAAATTGATGAATTAAGACAAGCAGTTGGAATGGTTCTCCAAAATAACACATTATTTTCTGGCACAATCGAAGAAAACCTACGCTGGGGAGACATGGATGCTACCCAAGAGGAGATAGAAAAGGCATGTAAGGTGGCATCTGCACATGATTTTATTATGGGTTTCCCGGATGGATATCAGAGCATGATAACTCAGGAAGGAACTAATGTTTCCGGAGGACAAAAACAAAGACTATGCATCGCTAGAGCACTCCTTAAAAAACCAAAAATTTTGATTTTAGATGACAGTACTCATGCAGTTGATTCTACTACGGAAAGAGCTATAAGAGATGCAATAAAAAAAGATGTGGCTGGAACTACATTAATAATAATTGCTCAAAGAATTGCATCTGTGATTGATGCAGATAAAATAATCGTCATTGATGATGGTAAAATTAATGGCATTGGCACCCATAAAGAATTAATGAAAACAAATGATATATACAAGGAAATTTATTCCTCACAACAAGGAGGAGTAATGTAATGGCACACGGCGGAATGGGAAAGGGAAAAGGTCCTGCAAGACTTAATTTAAAAGACAGTTGGACTGTTTTTAAGCGCTTATTTAAAGAAATAGGCAATTTTAGAACACATGCCATTATAGTTGCTGTAACAATTATCATTCATGCGGTGATGTATGCTGTTGCTACTATGTACCTAAAAGAAATATTGTCATTTATATTCGATAGAGCATTAACCAATGACCCAGAGCGCTTCATAGGACTTGCAAAGATGATGGGTGTCTTAATAGCACTATATCTTGTATCCGTTATATCTCTTACGATTGCAGCTAGATTAACATTAACTCTTTCGACTTCTATGTTATGTGAACTTAGAATAAAGATGTTTAAACACATGCAAAACCTACCTGTATCATACTTTGATAATAATCTCCGTGGAGACATCATGTCTAGATACACAAACGATACCGATGCAATTCGCGAACTGCTTAGTAATGGCTTTAAGGAATTAATACATGCAACAGTAATAATAATCTCGGTTTTCGTTTCTATGTTGGTACTTAGTCCACTGCTAACACTTGTCGTTGTTGGCAGTCTGGTAATAATAGGTATTTTGGTTGTAATTTTTACCTCTAAAACGGGTAAGTATTTTATTCGGATACAAGAAGAAACTGCAAGTGTTAATGGATATGCTGAAGAGTATGTATCGGGGCAAAAGGTTGTTAAGGTTTTTTGCCATGAAGATGTTATCATAAAAGGATTTGAAGAAAAGTCCCAAGGACTAAGGAAGATGGGCACGAAAGGTCATACGTATTCTNATATGTTAATGCCACTTCTTGGAAATATCTCATATATTAACTATGCAACAGTGGCAATGAGTGGTGCGGCATTAGCTATACATGGTTATTTAGGTCCCATAACAGGAGCGATTGCTACGATTACAATGTTTTTACAACTATCACGCCAAGTTAGTAGACCTGTTACCATAGTATCACAACAGTTTAACTCGGTTATGATGGCGATAGCAGGTGCTAAGAGAATATTCGATATGTTAGACGAACCAGTCGAAGCAGATGAAGGATATGTATCATTAGTTAATTGTGAAGCAAGATGTGATGAAATTAAAGAATGCGAAGAAAGGACGGGAAGATGGGCGTGGAAACATCCTCATAAACAGCTTGGCACAACTACATACAAGCCTCTTGATGGAGATATAGTTTTTGAAAACGTGAATTTTTCGTATGTCGAGGGAAAGCCCGTATTAAAGAATGTAAACCTATATGCAAAACCTGGTCAAATGATAGCTTTAGTTGGTGCAACTGGAGCGGGTAAGACAACAATCACTAACTTAATCAACAGGTTTTATGATATCCCAGAGGATAGTAAAATCAGGTATGATGGTATAAATATCAAAAAGATTAAAAAAGCAGATTTAAGAAAGTCCATGGCAATGGTATTGCAAGACACACATCTTTTTACTGGCACCGTAAGGGAAAACATAAGGTATGGTAAATTAGATGCAACAGATGAAGAAGTAGAGGCAGCGGTAGAAATAGCTAACGCAACTTCATTTATTAGTCATTTACCCGAAGGTTTAGACACGATGTTAACCGCGGATGGCTCTAATCTATCTCAAGGTCAGCGCCAGTTAATTAACATTGCAAGAGCTGCAATTGCTGATCCGCCAGTGCTTGTTTTAGATGAAGCAACAAGTTCTATAGATACAAGAACTGAGGCAGTTATACAACAGGGCCTTGCCCAACTAATGGAAGGTAAAACCGTGTTTGTAATAGCACACAGACTATCTACTGTCCGTAACGCAGATGCTATTTTGGTTATTGAAAACGGAGAGATAATAGAAAGAGGCAATCACGAAGACCTGCTGGCTCAAAAAGGTAAGTACTATGAACTATTTACTGGCCTATATACTTGGGAGTAATAATAGATGGGAAACTTTTTAATAAGCTAGTTAATTTAGAACAGCATCACCTCCGCTGAGGTGATTTTTTGTGTAAAAATATTTGGGTGTTC
>JGI24710J26742_10003869_pt1 | contig 12568 bp, 8 predicted proteins | sample BioPla2DNA2_FD_26742 | JGI IMG/M metagenome (IMG submission 26742) | reverse complement strand
GGTCTGCCGCATCAAAACAAAATCTATACAGCGAAGCATAACCGCCATATTGCGCGTGGTCTCGGTTCTCGTATTGGCTGTGGTCGCGACCCTATCCGTTATTGAATGGGGATTTCGATATTACGCGCTCGCCGGCGTACTTGCGGCGTCGGCGGCGGTGAATATTATAGAATTCCTGCGAAAAAAAACCAGGCCCGAACTCCGGCGCATTCGCATTATCCGGAAAACGGCTGTGATGTTAATGCTGATTTTGTTAGCGTCACTCCCGACTATAATTTTCCCTGAATATAAGCTTCTTCCAACGACCGGTGAATACCAAATTAAAACCGAAATAAAATATTTTACCGATGAAAGCAGAGTTGAAACATATAACAAGCAAGGCGGCGCAAGAATGCTGGTGGTGGAATTTTGGCATCCGGTGAACGCGGAAGGTAGGTTTCCTCTGGTGGTATTTTCACACGGTTCATTTGGAATACGCTCAAGCAATGAGACGCTCTTTCGGGAATTGGCAAGCCATGGTTATATAGTTTGCTCCATCGACCATACTTATCAATGCTTTTATACCACTGACAAAGATGGAAATACGCTGCTGATGGACGGTGGATACGCAAATGAAATCCGCCGCGAAAACGCCAGAGAAGACAAGCAAAACAGTCTTGCGTTATACCGAAAATGGATGGGCATTCGTGTTGCGGACATCAATTTTGTGATCGATACCATCCAGTCTGATTCAACTGAGGAATTTTACCGGCTCATCGACACCAAAAAAACTGGCGTTATCGGTCATTCGCTGGGAGGATCGGCAGCACTTGGGGTTGGTCGTGTGAGGGATGACATCGGAGCGGTCATCGCTTTGGAGGCGCCTTTTATGTGCGACATCCTTAATGTGGAAAACGAAACTTTTGTTTTTGAGAGCGCGGAATATCCCGTTCCCGTTCTGAACGTGTACTCGGACAGCTCTTGGGTGCACCTCGATGAATGGCCGCAATATGCCGAAAACGCACGGTTGCTCACCAACTCAAATAAAAACGCATATAATCATCACATCGCGGGAGTTGGGCATCTTTCGTTGACCGATTTGTCGCTTGCATCGCCTTTGCTTACGCACCTTTTGAACGGTAACATATCTTCTGTCAGCACTAAGGATTGCTTAGCCCACCTAAATAAAATATGTTTAGTATTTTTCGATTGCTTTTTAAAGGATAACGAACCCTTTGATATTAATAGTTTTACCTTATGCTATAAGGACTATGTGTCTTGAAGATAGCTGCATGCAGGCGAAACCCTGCTCTCTCCGCGAAGCATCGCACAGATAATAAAAAACACATATCCTCGTCTGTTTGACGTCGGGCAAGGATGTGGATTTATAAAAAAGGCTGACACAAATACACAAGGCTGCTCCAGGAACATGCTATTGAAGCGGGTATATCCCCGGCGATACAAATAATGCCCGAGGGAGATAGCAGCAGTATTTTTAAGGTATCAATCGGCCGCGTTATAGGTCTTTACGCCGAATGTATGGAAGCGGCAGCAAGGAGACTGGAACTTGACGGCAACGGCTCAGGTTACCATATCGGTACTCATTACTCATTGTTCTATACCTGATAATAATTATATAAAATATAGTATTAAACGCATCTGTGAATTAGGGTTACGTTTTTTAGTGTGTTGTCTTAAGTATGACCTCTTGTTGGATCTGAGAATAATTCTCAGTCGTGCAAAACAAGGCTATGGTTTCTATCCAGCCGCCGCGCAAAAGTATTGTGAGGCTTTTGGGCTTTGTGATGTTGCTCCATTTTATAAAAACTTCCTGCCGGGCTTGAGCTGCCATTCCGGATCCTGCAGCCGACAGTTTGCCTGAAAAAAGCCCAAAGAAGACGGNTAAACCATTGATTATCCGGTTTTTCTTTGCTTGTTTTGCCTGTGTCCTGCATAGAGCTCCTTTATTATCCAGTTCAAATCAGCCTCATATTTCCCTCCATATACCGCCAGGATAAATAGCCATGTGAGAAAAAGCAGAGCTGCAATCAGCCCTAAAAAATAGAGTGAGTAGATGATTCTGCCCGATATTAATACTTGGTCAAAATAAAGGAGTAGTAAGGTAAAGCCTACTAATCATCCTTATTAGATAATTCATCAAGCATAGGATCCACAATTTCCTTCCCATAGGCAGTTTCGGCAATCTTCTCGACAGTTTCGGCTGCTTTGTTCAATAGTCCGTCGCCTTCAACAGCTTCACCGATGGCGTCTCCGACAGCTCCTATGGCGGCATTGCCAGAACCCGTTATGAGTCCGTCCTTTATGGCATCGCCAATACTAGTGCCGTCGTTAATGGCACCTGCTACTTCTCCTGCTACTGTACCGCCGATAGTGACTCCCGCCTTGGCTATACCCGAGTCCATCAAGGTAGTCGCAGCCTCGGTACCACCTTTAATTACGCCCTCGATAACTGAGCCTGTGCTAAGGCCCTTTTCTGCCACGGTGGATACGGTATTCTTAATTCCCTTGTATGTAGCCGAAACAGCCTTGCCTGCAGCGCCTCCAAGAGACTCGCCTGCTGACATGGCATAATCAGCGATATCAACGGTTGTCTCCAGGGTTTTAACAGCCATATCTTGCCGATTAGCATAATCATGCATTTTTTGCCTGAATTCCTCATCTCTTTCCATACGACGAGCCAGTTCCTCTTTAACTTCCTTTTCGCTGGCACCGCTCATGCCGAGATTTGTGGCTATTCGCTCAATCTTTTCTCTGTGAGCCCGTTCCTCTCTCTCCCGCCGTAAATCTTCCTCAAATTTTTTGCTGTCTTCACTGCGTTCTTCATTACGTCTGGAATCTTCGGCAACGTTTTTATTAAACTGCTCCTGATCCTTTTGTATGGTTTTGGCATTTTCTTCACGATGATTCATCTGTTGAGAGAGCTCCTCAGGAGTGTAGGTTGCACCGCTAACCGGGTCTGTATATGTGCCGTCACCGTTATGCACAAAACTGCGTTTTTCTCCCGTGATTGGGTCAGTTGCTTCAAGATCTCCTTCATCGTCAAAGCGTATCCACTTGCCCAAGTCATTGTCTGAAGAAGGTGCAGGTGGTTTAACTGCTTCGTCGGTGGTGCCTGGAACAGGTCCGCCGGCTCCGCCAAACAAAACTGATATCAAAATTGAAATAAGTGTTATAATAGCTGCGTCAAGAGGGTCAGCATGATCATCCGAACTGTTTTCCTCATCAGAGTTATCAGCTTTTTTGTCGATCTCCTCATCTTTGCCGGGTTTTGTTTCCGATTCCGGCTCCTTCAAAGGTGTATTATCTTCGGGTTCTTCAACAGGAGCGCTGTCTTCATCAGCTGGTGATTCGTTGCCGGGCTCTGGAGTCACTTCTGCTTCAGGTTCTTCAATAGGGGAGGGCTCGTCATCAGATTTTGTCCACTCATCGCTTACAGGCCCTTCCATATATTCATCTACCCGTACTGTATAATTAAACTGCATTATCTCATCCACCCAGCCCCGGGTAGTTGCCAGACATTCAGCCAGCCATTGATCATATATTTTGGGCACTTCATCTACAGTAATGTTTCCTTGAACCTGAACTTCATTAGATACAATAAGCAATAAATAAGCTGTTCCATAATGGGGGATGGGTGTGGGAAGGGGTATGAAATAATGATCGTTCTGATAATATCCCTTGGCATCTTCATAGTTGATGACGGCGTGAACAGCCTTGTATTCGCCAATGGTATCAAGCTTTATAGAATCGGGGATATTCAGTGGGTCTGTATTTTTGTATTCTTCATCAGTAATCAGCTTATACTGTTTAAGAAACTCATCAACCCCCGTGGCCTTGTTGGTGTAATGAAAAAGCATTGCCACTCCGGGGCTCTGATAAATAAATCCATTATTAAAATCTTGTCTGTTTGATGAATGAAAATAGGAGTCTTGAGGTAAATTGGTAAAATCATAGAATATATTACGGGTATACTCATATTCTTCACTTTCTATATGATGAACCTTCTCGTTTATTGCCAGGAGATAGGAGTAGCTTCCTTTTGCAGTTAGCTCCTCATTTTGAGTGCCCATAGCCTGATAGCCCTCAGGGAGATTGTTGTAGTCACTAATAACGGGTAGTATATCAGCCGCTGAGGTCAAGGGCCATAGAAGAGTGAAACAAAGGGTTATGATCAAAAAAGCTGTGAACCTCTTAATGTTCTTTTTCATGCTGCTGATACCTCCCTTTTGTTTTTAGCTACAATAATAAATATCAAAGCAAAGAATAGAAACCCGGCTCCGAGCCAGGCGCTCCATGGAAGTCTCATAGCAGACAGTGACACGGCAAGGGCAAATCCCAGCGTCATACCGCTGAGATACCTGCTGACACCTATGTAAGATGGAGTTTTCCCTTTAGAGATACTACCGGCAACTGAAAAGACAAGTCCCCATAAAAATCCGCCCTGTCTGCCCATATTCTGCAGCAGCATTATAAAGGCAATTATTCCCACAATACTGTTTTGCAGTGATTGGGAACTGTTCATAAAAGCGTAAAGCAACAAAGAAATACCTAATCCGCCAAGCAGAGGAGCAATTGAAGCTATACTCTTGACAGCAAGGCTTTTGAAAAAGCCTTTGATTCCGCCGCCAATCCCTGAAAAGGGCGCTTTTTTCTGAAATAATGGAATAATCATAGCATTCAAAAAGGCAGCTACAACAACCTTCCCGAGAATTCCGCCCACTGCTCCGAGCACACCGCCAAACATTCCACCCTGTGCAAAGGTAAGGAAGGAAAGAATGCGCACCGGAAGCGGATTAATTCCAAAGGAACCTAAAAGTGCAAGCACCAGCCAGAAAAGACCTAACACTATAGTGGGAATCATTTGTTTAGGATTCTTTAACACTTCTAGTGACTTACGTATGTATTGGGAGATGAATTTCCCCATGTCTGTCGGATTTTGCTGTGAAGAATCAGCTCCGCACAAAGCACAGAATTTTGCTCCCTCATCTAAGGGAGTGCCACAGCTCGTACAAAATTTACCCATAATATCACTCCTCGTATAATAATTTGCGTTTGTTTAGTTACCAACCGTTGATGATTACTGTTACACCGGTTTCAAATTGTAATTTTTTCGCAGTATCTTCAACGGCTTGCTGCTGTGTCATACCGTGCAGCAATTCTACCTGCATTGTCTTGTTTTCATCGCCAAAGGTTAGATACATTATTTCTCTATCAATCCTGACATTATGTAGCCGCACTCCATCTATTCCGTTGAGTCCCCAACAGTAAATTTTGCCGTTTACAATCATACCAAAGGTAGAAACCACAGTTTCCGCAATTTCATTTTTTACTTGGTTGCTTGACATGGAGATGAGAGTAGATGGAATTGAAAGAATACGATTATCCCATATAAGCATCGCATGATAAAGAAAACGACTTTGCCTTATCAGCAATAGGAGCGATGCGACACTAATAGCTCCAAAAACGAAAACAACTTCGTACTTTAATGCTGCACTAAGCCATACTAAGCAAATACTGATTATTGATATCAATATATACCCGTTGCGTCGTTTACGGATTAATTTCATATGCGCCATATCCCTTCAAAGTATATTTTAGGGAATAATATCACAAAAGTAATCGCCCGAAAGGATGAAATGACATAAAAAAGACTCTCACTATTTTAGGTGAGAGAACTGTTAAATCTAGTTATAATGCGGTTATATGTGTTATTCTTTTATTTGGTTCTTTAGAAGTGTGCTGATGAGCTCGGCACGACTGCCCACATCATATTTTGAAAAAATATTCCTTATATGAGTTTTCACAGTATTCTCACTGATAAATAAAGTCCCGGCAATTTCCCTGTTGGATTTACCCGACAGGATTAGCTGTAATACCTCCTGTTCCCGGGAAGTCAGCGGATTAAGTGTTTTGATCTGCCGGACAACATCCGTTTGTTGTGACTGGCTCATATTATCATAGGCGGCAAGGTAGGCATGGTTTTTTAGCAGCAGAACAAGCTGGTTGTTAAGGGGCGGCAGCATAACCAGGGTAACGCAGACCACAGTGAGCGCAATGACTGCCACTTCCGCACCGGAAAGCCTGATGGATGTCACGACCATTCCCAGAACGCCTCCCAAGAGGACTCCCAACACATTAGCCGAAAGTCCAATGCCAAAGGTTTGCGCCGGGTTATCGGTGTAATCCATCATTTCCCCGAGGATGCTCCACCAAAACAGATCAAAAATACCGCAAGCTCCTAGCATCAGCGTATCCACAATCAAATAGCCGGATGTGTTTCTCTGATGCAACATAAAACTGATGAACGCTCCCATAATCATTGCCATTCCAATATACAAAATCCTGGAACGCTTAGCTTTCATAGGCAGGTTGCGCATAATAACAAGCGCTACGATGTAGGGTACAGCCCAATACCAGCTCACCAGCCCTGTCAGATGTTCAAAAGCGGGGTTGATGACCTGATACATCAGGCCGGAATTAATTGTGATAATGAAGACAAAAAGACATAGCAATAATAATGGGTTCTTTATGTTGTTATGAGGCTTATTTTTTAATATCTTGTCCTTTTTATTCTCTGTTTCCACCGGGATCAACATAATAAAGGCCATGCCTATTACAAGGCAAACCATTGAGAGTCCAAGCCCGGTTAACGGTGACAGGTTTATTGCAACTACGTTAACTATAATCATCAGTATATTTGAATAAATCAAAACGTCGGCGCAGGATTTAATGCGCCTGTTATTGGGCGTAAAAGCCCTTAGATAATATCCCCATGCTGCTACCGCACAACCGCTGGCGTATCCACCGATAATCAAGCCGCCTACCCATAAAATGGAAGGGACGAAAAAGAAGGGGGCAGTGACAACTAAACATAAGCCCATACTACTTAGCATTATGCTTTTGGCGGTCAGTTGAGATCTGACAAACAAGCCGCAGGTGAAAAGCCCTATAAAATGTGCAACAATAGCAGCCAGTATATAACGTTGAAAATCTGCTCCATACAGAACCAGCAGGCTATACAGCACCTGTCCCTCAAACTGAAAAGACAGAATATAGGCAAATAGAAATGAAAATCCGGCAATAGAAAGTCTGCGGGGGCTTAAAGTTTTAAATCCGTTCATTTTAAATCCTCTCGCCAGCCCTGATTTATATTTTCTGTCATGGAAAACGCCCACCTCAACTTTACAATAAATATATTATATCAGCAGAAGGCGAGTATTTCATCTAAATTTGTTGTTTTGAGTAGTATTGTGTTTTAATACGCATCCTTGAACAGGTAATATGGATTTTATTCCTGGTAAAAGCATTCAGAATATCGATGCACCTCAGCTTTATGAAATAACTTTTTCATTGGTGTTGCAGTGCTTCTAAAAATCATCAAATGTTCTATATGGATAGGGGAGATACAAGTGCAGTGTCCGGCACAATAACCAGTTAATCATCAGTTATTGTAATCATATCAAATCTTAAGCAGAAGAAATCTTCTGATAATGAAAAAGTAGACATTAATAATGAAGAAAATACTGAAGGGCATGCAGTTTCAGAAGTTGCTGAAAATGCAGCTGCAGATGAGGTTTCTAAGAGTGATAAATGGAAGGATCAGCTTAAATCTTTTATTCCGGTTATATTTTGCATTTTAGGTATGATCTGTTTGAAATTATTCGGCTTGGTGATTACAGTATTTGCAATCACTTTAAGCTGGTTACTGATTGTGAGCCGTACTGAATGGAAGAAGAGTCTTATGATCTCTGCTATTTTCACGCTTGTAATTTATATTATATTTGAATTATGGCTAGAGGTTCCTTTTCCTGGTGACTTAATAAAATTATTAGGAGGGATATAATATGGCCGAGAATTTTCAGATGTTGTTTTATGGCTTAGGCGTTGCATTTTCACCTATGAACCTTTTAGCCTGTATTGTGGGCGGTATCATGGGGCTTATTGTTGGTGCCGTCCCGGGAATTGGCGCAGTGGCAGGTTGTTCGCTGTTACTTCCGATTACATATAGCATTAACCCCACAGCAGCTATAATTATGCTTGCGGGTATCTACTACGGTAATATGTATGGAGGTGCTTATAGCGCTATTATGTTAAATATTCCCGGTGATTCTCCTGCAGTTATAACCGCTTTGGAAGGTCACCCCTTAACAAAAAGGGGACTGGCGGGTAAAGCGCTTTATACTGCTAACTATGCATCCTTTATAGGAGGTACTATCGGCATATTATTTCTGACCGCAATAGGCGCCCCTCTTGCAAAAATTGGATTAAAATTCGGACCTGCAGAAACAGCATCTCTTATCTTTATGGCACTAACTTCTATTGGCTGGCTGCTGGGAGATAATCCGGCAAAAGGACTTATTGCTACGGGACTTGGTGTTATAATCAGTAATATTGGTATGGATGCATCTTCGGCAAATTTCCGCTATACTTTTGGATCAACAAGCCTGCTAAGCGGAATTGAGTTTATACCCCTTGTTATAGGCATGTTCGGTTTAAGCCAGGTTATGTTGCTGATGAATGAAGACTCTGCACAAACTCAGGCTAATAAGTTCAAAGGAAAGTTAAAACTGAGAGAGAGCTTTCTTAAGAAAAAAGAAATGCTTAGTCTGCTTCCTGTAAACATAAGGGCTTCATTACTTGGAACCTTCATTGGATTCCTGCCGGGGGCTGGGGGGACTACTGCAAGCTTTCTATCTTATATATTGGAGAAAAAAGTAAATAAGAATCGTGAGAAAATGGATGGCAAACAAGGCACACTTGATGGCATTTGTGCATCTGAATCAGCTAATAATGCCGCCGCTGCGGGTGCTTTCATACCGCTGCTTTCTTTTGGAATACCCGGTTCTGCCGCTACGGCTGTGCTCTTAGGCGGATTACTTGCCTGGGGACTTAAGCCGGGGCCACTTCTTTTCCAAAATGAACCTGATTTCGTATGGGGATTGATTGGCTCCATGTATATTGGAAATATAATATGCTTGATTATAGGCATGGCTGCAATTCCTTTTATGGTAAAACTTTTAAAAATTCAAAACAATATATTGGCACCCATGATAATCGTTGTATGTATTGTGGGAGCATATGCCAACAACAATAGCATGTTCGATGTAGTGGTAATGTTAGCAGCAGGAGTATTATCCTATTTCTTGCAAAAAAACGGATTTGCCGTTACTCCGCTTATTCTGGCGTATGTTTTGGCACCGCTTTTTGAAATGAAAGTACGTCAAGCATTGGAAATTTCCAATGGTAATCTTACCACATTCTTGACAAAACCTATATCTCTTTTCTTCCTGTTAGTTGCTTTTACGCTGTTAATAGCGCCTATGGTTATGAAAATTGTCAAGAAAAAGTCAGAACAAAGGAGATTAGTATAACATGGACTATACATATTTAATTAAAGATAATGATGGAAGAAAAACCAAGGTAGGTATAATTGGTGCAACAAAGGGATATGGATACACCCTCCTTGCTCAAATACCAAAGGTTGATCTTATCTCTCTGAGACTTATTTCTTCCCGTAATTCAGATCAATGTGTTGCCGTACTCAAGGAATTAGGCTATAATGAAAACCTCATTGCAGTATGTGAAAGTAAGTCTGATATTATGAGTGTGCCCGAGGATGCTATTATTGTAGTAAGTGACTATCGACTTGTTGTTGAGAGTGATATCAATTCATTGGTGGAATGTACCGGTAATACGGCTGTAAGCTCAGACATCGCAATAGCAGCACTTAACAAGGGTATAAATGTATATATGGTATCCAAAGAGACAGACAGCGTTTGTGGACCTTATCTCAATCAATTGGCATACGACAAAGGGGTAATCTATTCACTTGTTAATGGAGATCAGCCGCGAAATTTGGTAGATCTATATTCCTGGGCTAAGATTCTTGGCTTGGAAGTAGTGGCTGCAGGTAAATCCAGTGAATATGATTTCGTTTGGGATCCAGACTCCGGTGACTTATCATATCTTGAAAAAAGCGAAAATATACCGGATATTAAATCTTGTTGGCGATATAAAGGACGGGAAACTCTTGATGCCCGCCATAAATTGTTAAAGAATTATACTGAAGTTATTTCAGCGGATCTTTGCGAAATGAATCTTGTTTCTAATATCACGGGGCTAGTTCCTGCTGCGCCTCGGCTAAATTATCCAATTGCGAAGGTAAGTGAATTAGCTGATATTTTCATTCCTGTGGAGGATGGAGGAATTTTAACCAGTCAGGGTGTAGTGGATGTCTTTTTCAATTTGCGTGCTCCAGACGAAGCTAGTTTCGCAGGTGGAGTTTTCATAATAGTTAAATGTGAGAATAAAGAAGTATGGGACATTTTAGAAAGCAAGGGCCATTTGGTGAGCCGTAATGGCAAATATGCTTGTATGTATTTACCTTACCACTATATGGGTGTAGAAACACCAGTTTCCATAATATTAGGCGATTTTGCGGGTATCGGTTCTCATCCTGAATGTCGTCAAGTATCTGTACTTACTGGTGTTGCAAATAGAAATCTTGCCAAAGGAACAGTTCTGAAAGTCGAAGGGCATCATCATTCTATTGATGGTTTGACTCCGGAGCTATTGATTTGTTCCAGCCAAACCAAGAATGTCGTACCATTTTATTTATTAAATGACTTGGTTTTAGCCCGTGATGTAAAAAAAGGTGAGACAATAACCCTCGATGCTGTTGATATTTCGAAATCTAAACCATACAAATATTATGTTAAGAGCTTAGAATTTAGATAGTGTAAAGTAACTTATGAAAAAATGACATTTAGCAATTTTGGACTGAAATGGACCTTGAAAAGTGAAGAACGTGCCAAGTTTTCGCATTTATTCCACGATCCTCTTGACAATGAGCCTCCTCCGGCATGATTCTGTGCAGCAGAGCAGCACCCTAACTACGCAAGGAGCAGAGCTTTGTGAGAGGATGCTGCCAAGCTTGAGAGCTTAGCATGCCGGAAACTCATTATCAAGAGGCTTTCGCGGCATAAAAGCTTATGCAGTCTGTTGGGATAAAATAAATTGCTGGGATAATTCAATAAGCTTCTGCCACTTACCAGGCATATTTGGAATAGTATCAAGCTCAGCTAGGGAGTTTAACGGCCGCCAGTAAGTGTAGGAGTGAGGCCGGAGAAAATTGTAGTAAGNTACAAAGAGTGCTACGTGTGTATTAGAGCCTTCCCCGCTACCGTAGCCGTTGGTAACCTGATAAGAGAATTTAAAAGTTCTGTTAAGACGTTCGATGATTTGTTTAAGCCAACGATACTCGGTAGAGACGGGATCGTCGTTGGTAAGGCCAATTACTTGAGTAAGATCAAATTTCATGTTATGCAACTCAAATTGTTGTTGAGCTAGATTGTAAGCGCTGTAACCATCTGAAACGAATTTAAATGCTTTACCTGGGAACTCTTTGAATTTGGAGAATGCCATACGCATGGCAAGGATGCAAGGACCCACGTCTCTTTCATTAGAAATTTGATAGCCTAAGATTGATTTCTTAAGTGCGTCCATAACAAACCAAACGTAATGTCGTATCCCTTTGACTTTTATGTACGTCTCATCAGCAGCAAGATAATTGGTGGGCTTGTAATCATAGTTATCAACAAATGGTTTTACTATAGACGCTGCGGTTTTTGCGTAGTTACTGACCATAACATGAGAGATTTTAACTTGATGAATTTCCCAAAGCGCCCTTGCAGTAGCACGGGTAGATAAACCAAGGTTTACATGATAGGTAAGGCAAAGTCCCATAATGTGTGGTGAAAAGTTTCGGAAAGTTAAGCCTGTAGCTCCTTTAGGCATAGTAGACAGATCTATTTTAAAGAAATCTGTAGTGAATTCTCTATAGATATAACGAAGCTTAAATTTATACTTGTCATGTTGATATTCCGCAAAGTCGTCAGGAGAAAGTTTTTTAAGGGAATTAAGGTAAAAGGAACAACGGTCATTGACGCATTTGTAGACATTAAAATGCTTTCGATCTTTTTTCTTTTGAAGGGTATGACCACAGTAAGNGCAAACAAAAGTAACGGGTTTAAACTCATCCTTAGCCCTGGTAAAGCGAAGATCACAAACTTTACACAACAGTTGACCTCGGCCACCGGTATTGTCGTATAGATAAATATGTGGAGCTCCACAGCGAGGACATATGCAATTCTCAGGAACGGGATTTTTACCCCTTGACTTAACGGGCTTCTTATCTTTTCCATAAATCGCTTTGTACTCTTTGAGCAATTGCTTGTAATCCAGCTTATCGAACTTTTTAATTACAGGAAGCTGATCAACAGTAAATCTATTATATTTGGGGCTTGTAAAATCCCACTTAGGAGACTTGATAGGTATGTTTTTCACTATAAATAAAAGCAATTTTTGAATTTGCGAAAGCAAGAATTGATTATAGACGATTAAAACTGATATAATTGAGTTCACAATGACACTTCCTTTTTGGGATTTTTGGTGTTTTAGTCGACTCAATTATACCAAAAAAAGGGGGGGTCATTGTTTTTTTATACGAAAAAACTCTGAAACCCTTACAAATAAAACATTTGAATCTATTGATATTTAAAATAGATTA
>JGI24710J26742_10003860_pt1 | contig 12583 bp, 10 predicted proteins | sample BioPla2DNA2_FD_26742 | JGI IMG/M metagenome (IMG submission 26742) | reverse complement strand
GACTCCAAGAAGATAGTAGAAGCCCAGAGAAGGGTGTGGGAAAGGAGGAAGTTGATATGGCAGAAAAACAGAATAGAAAGAAATTCGTCCGCTACAAAGACGGAGCAGAACTATATTCCCTCGGCATTCAGAATTTTATGAAGATTGCCAAGGAAGCCGGAGCGGTGCGTAAGATTCGCGGCACAGTTCTTGTAAACACAGAGAAGTTGGATGAATATATTGATTCTTTTGAAGTTAGATAGTAAAGATTAACAGGCGAGCCTTGACTGAGGAAGTGCGTAAAAGATATAATGACAACACACAAGTCGTTGTCAAAGGAGGATATTTTATAGCACATTGGTTGAGGCTCGTTACTATTTAGAAACGAGGTGATACTATGGCAAGTGCCAGAAAAGACAAAAAAGGAAGAGCTCTTTATAAGGGCGAAAATGAACATGCAGCAGGCGGATATTATTATCAGTACATGCATCACGGAAAGAGACGGACGGTTTATGCACCATCGCTACCGGAACTTCGAGAGAAAGAAGATCAGATTAAGAAAGCAATGATGGATGGATTGGATAGTCATCTTGCGAAAACCAAGACCTTGAATGATATGTTTGATGAGTATATGCGGCTGAAAACGGATATAAGGGAGACGACTCGTGCCAATTATACCTACATGTATAATCATTTTGTCCGGGACAGTTTTGGAAAACGAAAAGTAGGTTCTGTCAAGTATACGGATGTAAAGGAATTCTATCTATCCATCTTGCAAAACGATATGATGAAAGCGTCTACATTGGAAAGCATACATACGGTAGTCAGACCATCCATGCAATTGGCTGTTCGTAATGATATCATTATGAAAAATCCATGCAATGATGTTATGGCAGAGATAAAACGTAGTGCTTTCTGGGAAAAGGATAAGAGACATGCTTTGACAGAGGAAGAACAGGATGCGTTTTTACAGTATCTTGCAGAGCATGAGGAAATGAGGCGTTGGTATATTGTTTTTACAGTGCTGATAGGAACTGGAATGCGTCTAGGAGAGTTTAGCGGATTACGATGGGACGATGTGGATTTCGAAGAGAACTACATTGATGTAAACCATCAGGCTGTCTATTACTCCCACGGAGACAGGAAATGTAGATGGGGAATCAGCGTTCCTAAGACAGAGAACGGAGTGCGTATCATACCGATGTTGGAACCTGTCAGAGAAGCATTGCTGGAAGAATACGAGTGGCAGAAGGAACATGGTTTTAGCAAGTACAAGTTGGACGGATATTCGGGATTTGTATTTACCAACCGGTTTGATAATCTCTATAACCAGGGATGCCTGAATAAGCAGATTGAACGAATCCGTCAGGCATATAACCGTGAGGAAGAGATAAAAGCCAAACAAGAGAAACGCCGTCCGTTATTGCTACCACACTTTACCAATCATCAGTTGCGCCATACCTTCTGTTCAAGGCTATGTGAGCAGGATGTAAATGTGAAACTGATACAGGAAGTGATGGGACACGCAGACGTATCTACAACATTTGATATTTACGCAGAGTTTTCCGCAAAGAAGAAAAAAGAAGCATTTAAGCTTTTAGATAATGGCAGCATTATCAAGACACAGAAGAAAGTAAAGCAAGATGATGACAATTAGCATTGTGTCAAAGGCAGCAGACTTGTGAACTTCATACTATTATGCAGAAATTATGCAAAAGCCATATACCATATGGAATCATGTGTAATCTATATAGCGGGACAAAGCGGCGAATTTAAAGCATTTACAGAGATGTGTAATGATGTGTAAAGCGTCGGAAAGTCATCCCGACGATGAAGACGATTGACCGACAATAAAGGACAATCCTCTGTTCACTTTTGAGGCTCTTTGTCAAGGGTTGCGGTAAAATGATTTTTTGATAACCGGAGAAAAACTCCGGTTATTTTTATGATAAGGCAAACCAGAGAGTGTTTGTATCTACTGGGCTGGAATGGGTTAACTCCTTGGACACTCCTACCAGTCAAAGTGCAATCGGAGGAGTTACGATTAGCTTTACCTCTGATAACAATGATATTGCAACAGTAGATTCTCAGGGAAATATTACTGCAAAAGCTCCCGGAGAAGTGATAATAAGAACAAAAATAATCTTATACAGCAAAAAGACCAAAAAGGTAGAGACTTGGGTGAAGGTAAAACCATAAGATTAATTTGATTAAGCATATCCAAATAGAATCTCCTGGAAAGAGGGGATTCTTTTTGGTAAAATCAATATAGCATTATGTTTAAAAGGGAGGAATTAGTTATGAAATTGATTCTTATTCGTCATGCAGACCCTGATTATGCGATTGATTCCCTGACACAAAAGGGATGGCGGGAGGCAGAGATTCTGTCAGAACGAATTATTCGAATGGATGTTAGGGAATTCTATATATCTCCGTTAGGAAGAGCAAAGGATACAGCATCTATTACACTTAAAAAGCTCGGGCGGACAGCAATAGAGCTTCCTTGGCTGAGGGAATTTCATGCACCGGTTATAGATGAAAAAACGGGGAAGGAACGTTTGCCTTGGGATTTTCTGCCCGGAGAATGGACCAAGATTCCTGAATATTATGATAAACATCGGTGGCATACCGTTCCGGTTATGAAAGAGGGACATGTATATGAAGAAGCCCTGCGGGTTTATAATGGTATAGATGAGATACTGAAAAAACACGGTTATGAACGGGAGGGAAACATATATCGGGCTGTTAATCCCAATACGGATACCATTGTCCTGTTCTGTCATTTTGGGGTGACATGTGTTATTCTAAGCCATCTGCTTGGTATCTCGCCTGTTATGTTGTGGCATGGATTTTGTTCGGCACCCACGTCGTTAACAATCTTGAACACAGAAGAGAGAAGAAAAGGAATCGCTTATTTTCGAGTAAATTCTTTTGGGGATATATCGCATCTTTATGCTGCGGGAGAGCCACCGGCGTTTTCAGCAAGGTTTTGTGAAACTTATGATAACTGGGATGAACGGCATGATTGAAATATCTTCACCCCGATTCCATTATTCCGGTTTGGGAGATGTAACTCATATGTGTAAAAGCACATTAAGATTTGCGGTAATAAGACTTTGAGTATAAATTAGATATATTTTTGTTGTCAATAATAGGAAAATATGGTAAAATATTAAGTATTCAAATGAGGAGGAGTATATAATAGGATTAAACAAAGAATTGACAGGCATGAACTGCATTAGTATCAAAGCTGCAAAATTCAGTCTGGATTTGGGGGATGGCAGCGAAAGGGCAGAGTATGTAAATCAGGATTATATTTTATGCAAGCTGGGAAGACCTCATAGGAATATTAATATAATGTATACATACAATCCGAAGGACAAGGAGTGGCCGCAGAGGATAAGTGAAGCATGTAAGGACATGGAGATACATTTTCAATGGGATTATCCGTATGATGATTAATTAAAGAAGCAGCACCCAATATTCAAAATGTATTTGACCCGCCAATTTCAGGTGATAACATAGAAAATCAGTCAGATGATTGGAATTATAATTATTATAGTGAAATAAAACGAATGCCGAAGTTTGGAATCAGATATGAGCCTGTACAGGTCATAAAATAAATATACAAAATATAGATGGATTGTGTTATACTATTGACGACAGGTAGATAGGTCTGATTCGTATTCGAATTACATTCGAATTATCATCGGAGGAAACAATGTTAGATTATAAAAAAATCAGATTAATGACAAAGCTTGCCGTATATGAGAAAAAGGACGGTAAGGAAGATATACATCTCAGCAAATATTATAAGACCGATTATGTAAGATATCAGGTTCTAAAAGCAATTATCACTTCTACCATAGGCTATGGATTAATCCTTGGCTTAATAATATTTTATAGAATGGAATATTTGGTTAGAAATGCTGTTGTTTTAAATTACAAATTAATCGGGACTTATGTACTGGGATTTTATATTATGACAGTTACAGTATTTGGATTGGGAGCACTTGTTGGATATTCATTGAAATATGATGCTTCCAGGAAGAAACTTTCCAGATACTATAGACTATTAAGACGTTTACAGAAATTATATGACGAATCATCCTATGATTCTTAAATTTGGAGGATTACATGATGCTGCAATTGCTTGAATTCAGAGAGAGTGTTAAGAAATTCTATCAAAGATACGATACTTATCTTCTGCCAATTATAAAGTTTATATTTGCATTAATAGCATTTCAAACTATAAATAAAGAGATTGGATATGATGCGAGATTAAAAGCACTGCCTATTATTCTGGGATTGTCTTTATTGAGTGCATTTACACCCTCGGCTGTTATGGTCCTTATAGCAGCGTTAATATCTGTGCTGCATGTGTATTTTATATCTCCGATATTATCTGTAATTATTGTTGTGATATTGATGATACTATACCTTTTATTTGCAAGATATACTCCGAGGCATGGGTATGTACTGCTTGCGGTACCTGTTTTATTTTTATTAAAGATACCATATCTCATCCCCATTTTACTCGGCCTTATATCAACCCCAATAGCCATGATTCCAACAAGCTGTGGTGTAGTAGTATATTTTTTATTCCAGATTATAAAATCAGCAATAACCATGCAGGTTAATATCTCATTAGAGGATATTCTTCAGCTGTATACACATGTTATTGACAGTCTTACAGGAAACCGTCAGATGATTATGACGGTAGTTATATTTTCGCTTATAATTATGGTAACCTACTTTATTAGGAGAATGTCCTTTGATTACGCTTTTGAGATTTCTATATTGGCAGGAGCCTTTATCGGGATATTAGGTTTTTTAATCAGTTATTTGATATTGGATAAATCAGATCAAATACTAAGTATGATTTTAGGAACCATTGTTTCTACCGGGCTTGTTTACATTATTCATTTCTTTAGGCTGACTTTGGACTATACAGGAGTTGAGTATGCACAATTTGAGGATGATGTGTATTATTATTATGTAAAGGCTGTGCCAAAGGCGACTGTTACAGCACCTCAGGTAAATGTCAGGCATTATAGTGTTAAAAAATCCGGACGAATAGATATTAATGAATATGATAATCAAGAGACTTATGATGATTATGATTATAATGATGATGATTACGAAGACGAAGATGACAATGATTCTTAAGAAATGACTGACAAGCAGTTTTGTCATTGGAACCTGCTTATCTGTGAATCGCAAGAGAGCATATAATATACATGAAAATAACGGCGGGAGAGATAATATATGGATGCTATCAGGAATATAATTAATGATTATCGATTGAATATACCGGATATAACCTTTACCGATATAATTGAGATCATTATACTCGCATTCCTTATTTATCATGTTGTCAAGTGGATTAAAAACACTAGAGCATGGACATTGGTAAAGGGACTTGCCGTTATTATGCTGTTCTGGTTTATTGCGGTTATTTTTCAATTGAATGTCGTGATATGGATTATATCCAATACGATAGATGTTGGTATCATTGCTATCCTGATTGTGTTCCAGCCGGAGCTCAGAAAGGCTTTGGAACAGCTCGGGAAGAAGAATATTGTTCGCTCTATTCTTGTTTTTGACGATTCTAAGGATGAGAGATTCTCCGATTATACATTAAATGAGATAATCAGAGCCACCTTTGAATTAGCCAGAAACAAAATGGGAGCGTTGATGATCATTGAACAGGATATATCACTTGGAGAATTTGAAAGCTCAGGAATACCGATTGACAGTATATTAAGCAGTGAATTGCTTATAAATATTTTTGAAAAAAACACACCACTTCATGACGGAGCTGTTATTATCAGAGGTAACAGAATAGTGGCTGCGACCTGCTATCTGCCCCTGTCAGACAATATTCAATTAAGTAAGGATCTTGGAACAAGGCATAGAGCAGGTATAGGTATAAGTGAGATGACGGATTGTCTTACTATTATCGTATCTGAGGAGACAGGAAAAGTATCAATAGCAAGAGAGGGCAAACTGATACGTAATGTGGATGGGGATTATCTTAGAGCTAAGTTAATTGATGCTCAGAAGAAAGCTATTGATACCAAGCAGAGGCTAAAATTTTGGAAGGGAAGACTTAAGAATGAAAGAGAAGTTAACTAGGAACATCGGTGTTAAAATACTTTCCGTTATTCTTGCCGCTTTATTGTGGCTGGTCATTACTAATGTGAATGACCCGGTCCAATCTAAGGTTTTTCCTGATGTTCCGGTAACTATATTGAACGAAAACTTAATAAATACCGCTAAGCAGAGCTATGACATTATAGAGGGAGACAAGGTAAGCTTTAAAGTGGCTGCAAGAAGGTCTATTATAGAAAGCTTGGACAAGTCAGATTTTGAAGTAACAGCCGATTTTGCCAATTTATCTAATGTCAATGCAGTTGAAATAATGATTACTCCCAAAAGATTTAAAGATGAGATAGAGATAGTAGACAGAGGTGACGTAAGGACTTTAAAGATTAGTATTGAAGAACTATCAAGCAAAGAATTCAAGGTTAGTGTAGTAGATACGGGTAAAGTTGGAGACGGATATTATCTTGGTCCCAGATCGGCGGATCCTAACATTGTTCGTGTAGACGGTCCAAAGAGTAGGGTAGATAAAATTAAGCAGGTAATTGTAGAAGTTAATGTTGAAGGTGCTACATCAAGAATAAACAGAATATTAAAACCCATCGCTCTTGATGAAGAAGGTGAAGAAATAGATGCAGCCAGATTATCATTTAGCCATCCCAATATTGTTGTCGGCATAGAGTTGTATGAGATAAAAGAAATTCCACTAAGTATTACAGCAATCGGACAGCCTTCTGAGGGGTATATAATGACAAATATTGAATATCAGCCAAAGACTATAGAAATAGCAGCTGATAATTCAAAGTTGGCAAGTATCAACAAATTGGAGGTGCCTTATGACATAACAGGTGCATCCGATAATATTGAGGAATTTATCGAGCTTCAGAATTGGCTGGATAGCGGTGTATATATAGTCGGTTCAGATACAACGGCCTCTGTAAATATTACTATAGAAAAACTGGAGACAAAGCAGATATCTATTTGGCCAAACGATATTAAGTTTAGAAATAAACCTGATGACATTCAGGTAACATATATTACAAAGGGACCTATTTTTGTAAATGTTTTTGCTCCTTCAAGTGAGATTGATGGTGTAAACCGGAGTACCTTAAAACCGTATATTGATTTATTAGGTTATTCCGCGGGTACATATTATTTTGATATAGAAACCGATATGTCAGAACATATATCATTGTATGACACCCAAAAGATTTTTCTGACGTTGAGTAAAAGCAGTGATTAAGCATACGTATAACTTAGTAATATTAATTAGAGAAGCAGTGCGTTGTAATATAAAAAAATAGTTGCCAATTAAAAATTTCGATGGTATAATTTAGGTCACTATATTTCAGTGACCTTTATTATACATAATTTTTATCATTGGAACATAATATAACATAATTATATCATTAATATTAAAGTAATAGTATTAAAGGAAAGGATCTGGTAGTTTGGGACTCGAGTAGATGATGCCACATTATTTATTGTGAAAAAATACAGTGTGATTTACCGACTCCGTAATTAGTATAGTTTTAAGTTATGAATGTTATATTAGATTAAATTATATTAATTAGGGAGGATTTTTCATGATGAATTATAAGAGATATAGAAGAAATCCGGTTATCTCACTGCCGGATAGGCAATGGCCGAATAAAGAGATTATGAATGCACCGGTTTGGTGTAGTGTGGACTTAAGAGATGGAAACCAGGCATTGATTGAGCCTATGGTTGTAGAGGAAAAGATAGAATTTTTCAAGCTTTTGGTGGATTTGGGATTTAAGGAGATCGAGGTTGGTTTTCCTTCTGCTTCCCAAATCGAGTATGATTTTTTAAGACAGCTTATTGACCGCAACCTGATACCTGATGATGTAACAGTTCAGGTACTGGTTCAATGCAGAGAGCATCTGCTGAAAAGAACCTTCGAAGCTTTGGAGGGACTTCCTAAGGCAATAGTTCATATTTATAATTCCACCTCAGTATTACAGCGTGATGTAGTATTCAATATGAGCAAGGAACAGATAAAGAATATTGCTACAGAGGGAACCAAGCTTGTTAAGGAATATGCCAAAAGCTTTTCAGGTAAAATCATACTGGAATACTCACCAGAGAGTTTTTCGGGAACAGAAGTAGATTATGCACTTGATATATGCTCTGCGGTGATAGACATCTGGAATCCGACACCTGACAATAAGATAATTATCAATCTTCCATCAACGGTTGAGATGAATACACCCAATGTATATGCAGACCAGATTGAATGGATGAACAGGAATTTCAAGAACAGAGACAGTATTATCTTAAGTGTGCACCCTCATAATGACCGGGGTACCGGTATAGCTGCAGCAGAGCTTGCTATTTTGGCAGGAGCAGACAGAGTAGAGGGAACATTATTTGGCAACGGAGAAAGAACCGGTAATGTAGATATTCTGACTTTGGCATACAATATGTTCTCCCAGGGAATAGACCCCAAGTTAAATATTTCAGATATAAATGTTATTATTGATACATATGAGCGTTTAACCAAAATGAAGGTTCATGAAAGACATCCATATGCAGGTAAACTGGTATTTACAGCTTTTTCAGGTTCACATCAGGATGCAATAAACAAGGGTATGCATGCTATGAGAGAAAGAAACAGCAAGATATGGGCAGTTCCGTATCTTCCTATTGATCCTGCAGATATCGGAAGACGCTATGAGCCTGTTGTCAGGATAAACAGCCAGTCAGGTAAGGGCGGTGTGGCTTTTATAATGGAGACATATTTCGGATACAAGCTGCCTAAGGCTATGCATAAGGAATTCGCTCAAGTAATTCAAGTGTTATCTGAGAAGCAGGGTGAGGTAGCTCCTGAGCAGATAATGGAGGAATTCAAGAAGTGTTATATTGACAGAAAAGAACCGCTGCATTTTAGAAGATGTAAGTTCGAAGATTTAGACCATGATGACGGATGCACGCATGCAGAGGTTCATTATACAGATCATGGCGTGGAAAAATCCTTTGAAGCAGTTGGAAACGGACCGATTGATGCCGTTCTTAAAGGCTTGCATGAGGAACTGAATATTGATATTAAGGTACTCGACTATACAGAGCATGCCTTGGGCGGCGGTGCCGGTGCCCAAGCGGCTGCATATATCCATATGCTGGATATGAATACCGGCAAGACAACCTTTGGTGTCGGAGTCAGCTCCAATATCACCAGAGCATCAATCAGGGCAATATTCAGTGCCATGAACCGATTAGGTATAAGAAAGTAGATTTGCTTGTTTTCATAATTACTTAACTTACAGATAAAGAAGGGGCGTTTCGCAATATAGAAGTGTCAAAGACACGACACCTATATATTGTGGAACGCTTCTTCTTTTATCGAATCAGGATATAGATTTGGTATTTATGATTAATATGTAAAATCAAGGAGAAAATAATGGTATAGTAATAATCCCAAGATGATTGGAGGCTGGATAATGAAGGTTAGTGTAATAATTCCATTCCATAGGGGAGAAGAATATTTAAGAGATTGCCTTGACAGCCTAGTAGTACAGACATATAGTGACATTGAGGTTATTGTGGTAAATGATCATGCACCGGAAGACGACCTGGCCTGTCTTGCTGAATATGAGAATATACTAAATCTTAAATTATACCATCTTCATGATAAAACAGGTGTTGCAGCAGCAAGAAATCTTGGACTGGATGAGGCTGCAGGAGATTATATATTTTTTCTTGACAGTGATGACTATTTATATGAGAATGCAATTGAGCTGCTTGTAACCGGGGCTCAGGAAAGAGACGATGACATCACATATGGCAAAAAGAAACCCACCTGGTTTCAAAGAAGCGTGTATTTTCTAAGAAAGCAGGAAGAGCAGGAGGAGAGGGAGGAGCAGGAGGCACAGGACCGGGAAGAAGAACAGGATGAAAATGATCTTGAAGCACCCGGATTAAGGATGGAGGAAGATCAGGAGGACGATTCACAGGAAAATGTCGAGGATTCTGATGATGAAGCCGACGATAGCGATGGTTCTTATGAGAACAAGGATTCAAAACAGGATATAAAAGACATAAAAAATCATCAGACAGATGATGAAGGTTATGTCAGTGACAATGATTTGTCACAGGAGGAGATTACACGCCGAAGGGAAGCCAGAACAAGAATGGCATACCGTATACTTGTGAGTAAGAGAAAGGGTATAAGGAACATATCAGTGCTGGGAATCCTGTATAAACGCAGCCTGATCGAAGAAAACAACCTAAGGTTTCCTGAAAACCTTATTTATTTTTNNGACATACCATTTCTTATGGAAGCATTATCGAAAACNAACAGATATAAGAAAAGATTTGGAGCTGTGTATATCAAACGCAAGCATAATGACGCCATAAACTTTCCGGCACTTTCTCAGATAAGAGATCCTAATCGTTTTAATGAGTATATAGAGGTATATTATGAAACAATCAGGCGTATATCTGAGAATTCCGATTTGAAACGCAGATTTGATAAGAAATATGTAAATTACTATACGAGAGTATATGCTCCAAGACTTAAGAGAAGTAAAAACGACAAATGGCGCAGTGAGAATTTTATTCTAATCAGTAAGCTTTTTAATCAAATAGACAAGGAAGTAATCAGAGGGCTTAGAGGATATAAAAGACGGCTGATTAGGGCGCTTCTAAAGCAGGATGTGGAAAAATCCATACGTATAGTCAAATTGCATCTGGGGTATAAGAAATTTAAAAAAATTATTCGCAGTAAAAGGGCTTTTGGTAAGTTCTTATATATTCATGTTTTTTTAAAAAGCCCTGTGGCTAAAAATTGGATTTTATTCGAGAGCTTTTTTGGCAAGAGCTTTTCGGGCAATCCAAAATATATTTATGAATATATATGTGCCAATCTGCCCGGGATATACAGATGCATATGGATTATAAACAATAAAAAAACGGATATTCCTTTTAGGCATAAGAAAATCAAACGTTTCAGCATAAGGTACTATTACTATTTGGCAAGATGTGAGTACATGGTATTTAACAGCAGGCAGCCGGTATGGACAGTAAAAAGAGAGGGAAATGTTTTTCTGCAGACTTGGCATGGCACACCCTTGAAGAAGCTGGGCTTTGATATAGAAGATATAAGCTCTGCAACACCAAAATACAAGCAGCATATATATAAGCAGTCCAGGGCATGGGATTATCTGATAGCTGCCAATGGCTTTAGCAGCGATACATTTCGCCGATGCTTCATGTTTGAAAACACCATTCTTAATACCGGCTATCCCAGAAATGACATACTTTATTCAATCGACCGCGCTCAGATAGCCGCCATAATAAGAAGAAACCTGGGTATACCTAAGGATAAAAAAACAATTCTCTATGCTCCGACATGGAGAGATGATGAATTCTATGGTAAGGGTAAATACAAATTCAAGCTTCATTTGAATCTGGAATTAATGAAAAGAGAGCTTAAGGATGATTATGTCATACTTATCAGGACACATTATTTTATAGCAGATTCAATCGATGTCAGTGATTTGCCCGGCTTTGCTTATAATGTAAGTAAATACGATGATATAGCGGAGCTTTATCTGATTTCGGATATATTAATTACAGACTATTCATCAGTATTCTTTGATTTTGCCAATCTAAAAAGACCCATGCTGTTTTTTACCTATGATTTGGAGAAATACAGGGATGTTCTTCGAGGCTTTTACATTGATATTGAGAAGGAAGTACCGGGACCTTTGGTATTTACATCAGAAGAGGTAATCGATGCCATTAATAACATCGATTCAGTGGCAAAACGTTATAAAGAAAAATATGAGGAATTTTATAACAAGTTTTGTGGTTGGGAAGATGGACAGGCATCAAAAAAAGTGGTAGAATCAGTATTTAGATAAGTGTAAATCGGAACGGTAATAAACCGTTAGAGCAAACGCAGTTTTATAGTTTACTGTATTCTTATTAAATAAAAGTGGATGGAGATAGATTTGGATAGAGTATTTAAGAATTTTAAAAAGTACAGATATCTTTTATTTGAGCTTACAAAGAAGAATATTAAGCTGAAATACAGACGTTCATATCTTGGTATATTGTGGACGCTGCTTGAGCCTATTCTTACTACCTTTGTACTGACAGTAGTTTTTATAAATCTTCGGGGCAAAAAGGATTTATCATTCCCGGTTTATATCTTGACAGGCAGACTGCTGTATTCGTTTTTTGCACAATCAACTAAGCAGGCTATGAAATCAATCCGCAGTAACAGCGGTATGATTAAGAAGGTATATGTACCAAAGTACATATATCCGTTGTCAAACATTTTATCAAACTATATTATTTTTCTAATATCAATGATTGTATTATTTGGGTCAATGATTATTTTTAAGGTATACCCTACAAAGTATATATTTAACGCTGTTATTCCCTTGATTTTGCTTTTGATACTAAGCCTTGGTATGGGGTTGATATTGGCAACTATGGCAGTATTCTTCAGGGATATGGAATATTTGTGGGG